>Ga0209266_1000017_pt1 | contig 146932 bp, 148 predicted proteins | sample GraSoiAngelo_132_FD_185889 | JGI IMG/M metagenome (GOLD analysis project Ga0209266, IMG submission 185889) | Grasslands soil microbial communities from the Angelo Coastal Reserve, California, USA - 14_0929_02_40cm (SPAdes) (version 2) | ecosystem: Environmental > Terrestrial > Soil >...
GCTCGAGCTGCGCCGGGCAAGCGGTGGTGTCTGGGACACGGACCCCGCGACGGCGAACTGGGCGCTCGGGGCCGCGGCGAGCCTCGACGGGGCGCTGCTCAACGCCGGCACCGGGACGGTGAGCTTCGGCGTCGCGGACGGCGGGGCGTTCTTCGTGTTCGCGTCCGATCTGAACCCGACGCTGTTCGGTAGCGGGGCGGGCTTCACGCTGATTGCCAACTTCGCCGACGGCACCTCGGCCAGCGCGAGCGCCAGCGTGCCGCTCATGCCGACGATCGGGAGTGTGTCGCCGAGCAGCGGGGTTCAGGGAGCGAGCCTCACCGTCACGGTGACGGGCGCAAACTTCCAGGCGGGGGCGAGCGCCGGGTTCGGCGCCGGCATCACGGTGACGTCGACGACGGTGGCGTCGTCCGCCCAGCTCTCGGTGGCCCTCGCGATCGGGGCCACGGCGGCGATGGGCGCGCGTGACGTGGCGGTGTCGAATCCCGACGGCCAGACGGTGGTGCTGACGGGTGGCTTCACGGTGACCCCGCCGCCGCCGACGCTCGGCCTGGCGTTTCTCGGCAAGCTGCGGGACAAGGTGGGGCAGGGCAATGGGGCCTTCAGCGCGGACAGCGCGCTCGACGGCAGCTTCCGGGTGACGGTTGGGGCGGGGAGCGGCGCGCGGACGGTGACGCGGCTCGAGCTGCGCCGGGCAAGCGGTGGTGTCTGGGACACGGACCCCGCGACGGCGAACTGGGCGCTCGGGGCCGCGGCGAGCCTCGACGGGGCGCTGCTCAACACCGGCACCGGGACGGTAAGCTTCGGCGTCGCCGACGGCGGGGAATTCTTCGTGTTCGCGTCCGACTTCGGCCCGGCGGCCTTTACGACGGGCGCGAGCTTCTCATTGACCGTGACTCTCGCCGACGGCTCGGTGGCCACGGTCCCGACGACGATCCCTTAGCCGCACCCTCGCTCACTTGCGCGTGTACTCGGGCCTGCGGGAGGACACCAGACGCGCGTACCGAGCCTGCAGAATCCAGCTCAGTGTCGCGCCAATCAGGATACCCACCATGACCTTCAGGGCCAAATAGCAGTACGCCTGCACGAGGGCGAATTGCTCGGGCGTCAGCCCGAGACGAAGTCGATGCCAATCCGCCAGGGTGGGGAAGAGCGCGGCTCCGATCAGCACCACGGTCGTGAGGAAGTGTCCGATGCTGAACGGCCGAGCCAGTCGCGTGACACTTTCCGTGGTAATGATCGCGGCCACGACGCTCAGAAACAGGCCCAGCCCGGCCAGCCGTCGCAGCGACGGATTGTCGATCGCCGAGAACAAATCGAGACCGGCGGTCGAGCCCACCACCCACGTCAGCAAGGCTGGCAGGACGTCATAGAACAACACATGCCCCACGATGGCCACCGGCACGAGCAGCTTTTCCAGCATCTCCGAGCGCCTGCCCGCGCTCCTCTCGTCCGCCTCATCGCTATAGGGCATCTCCGGGCTCCTCTGGCGGGTCGACTGCCGGAGTCGACGCCACCCACTACTATTCCATGGGAACGCCGCCACGCACAGGTGCTAGAAGAAGAACGTCAGGTTCTTCGTGAGTAGCACGCTCTGGTCGAGCACGATCTTGCGGCGGGCGATCTTCCAGCCTCCGTCCACCCGACGCAGGAGGTCTTCGCGCTTGCCGACGAGGACGTCGGTCTCCGTCTCGACGCGGTTGCGATAGACGAGGAACCGGCTCTTGACCGCGACTTCAGCCGGGACCTGGCCGGCGGGGCTTTCGGAGAGGATCTGGACGTTCGAGATCATGTGGCAGATCCGCGAGGGCGGCTCCTCCGCCCAGTGGATGCCCGTCAGGATCTGCTGCACGCGGCGGGCGAGAGTCTCCTTGCCCTCATCGAACCAGTTGACATCGGTTCCCTCGCGGGTGAACTCTCGCTCGGCCGCGTCGTGCGGGACGTTGCGCCGCATCGGCATCCAATAGTGCGCGTCCTCGGTGAAGAGGTCGAGCCACTCTGCGAACCGACGCTCGTCGAGGAGGTCGGCCTCCCGATACAGGAACTCCTCGATCTCGTGCCTGACGAGGAGCCGCGCGAGGTCAGGCGACGACATTCACGGCCCGGCGAGCTCCTTCCAGCTCGTCGCCTCCATGAACTGGCGCCAGCGGCGGTAGAAGCCGCGCTGGTTGTGCTCGCTCGCGTTCGCGACGGTCACGTCGGTGATCGCGCCGGGCAGCCTCAACCCGTGGTCCTCGAAAGCCCGCGTCGCCCGGCCGAGCCCCATCTCGTAGTTGTAGGGGTGCTGCCGGGCGATGGTGCCGCGGCTCGCCTTGTGGGCGTAGTTCCAGTTCTCCATATCATCCTGCTCGGTCAGCCCCGCGGGGCCGGAATAGCGGATGTAGTAGTGACGCACGAAATCCTTCACCTCTGCCGGCGCGTCGGCGTCGACGAGGTACCAGCGCCACACCTCGGTCTGGTGGGGCCCCCGCGGATTCCACACGGCGAGCGTGCGCGGCTGGCGCGCGAGGGGCGACGTGTTCGGGAACACGGTGCCCGGGCCGCCGAACAGCCGCCAGTATTCTCCGCGGCGGCGCCGGCGCGCCTCTTCGCAGCGCCGGAAGTAGTCGGCCACCACCGGCGCGTCCTGGTAGGCCGGCGCGGTCGGCGCGTCGGGCTTCCTCAAGAAGGCGATCATCGAGTGTCCGAGCTCCGGGAACGAGACGTCGAGCCACCGCGCCTCGTTTCGCTCCTGCGTGTCGCGCCGACCTTTCCCGCTCGGGCCGATCCCGACCATGTCCACCGAGCGGTGGCTGACGCCGTGGTAGCGGTCTCCGGAGAAATTCTCGGCCGGGAACTTCCAGTTGCAGGGGATGAGCCACTTGTGGATCCCGCCGATCACCTCCGTACCACCCTCGCGCCCGTCCCAGGCGTCGAGCAGGAGATCGAGATAGAGCTTGTAGCCCCCGAGGTACTCGAGGAACGAGGGGGCCGAGGGATCCCACGTCGCCCAGACCGTCCCCTTGTAGCTCTCCAACTGAGCGACCTCGACGAGTCCCCACCGGCTGCGGTCGAGGTGCTCCCCGTAGGCGTCCTTCGCGAACGGTACCCCGACCAGCGCGCCGTCCGTGGCATAGCTCCAGCCGTGGTAGGGGCACGTGAACTCGACCGTGTTGCCCTCGTCGTACCGGCAGACCTTCATGCCGCGGTGTCGGCACGAGTTCAGGAAGACGTGGATCCGCCCCGCCCGGTCGCGGCAGAGAATGACCGACTCCTCCCCCATGGACGACACCAGGTAGTCGCCCGGCCGCGTGATCTGGCTCTCGTGGCCGACGAACAGCCAGGCGCGCGCGAACATCCGCTCCTGCTCCTGGCGGTAGATCTCCTCGTTCACGAAGATCTCGCGGCTCACGATGCCCTTGTCGACGTCGACCAGACCAAGGAGATCTCCGGGCTTCGGCCTCGGCATCATCATCGTGATCCTCCGGGCGGCGGCGGTCGCCCTCGGTAGCAGGCTGACGATAGCGCCGCACCGGAGCGTCCGCAAACGCCGTCAGCCCATCGAGGGGATCGCCGCGGGCCGCGGCTGTCTCAGGGGATCACGCCTTTAGAGCGATGCCCGCCTGGTCGCTTTGCCTTATTGTGAGATGTGGACGATGGTGACATGGCGCGCGAGCTGACAGACGGGCGCCGGGTATTCCTGTCGACCCTGCCCGCGGGGCGCGGCGAGCGCCGGCTCGCGCTCACGGTCGTGCTCGTCTCCGCCGCGATCTTTCTCACCGCGGTGCCGTTCGCGAAGATGCCGCTCGCGCAGATCTCGGCCTTCATCCCGATCTACGAATCGGCGCTCGTGATCAACGATCTGATCACGGCGGTCTTGCTGTTCGGTCAGTTCAGCTTCTTACGATCGCGGTCGCTGTGCGTGCTGGCCAGCGGCTACCTGTTCACCGCTCTCATGACCGTCTCGCACGCGCTCACGTTTCCCGGCCTGTTCTCGCCGACCGGCCTGCTCGGCGCCGGGCCCCAGAGCACGGCCTGGCTGTACATGCTCTGGCATGGCGGCTTCCCCCTCCTCGTCATCGCCTACGCACTGCTCAAGGACGCGGGGCGGGAGACGGGTCGGCCGCGCGGCCGCGCCGGCGTCGCCGTCCTCGCCAGCCTCGCGGCGGTGTTCGTCGTCGCGGGCGGGCTCACGCTCCTCGCCACGGCCGGCCAGGACGTGCTCCCCGCGATCATGCAGGGGAACCACTACACCCCGGCGATGACCCTGGTCCGCTCGAGCACCTGGGTGTTGAGCCTCCTCGCGCTGGCCGTTCTCTGGTGGCGCCGGCCGCACGCGGTGCTCGACCTGTGGCTCATGGTCGTGATGTGCGCGTGGCTCTTCGATATCGCGCTCGCCGCGGTCTTTAACGCCGGCCGTTTCGACCTCGGTTTCTATGCCGGCCGGATCTATGGGCTGCTGGCGGCGAGCTTTGTGCTCATGGTGCTGCTGCTCGAGAACGGCAAGCTCTACGCTCGGCTCGTCGAGGCGCACGAAAGCGAGCGCCGGGAGCGCCACCGTGTGCAGGAGAGAACCACGGAATTGACCGCCGTGAACGCGGAGCTGGCGACCGAGGTGACCGAGCGCCGCCGCGCAGAGGCCGAGGCGGAAGCGGCGAATCGTGCCAAGAGCGAGTTCCTCTCGCGGATGAGCCACGAGCTTCGGACCCCCCTCAACGCGATTCTCGGATTCGCGCAGCTCCTGGAGCTCGAGGTGCGGCAGCCGGCGGATCGCGAGAGCGTCGAGCAGATTCTGAAGGGGGGCAGACATCTGCTGGGCCTGATCAACGAGATTCTCGAGATCGCCAGGATCGAGTCGGGGCAGCTCCCCCTGTCGCCCGAACCCGTGCCCGTGGGCGACGCGATCCAGCGGGTGCTGGACCTGGCGCGGCCGCTGGCGGCCGCGCGTGACATCGAGCTCGACACCGCCGGCGCAGCGCTCCACCCGCGGCACGTGTGGGCAGACCAGCAGCGGCTCCAGCAGGTGCTCCTGAACCTCGTGTCGAACGGGATCAAATACAACCGGGACGGAGGCCGGCTGACGGTCGCGTGTGACGCGGCTCAAGACGGCCGACTTCGGATCCGCGTCACGGACACAGGGCCCGGCATCGCCGCGGCGCTGCAGGAGCGGCTGTTCCAGCCATTCGACCGACTGGGCGCGGAGCAGCGTGGGGTGGAGGGGACGGGCCTGGGTCTGGCGCTGTCCAAGCGGCTCGTCGAAGCCATGGGGGGCACGATCGGCGTGGAGAGCCAGCCGAGCGCGGGGAGCACGTTCTGGGTCGAGTTCCTCCAGGCGGAGAGCCCGGTGGCGCGTCAGGAGCGCAGCGAGTCGGATGTCACGGCACTCCCGACGTCCTCAGAGCAGGGCGGTACGGTGCTCTACATCGAGGACAACCTCTCGAACCTGCGCCTGGTGGAGCGAACGATGTCCCGGCGCCCACGGGTCAAGCTCATCCCCGCGATGCAGGGACGTCTTGGACTCGCGTTGGCGCGACAGCACCGGCCAGACCTGATTCTGCTGGACCTGCACCTCCCCGATATCTCGGGAGAAGAGGTGCTGCGTGAGCTCCACGGCGATCCCGAGCTCCGGCAGACGCCGGTGATCGTCCTGAGCGCCGACGCCACCCCCGGGCAGGTTCAGCGGCTCCTGGCGACCGGGGTGCGCGCCTACCTGACCAAGCCCCTGGATGTTCGACAATTCGTGGCGCTCCTCGACGAGACGCTGCCCGCTCGGGAGATGCCCGATGGATGATGGGACGTTCTCGTCTTACCGAGCTGAGCGCGGTCGCGCCGTACGCGAAGGGTGTCTTCGCGTACGGCGCGGCGACCTTCGAGAGCGTTACCGAACTACCAGCGCCCTCCGCGCGAGGATCCGCCGAAGCCCCGCGAGTTCCCCCCACCGCCGCCACGAGAGCCGCCGGCCGAGGCCTTCTCCACCCGGAGCTGACGGCCGTCCAGGTCCTTGCCGTTGAACTGCGCGATCGCCTGATCGGCCTCTTCCGCCGTGGCCATCTCCACGAAGCCGAAGCCGCGCGAGCGACCCGTATCGCGGTCGGTCACGACGGCAGCCGATTCGACCTGGCCGGCCGCCGCGAACACTTCGCGAAGCCGCTCCGTCGATGTGGAAAACGCGAGCCCGCCGATGAACAGCTTCTGCGCCATGGGGCGCCTCCTTTGCTGCTTCCACGCTGTGAGTTCATGCACGCTCCAGAGAAACGCGGACGCTGAAGTCATGGCCTGACGAGGCGGAGGGGTTCCCGTGAACCGATAGCCAAGTCGGACGACACCGACAGTATCACGAATTATATAAAAGATAAATGCTATATACGTCGGGACGACCCGCTCAACCCTCCATGAAGCCGTTCAACTCCGGCGTGGTCAGGGACCGGTCGAGGTAGCCGAACGTGCCCTTCCCTTTCACCTCGCGGGCGGCGTCGAGCAGGCCACTCATCGCCGCGCGATAGAGCGACGTCGCGAGGCTGATCCGTCTGACGCCGGCGGTCGCGAGCTCCGCCACCGTGAACGACTTGCCCCTGATGCCGACCATGAAGTTGACCGGCTTCGATACCGCGGCACAGACGGCGCGCACGGCCGCCAGGTCGGGCAGGCCGGGCGCGAACAGCACGTCGGCCCCGGCCTTCTCGAAGGCCACGAGACGCGTGATCGTGTCGTCCAGGTCCGGGTTGCCGCGCAGGAAGTTTTCCGCCCGGGCGGTCAAGGTGAACGGGAAGGCGAGCGCGCGCGCCGCCTGCGCCGCCGCTGCCACCCGCTCGATCGCGTGGCCGATGTCGTAGAGCGGCCTGTTCTTGTCGCCGGTCGCGTCCTCGATGGAGCCGCCGACCAACCCCACCGCGGCGGCGTGACGGATGGTCTCCGCCGCCGCTTCCGGCGCGTCGCCGAAGCCCTTCTCCAGGTCGGCGGAGACGGGAAGGTCGATCGCCGCCACGATGGCGCGGGCGTGCGCCAGCGCCTCCTCGCGCGTCACCGTGCCGTCGCGCCGACCGAGGACACCGGCGGCGGCGCCGCTCGACGTCGCCAGCGCCTGGAAGCCGAGCCCGGCGAGGATGCGCGCCGAGCCGGCGTCCCACGGGTTCGGAATCACGAAGGCGCCAGGCGCCTGGTGCAGTGCGCGGAAGCGGGCGGCCTTGTCGTGCTGGCTTGCCGTCATAGGTTTCCTCCTTGTCCCCCGTTCACGGCGCTCGTTCAGATCGGGGCGGGCCTGTCGGCTCTCGCGGGTATAATCGCATCTGGAGGTCGACGGCATGCAGATCCGTCACTCTCGCGATCTGGAAGCACGGGCGCGCGCGGCGCCGAGCCCGATGACCGTCGACGAGCTCTTCGCCCGTTTCCCAGAGGTCCCTCGCGACCTGCGCGACGAGCCCGTGCTCGCCGAGTTCGTCCGTGCCTTCGGCTCCCAGCTCCGGGTCGCCCAGAAGCCCTCACCCTGCGTGGCGCAGGCGGGCGCCGGTGACGCCGAGCATCATTTCTACACGCGTCTGGTCAACGATCTCGCCGTCTACGGCATCGGCCTCGCCCGGCGCGAGCGGACGCTCCAGCGGCTCGAAACCCTCCTCGCCGAGTATCGCGCGCACCCCGCCACCTTCGCTTGCACGCTGGTCCCGAAGAAGGCGCCGGACGCGCCGCGCACGGGATGCAGGTAACACGCGCGATCGGCGCTGCGTCGCGGTCAGAAGGCCCCCTTGTCGAGCGCATAGAAGTTGGCGTAGATCGACTCGCAGTCGCCCTGGAGCCGTCCCCGGCTCCCGTAGCGCGAGCCGAAGCGGGTCAGCGCCTGGGTCGAGAGGTCCACGCTCGTCTTACCGTCCACGATCAGCTCGCTCATCCATTGTCCGATCAGGAGCGAGCCGGCGATCCCGAGGGCGTTGCACCCGGTGGCCGCGTAGAGCCCGTGGATGGACGGCACCTGCCCGACCAGAAAGTTCCCGTCGGGCGTGAAGGTCGGAAGACCCGCGCACCCTCGTATGATCGGCGCCGCCTGGAGGGCAGGAAAGGCGCGCGTGAGTCCGGCGCCGAGCTCCTCCAGGACTCGCTGGTCACGTTCGGTCTCCTCGACCGCAAAAGTGACCGGGAGGTCGGCCATGGCGAACCGCTTGGGCGCTCGCTCGAAGCCTCCGATGAGCACGCCGCCCACTTCCGGACGCAGATAGACGGAGGCGTCGGGCACCCGGACCACCGGCATCTCACGCGGGATTCCGTCGATGGGGGCGGTGACCCAGAGCTGGTGTCGGATCGGGATCGTGTCGAACCGAAGCCCCAGCGCCGCGCCGATCAGCTCGCTCCAGGGCCCCACCGCCACCACGACCGTCTCGCACGTGATCGGTCCGCTCGCGGTCTCGATGCCCGTGACCCGTTCGCGGTTGAGCGTGATACCGGTGACGGACGTCTGGGTCCGCATCCTGACGCCGAGACGACGGGCCGCACGGGCGAGGGCCATCGCCAGCGTGTAGGGCTCGGCGTAGCCGTCGGTCGGAATCCACGCGCACGCCTTCACCCCGTTCGTCTCCAGGAGGGGCACCCGAGCCTGCGCGTCCCGCGGAGCGACAAGCTCCACCGCGAGCCCCCAGCCGCACGCCTGAGCCACCTGGGCCTCGAGCTCGCGCACGCGCGCGTCCGTCAGCGCGAGCTTCAGGCTCCCGACCTGGCGGAACCCTGAATCCTCCCCGTGCTCGGCCTGCCATCGGGTGAGCCTGTCGACGACCGTCATGATGGAGCGCGCCATGAGCTCGGAGGCGCGGAGCTGGCCGACGAGTCCGGCGGCCTGCGAGGTGTTTCCCGAGGCGAGCTCCCGGCGCTCGAGCACGAGCACGTCGGAGACGCCGGCGCGGGCCAGATGGTAGGCGATGGAGCACCCCCAGATTCCGCCTCCGACGACGACGACCCGGGCCGTCTCACTCATGGCTTCTGACTCGAGCGCCCCCCGCGTGGCTCAGGGGTGAGTCTGGACGGTTTGCAAGTAGATGAAGATACGCCGCAGCACGTCGTCGCTCAGGACGCCCTTCCAGACGGGCATGCCCTTGTCGAGGCGCCCCTTGCTCACGGTCTCGTCGAACACCGCGGGCGCCTCTTGTCCGTAACGGAGCGTGAGCCGGCGCAAGTCGAGCGGCCGCTCTCCCTGGATCGCGTTTGGCCCGTGGCAGTGCGCGCAGTACTGGTTGAACAGGCTTCGGCCCTCCGCGATCACGTCGGCGGAACCCTCCATCGGGTTCGCGGTTCGTGTCTCCTGGGCCGCGGGTGTCGCGGCCCAGGAGAGACAGAGGGCGGCGCCGAGCGCCGCGACGCTCAGAGAGCGGCGGAGCCCGGTCAGTTACCCAGCTCGAACACCACGAGAACGCCGCCCTCGGGGCTCGCGTCGATGACCTTCTGACCGATCTTGCCCAGAAACGACGGCGGCCCCTTCACGCGACCCGCGACGACCGCCAGATACTGCTTGCCGTCCACAGCGTAGGTGATCGGGCTCTGGAGTATGCCGGTGCCGACGTTGAACTGCCACAAGACGTCGCCGGTCTTGGCGTCGACGCCCTTGAGGGCACCGTGCGTGTTGCCGTAGAAGACCAGGCCGCCCGCAGTGGACATGGCGCCGCCGAGGAATGGCAGGTCCTCCTTGATGCCCCAGACAGCCGCCTGCTTCACCGGATCCCAGGCCTTGAGCTCCGAGAGGTGCCCGCCCGAGCCGGCCTTGTCGAGGTCGAACTCGGAGGCCAGGTAGAACTTGCCCGGTGAGTAATCCTCCGCCTTGCCCGCGATATCCATGCACAGGTTGAAGGACGGGATGTACGCGAGCCCGGTCTGGCGGCTGTAGGACATCGGCTCCCAGTTCTTGCCGCCGAAGAGGTTCGGGCACACGTTCCTCGCCCATCGGTTGAGCCGGGGCCGCTTTTCCGGGTCCTCGATCGGACGGCCCGTGGCGGTGTCGATCCCCTTGGCCCAGTTGACCTCCACGAACGGCTGGGCCGAGACCAGCTTGCCGCTTTCCCGATTGAGCACGTAGAAGAAGCCGTTCCGGTCCGCCTTCATCAGCGCCGGTACGGTCTGGCCGCCCACCCTCAGATCCGCCAGCACCGCCTCGTTGACGCCGTCGTAGTCCCACACGTCGGCCGGGGTCATCTGGTAGGCCCAGACGATTCGGCCACTGTCGCCGTCGAACGCGAGCTGTGAGGCCGTGTGCAGGTTCGTGTACTGACCGTACTCGCTCGTATCCGTGCTGCGCGTGTGGGCGCCCCACGGTCCGGCGTTGCTCGTGCCCCAGTAGACCAGGTTGAGCTTGGGATCGTACGATCCCACGTACCAGGTAGAGCCAGCTCCCGTCTTCCAGGAGTCGCCGATCCACGACTCGTTCCCCGGCTCGCCGGGCCCGGGGATCGTATACGTCTTCCACGCCAGCTCACCGGTATCCTGCTTGTAGGCCTGGACGGCGCCGCGCACGCCGAACTCGCCGCCGGCGAAGCCGGTCACCACCAGGTTCTTGTAGACGAGCGGCGGCGACGTGATCGCGTGGCCGGTCTTGTAATCCACCACCGTGACGGTCCACAGCTCCTTGCCCGTGTTGGCGTCGAGCGCCACCAGCGTGGCGTCGAGCCGCGTGACGAACACCCGCCCGTTCGCGTAGGCGACGCCGCGGCTGTCCAGCCCACAGCACACCGTGGCGACGACGTCTTTCGGCAGCTCGGGCTCGTACTTCCACTTCACCGTGCCATCCCGGGCGCTCAACGCGAAGACGTACTTCGGGCCGGTCGAGGTGCTGACATACATCGTGTCGCCGACGACGATCGGCGTGGATTCCTGGGACTCGAGACTGCCGAGCGAGCGGATCCACGCCACGCGCAGCTTGCGCACGTTCTTGGTGCTGATCTGGTCGAGGGCGCTGTAGCGGGTGTTCCCATAGTCCGCGCCGTACATGCCCCAGTCCTTGCCCGGCTGCGCGCCCGCAGACCCTGCCCAGAGCGCCAGAGCCACGGTCAAGACGCTGCTCGTCAACGTACGCCCGACGTCTCTCATGGTCGTGCCGCCTCCTTGGTGTGCCGTCGCTCCGGTCCTCGATGCCCGGCGCCCTTGTAGACCCGAGGGCGGCGGTCTGTCAAGGGGCACCCTCTCGGGGCCTGAGGTGACGGACCGCGTGTCGTCACCCGCGGCCGCCGGCGCGTGCTACGATTCGCCGTACCACGGTCCCACGGAGACCCCATGGCTCACACGGGCATGAAGTTCGGCGTCTTCCTCGCCCCGTTCCACCGGGTCGGCGAGAACCCCACCCTCGCCCTGGCGCGCGACATGGAGCTCATCGAGTGGCTCGACCATCTCGGCTACGACGAGGTGTGGGTCGGCGAGCACCACTCGGCGGGATGGGAGACTATCGCTTCGCCCGAGGTCTTCATCGCCGCAGCCGCCGAGCGCACGCGCCACATCATGCTGGGCTCGGGCGTGACGAGCCTGCCCTACCACCACCCGCTCATGGTGGCCAACCGCTTCGTCCTGCTCGACCACATGACGCGCGGCCGCACCATGCTCGGCTGCGGCCCGGGGGCGCTCGTGTCCGACGCCTATATGATGGGCATCGAGCCCGTGACCCAGCGTCCGCGCATGGAGGAGGCGCTGGAGGCCATCATGCGGCTCCTCAGGTGCGACGAGCCGGTGACGATGAAGACCGACTGGTTCGAGCTGCGCGAGGCGCGGCTGCACCTGGCGCCGTACACCGAGCCGCACTTTCCCATCGCGGTGGCCAGCACCATCACACCCTTCGGCATGGTGGCGGCGGGCAAGTACGGCCTCGGCGTGCTCTCGATCGGCGCAGGACTGCCCGGCGGGCCCGACGCGCTGGCCGAGCAGTGGAAGCTCGCCGAGGAGACCGCCGGGCGCCACGGCAAGCGCATGGACCGAAAGGACTGGCGCGTCGTGGTCAACGTCCACGTCGCAGAGGATGACGAGGGGGCGCTGCACGAAGTCCAGCGCGCCGAACGGCACGAGACCGTCACCTACTTCGAGGAGACCCTCGGCCGCCCACCCGGCCGTGCCGACGACCCCCTGCGCGAGGGCGTGCGCATGGGCACCACGCTGGTCGGCTCGCCCGAGACCGTTGTTCGCGGCATCGAGCGGCTCCAGCAGTTCAGCCAGGGCGGCTTCGGCGGCCTCCTCTTTCGCGCCCACGAGTGGGCCAACCGCGAGCAGACGCTGCGGAGCTACGGGCTCTTCGCCCGGTACGTCATGCCTCGCTTCCAGGGCTCCCTCACTACCGTCCTGGCGTCGAACGAGTGGGCGCGGGCGAACCGCAAGACGATCTTCGGCCCCAACGTGGAGGCCGTGCGCCGCGCCTACCTCGATGCTGGCCGCGAGATCCCCGCCGAATACCGGGAGCGCACCTCCGGGGCACGGGATGTGGAGCCGCCGCCCTCATGAGGCTCGCGGGGAAGGTCGCGCTCATCACCGGCGGCGCCAGCGGTATGGGCCGGAGCGAGGCGACAATCTTCGCCAGGGAGGGCGCGAAGGTCGTCGTCGGCGACCTTCTCGAAGCCGAAGGGTCCCAGGTGGCCGCGGACATCGCCAAGACGGGCGCGCAGGCGTGTTTCGTGAAGCTCGACGTTACTCGCGAGGCGGACTGGCGGGACGCCATCGCCACCACCGTGGTGAGCTTCGGCAAGCTCCATGTCCTCGTCAACAACGCGGGCATCAGCGGCACGTTCGATCCCGACACGGAGAGCTCGGCGGCCTGGGACACCCTCATGGACGTGAACGCCAAGGGCGTCTTTCTCGGTATGAAGCACGCGGTTCCCGCCATGCGCCAGGCCGGCGGAGGCGCCATCGTCAACATCTCGTCGATCTCCGGATTTGTCGGCCAGGACAGGATCCACATGGGGTACAACGCCTCGAAGGGCGCCGTGCGCCTCATGACGAAGTCGGCCGCCGTGCAGTACGCCAAGGACGGCATCCGGGTCAACTCTGTGCACCCCGGCATCATGCCGCCGATGCGGACGTCCAAGGTGTCGGCCGATCCGGAGTGGCGGGCGAAGACGCTCAGGGCCGTGCCGATGAAGAGAGAGGGACGGGTGGAAGAGGTCGCCTACGCCGTGTTGTTCCTCGCCTCGGACGAGGCGTCGTATATCACCGGCACCGAGCTGGTCGTCGACGGCGGCTACCTCGCCGTGTAGGGCCAACGTCAGGAGGAAGCGCCATGGCCGGGTCCGCGCGACCGCCATTCCGCGCCGATCACGTCGGCAGCCTGTTGCGGCCGCCCGCGCTCAAGGCGCTCAGGCTCGAGAAGGAGTCGGGGCGGGCGAGCGCTGGAGAGCTCCGCGCCGTCGAGGAGGGGGCGATCCGCGAGGTGGTCTCACTTCAAGAATCGGTCGGCCTCCGCGGCATCACCGACGGGGAGCTGCGCCGGACGTCCTGGCATCTGGACTTCCTGCGGGAGCTCGGCGGCTTGTCGAGCCAGGGGCAGACGATTCCCGTCACCTTTCACGGCAAGGCCGGTGACGTGCACTTCACGCGCCCCGATCTCGCGGTCGCGAGCCGCGTCACCCGGCCGCGGCCGATCTTCGTGGACGCCTTCACGTTCCTCGCCTCGGTCGTCTCGCGGACGCCCAAGCTCACCATCCCGTCGCCGTGCATGCTCTACTCGCAGGTCGGCCGCGCCAACATCGCGACCGGTGTCTACCCGGACCTCGACGCCTTCGTCGAGGACACCGCCGCCGCGTACCGCGCGGAGATCGCCGATCTCTACGCCGCCGGATGCCGATATCTCCAACTCGACGACGTGAGCCTGGCCTATCTTTGCGACGAGGAGATGCGGGCCCAGGGCCGAGCGCGCGGCGACGATCCCGACGCGCAGCTCCGACTGTCGGTCAAGCTGATCCAGGCGACGCTGCGCGGGCGGCCCAGGGACCTGGTCGTCTGCACCCATCTCTGCCGCGGCAACTTCCGGTCGAGCTGGCGCGCCCAGGGCGGCTACGCCCGGATCGCCGAGGCCATCTTCAACGAGCTGCCATACGACGGCTTCTTCCTCGAGTTCGACGACGCCCGCTCGGGCGACTTCGCGCCGCTCCGGTTCGTCCCCAAACACGTGCGCGTGGTCCTGGGGCTGGTGACCACCAAGGTCGGCACCCTCGAGCGGAAGGACGACCTCAAGCGGCGCCTCGATGAGGCGGCCAAGTACGTGCCGATCGAGCAGGTCTGCCTGAGCCCGCAGTGCGGCTTCTCCTCGACCGTCGAGGGCAACGAGATCACGGTCGACCACCAGAAGGCGAAGCTGTCGCTCTGCGTGGAGCTGGCGCGCGAGGTGTGGGGCGGGCTCTAGGCGACGCGGAGCGGGGCCTCCTTCATCGAGCGCGGCAGGAGCAGCGCGAGGTCGGGGACCAGCATCGGCAGGCACGCCGCGCCGGGTTGCCAACGTGTCAAGCAGGTGTCATGAGGACGTCACTCGCGCCGGGTAAGCGACGTGTGATGGTCGTCCGCGTCGCTCTCCGCGCGCGATGAAATCTCGGGCTCCGGGACGTGTTTTCGTCACAGCGCCCGGCGTTATGCGTCCGCCGGAAGGCACTTCGATCGGTGCCGATGTTCGCGGCAGAGCTTCCGGCATGCCGTCCGCCTGAGCAGCGTGCCGGTGGCATCGGGGTTGCTGATATCGCGACCCGGGTGCTGCCCTGAGTCATTTGCCCGCGGTGCGAGACCCAATGCCGATCGACCGTCGCTCCGTCGTCGTAGACGGTCGCCGGGTGTCCTATCTGACCGCGGGGGGGTCGGCGGCTGCGCGAGCGATCCTATTGATCCACGGCTCGGCGGTGAGTGCGGGCTACTGGATCAACCAGCTCTGCAGCCTGGGCGACGCGTTCCAGGTGGCGGCCATCGACCTGCCGGGACACGGGAAATCCGATCCCATCCCGCAGGCGAGCGTCGAAGCATACGCCGAGACCGTCGGAAAGTTCCTCGAGGCCCTCGGCATGGACCCGGTCCTGGTCGTGGGGCACTCGCTCGGCGGCGCGGTTGCGATCGCGCTCGCCGCGCGGCGGCCCGAGACGGTGACGGGGCTCGTCCTCGTCGCGAGCTGCGCGAAGCTTCCTCGGGTCGACGGCTCCCGGGAACGCTTGCTCGCGTATCTTCCCGGACCCCTTCGGAGGATGCTCTTCTTCTGGACGGCGCAGAAGCTCCTGTTCTCTCCGGCCGCGCCCGGTCACGCGGTCAGCCTCGGGATGCACGAGCTTCGCTCCTGCCGCGCGGAGACGGTTGTTCAGGATTTCCACGCCGCTCAGGCCATGGACCTGACCCGACAGGCGACGGAGCTCGAGGCTCCCACACTCATCCTCTGTGGCAGCCGGGACAGGCTCACCCCGCCGGCGCTCTCTGAGCATCTCAGAAAGCTGATCCCGCGATCACGGCTGAGCCTCGTCGAGGGGGCCGGACACATGGTGCTCCTGGAGGCACCGGAGCGGGTGAACCAGGAGATCCTCGGCTTCGCCGCCTCGCTCAGGGGCGAGGCGCGCTCGTTCACCGTCAAGTGGGAGCGCCGCGGGCGCTCACTCGTTCGGCGGCTTCTGGACTGGACGCGAGCCTGTGTGCTTTTCCTGACCTCGTGACCGTCCGCGCGTAGCTCGGTCCTACCGGCGACGTTTCAGCGCTGCTTGACCAGGAAGTTGGCCCGGCGGTTTTTCGCCCAGCACGCCTCGGTCTCCTCCGTGCAGACCGGCTGCTCCGCCCCGAGGCTCACGATCGATATCCGCTCGGCCGAGATGCCACTCGAGATGAAGTGGTCGCGGGCCGCGCGCGCCCGGCGCTCCCCGAGGGCGAGGTTGTACTCGGCGGTGCCACGCTGGTCGCAGTGCCCCTCGATCAGGACGAGCGCCTCGGCGTTCGTCTTGAGCCACTCGGCGTTCGCCTCGAGGATCTTCGCGTCGTCGGGCCGGATGTTGTACTTGTCGAAGTCGAAGTAGATCGGCTTCACCTCGGCGATCTCGGAGAACTCCTTCGGTGCGGGCCGGCCCGGCTCGGCCGGCATGGGCGCCGGAGGCGGCGGAGGCGCGGCGGCGACGGACGGCGGCGCCGTCGGCGGCTCGGGGGCGACCGGCGCCGGCGCGGGGGCCGGCCGAGACGCGGGAGGCGGCGCAGGCGCGGCGACGACCGGCGCCGGCGGCCTGACACGCGTCAGCACGATCCGCACCGGGGGGTCGGCGTCGCGGATGTAGCCGACCATGCGGTCGCCCTCGACCTTGAAATCGGCCCGAAAGACGCTGCCGCCGAGCTCGTGGCGCATGACGACGTCGTTGCGGGATACGTCGAACTGTACGCGCACGCCGGTGAGCCCGGCGTTACGCAGCGCCACCGGCACCCCGAGGACGGCGCCGGTCGTGTGCAGCGTGAGTCGTCCGGTGCCGCGCGCGCCCTGCTGGACGAGGTCGGCCGTCGCGTCATCGGTGCGCGCGATGCCCATGACGTGCCCCCTCCACGTCCCGCTCCACCTGCCGGAGAGGTCAAGGTCCGTCCGGGGGCTGCTCCATAGCCACCTCACCCCCCCACAACCGGGTGCCATGAGCGCGACAGCTATCAACAGAAGTCCGACTGGTCGCATGCCCCCCCTCCTTCGTGGAACCAGACTGCCCGACACGCCGTACACGCTCTCCATCGTACCTCCGGGCTTCACGCATCCCATCATGTTCCAGCACGGGAGCGACCCGCGGCCAGGGGCAGCGGGCGGCTCGACGTTCACTTCGACCTTGAATCTCCCACATCTTGGATGATAAAGTCCGGCCCATCCCAGATCTTGGGGCTGGGGAGGCTACAAGGAGACGCAATGTCGATCTTTCTCCTCCGCTCGCTGCTCCAGGAGATCGCCGCGGATCTCCCCGGGGCCCGCGCCGGCGAGCCTACGGGAGAGCTCAGGATGAGCTATCTGATCGTCGTCGCACGGAATGAGTCGGCTCTCTACGAGCATTTGCGCAGTCGTCACGGGAGCGATCCTCGCGTCCGCGTGATGATCGACCGGCGCTCCGCGAAGAATGCGGCCACGACGGAAGGCCCGCGCCCCGTCGAGCGCCGCCGCCGCCGGTCGTGGCTCGCCACGGGAGCCTCTCACGAGCTCGTCGAGCTCGCGCGCCAGTCCACGACCGAATCCCCGAGTCCGAAACAGCAACCCAGCAGTCACTCTGAGGAGGCACCACGGCAGATGAGCGAGACAGAGACGTTCGAAGATCAGCAGCGGGTCGGGCGGTGGCTCGTCGAAGGCCAAGACATGCTGGGCCGCGTGATTCCGGCGCTGATCGAGGATCGGGATCGCCTGCGCCAGACTCTCGAAGCGAGGGAGCGCGAGTGCGAGCAGCTCCGTGGAGAGGGCGGCGAGCTCCGCCGCAACCTGGGCGCGCTCCAGAGCGAAGTCGAGAAGCTGCGCGGCGAACGGGTAGCGATGGCCGACGCCTTCGGCGGCGTCGTGGACTTGCTCGGACAGCTCCAGCGGCCGCTGGAGGAGATGACGCGCCGGCTCCATGCGGCGCAGCGGGGCGCGGTCGACACGTCCGCGGCCTAGCGGGAGCGTCTCTCCCTCGGCAGCCCGGCTCGCCCTGATCCGCTCCGGGCGGACGCCGTACTCGCCGTGCGCGCGTCAGAGGCATGCTGTCTTTGGGAGGGAAGGCCGATGGCCGTGCCGGTACCGGATCTGCGCAAGAAGAGCGAGGCGGAGCTGTGGGAGCTCTTGCATTCGGGGGACGCCGATTCGTCACTCCACAAGCAGTGTCTGGTGATGCTGGAGATGCGGAACATCGAGAAGCAATTGAAGGCGGCGACCGAGCAGGCAAGGGCGGCCGCGGATCTGGCCATCGCATCACACGGGATGGTCGCCGCGACGCGCGGACTGGCCGCCTTCACCCGGGGTTTGGTCAGGGCCACGTGGGCGCTCTTCGCGGTCGCCGCAGCCACGCTCATCCTCACCCTCGTGCAGGTGCTGCTCGTCACGAAGGTGATCGGATCGTGACCGAGGTGGCCTGCGCCCCGCCGTCTGTCCTCCGCCAGCTCATCGCGTCAGACCGCGAGCCGACGCTCCCAGTGCACGTTGCAGTCGACGCACTCCACCCACGCCACGCCCCAGCGCGCGCCGTTCTCGGTCACCTCGACGATGCTCCCGGCGAGCCCGTCGCACACGCGGTGCTCGGCGACGTACGTCTCGAAGCTTCCGACGAGGTCGGCGATGACCGCCGCGCGGCGTCCATCCTCCATCGGCGTCCTCCGCCTCGCTAGAGCGCCCGATACACCTCCGTCTCGAACTTCCCGAGCAGGTCGATCGTCGTGTGGTCGTAGAACGGGAAGACCTGAGAGAGGAAGACGCCGGAGACGCGTCGGGTGCGGTCGATCCAGAAGTAGGTGTTCGCGAGCCCGGCCCAGGCCAGGCTTCCGGGCGAGCGACCGGTCGGAAGTTGCTGGGCGTTGATCAGGAAGCTCAGGCCCCACTTCAGGGAGATTCCCGGGAGCAGCTCGATGTCGTTGGAGAGCGCCGGAATCGCGCTTTTGAACTCGCCGACCTCGAGCGCGCCGATGTGATTCTGTGACATGAGGGCGACCGTCTCGGGACGCAGGAGCTGCACGCCTTTCACGCCGCCGCCACGTAGGATCATCTGGGTGAAGGCCAGGTAGTCGGTGGCGGTGCCGTACAGCCCACCTCCCCCCATGTGGAATTCGGGCTGCTGCGGGATCTCGAATTCGATCGGCGCCAGGGCGCCGTCACCGCCACGCTGATGCACGCTCGCGAGCCGCGCGCGCTGCGAGGGGGAGATCGTGAACGAGGTGTCCTTCATGCCGAGCGGGCCGAAGATGTTCTCCTGGAAGTACCGGTCGAGCCTCTGGCCGCTCACGGCCTCGACCATCTTGCCGGCCCAGTCGATGCTGATCCCGTACTCCCACCGGTCGCCTGGATCGAACATCAGCGGGGTCGTCAACGCGGCGTTCGTGCAGGTCGTGATCCCCGGCGTGCCCGTGGCGGTCTGATACCGGGCGATCGCGGGATCCCAGATCTCATAGCCGAACCCCGCCGTGTGGGTCAGGAGGTGACGGAGCGTGATCGGCCGCTTGGGCGCCCGGAGCCGCGGCTTCCCGGCCGCGTCGAAGCCCTCGAGCACTTTGGCCGCGGCGAGCCCCGGGACCATCTCGCTCGCCGGACGCTCGAGGCTCAGCTTGCCTCGCTCGACGAGCTGCATCGCTGCGGTCGCCGTGATCGCCTTGGTCATCGACGCGATCCAGACGACCGAGTCGAGCGTCATGGGCGCCGGCTTGCCGAGATCCCGCTTGCCGAAGGCGCCCTCGTACAGCACTTCCGTGTCGGTCGCGGCCACCGCAACGACCCCCGGCATCGCCTTCGACTCGACGGCCTGGCGCAAGATCCGATCGAGGTTCACGAGGCTCGACATGGTCCACCTCCGCGTGGGTGCGCGCGTCGCGAGCACTGGACGCACGGATGAGAAGGCTCGACTGCCCACCACTGAGTCGGCGACAGCTTATAGCAAGACTCCGTACGTCTCAACGCGGACGTCACGGCCCGCGTGTCGTGGCGCCGGAGGAGACGCGACGGCGCCGAGGCGTCGCGTCCTCCGGCCAGACCGCGTGGCATTTGACAAACCGAGTGGTCGAACGATAATGGCGCATCGCGACGAGACGGTTCCCACGCCTCGGTCGCTTGGGGAGGACCGGTCCAATGCGGCTCGCAACGCTCGCGCTCCTCGTCGCCGTCGCCCTCCACGTCACCCCGGGTCCGGCGCTCGGCCAGACCTTCGTGTTCGGCGCTCAGGGTGAGCCCGTGCAGCTCGATCCAGCAATCATCACCGACGGGATCTCGTCCCGCATCACCCGGCAGGTCTTCGACGGGCTCGTGAGGTACAAGGGGCCGACCACCGAGGTCGAGCCGGCGCTGGCCGAGCGGTGGGACGTGTCGCGGGACAGCCGGGTCTGGACCTTCCAGCTTCGCCGCGGGGTCAAGTTCCACGACGGGAGCCCGCTCGACGCCGCGGCCGTCGTCTGGAACTTCGAGCGCTGGTGGAAATCCGACCACCCGCAGCACGACAACCAGGTCAAGGCGGGCCAGACCTTCGAGTACTGGGAGGCGCAGTTCGGCGGGTTCGACGACAAGTCGATCGTCGCGAGGGTCGAAGCCGTCGGCTCTCACACGGTCCGCATCACGCTCAAGGACCCGCAGGCGCCGTTCCTCGCGAACCTCGCCATGTTCGTCTTCGACATCGCGAGCCCGAGCGCGGTGGAGAAGTGGGGCACGGAGTTCGGGAAGCACCCGGTGGGCACGGGCGCGTTTAAGTTTGTCGAGTGGAAGCCGAACCAGGAGGTCGTCCTCGAGGCCAATACCGACTCCTGGGGCCCGAAGCCCCGGGTGAAGCGCGTGGTCGTGCGGAACATCAAGGACAACTCGCAGCGCCTGGGCGCGCTGAAGGCGGGTGAGATCCACGGCATGGAGGGGCTGAATCCCGAGGACGTCCTGGTGGTCAAGAGCGACCCGAGCCTCCAGCTCCTCTTGCGTCCGACGAACACCACCGGCTACATCGCGTTCAATTACAAGGTGAAGGAGTTCCAGGACAAGCGGGTACGCGAAGCGTTCGCGCACGCCGTCAACAAGAAGGCCATCGTCGACGCGCTCTATGGCGGCACGGGGCTCGTGGCGACGCAGTTCCAGCCGCCCTCCCTCTGGGGCTACAACAGGGAGCTCAGAGACTTCGAGTACAGCCCGGCGAAGGCCCAGGCGCTCCTCAGAGGAGCCGGGTTCGCGCAAGGAGTCTCGGAGGTCACGTGGGACGACGGGAAGCGGGAGCCTCTCGTCTTCTGGTACATGTCGCGCTCGCGGCCCTATTTTCCCAACCCGAAGGAGATCGCCGAGGCGATGGCCGCGGATCTCGCGAAGGTCGGGATCAAGGCCCAGCTCCAGACCGCCGAGTGGGCGGTGTACCTGGACAAGCGCAAGAACGGGCAACTCCCGCTCTACATGCTCGGCTGGACCGGTGACAACGGGGACCCGGACAACTTCCTGTGCTACTTCTTCTGCCAGCCGGGCGTCTCGCGCGAGGGCTTCTACGCGAACAAACCGCTCGCCGAGGTCTTGCTCCGCGCGCAGACGCTGACGAGTCAGGCGGAGCGGGCGAAGCTCTATCGCCAGGCCGAGCAGATGCTGCACGACGATGTCGGACGGCTCTTCATCGCGAACAACCGGCCGCCGCTCGCCTTCTCGAAGCGGGTGAAGGGGTACGTCCCCCACCCGACCGGCTCTGAGTACTTCGACACCGTGGAGATCCAGTAACGCTCGGAGATCCGCGGCGGGGGCGGCCGTGAGACGCTACGCTCTTCAGCGCGGCCTCACGGCCATCCCCGTCCTCCTGGGAGTCTCCGTCCTCGTTTTCGGCTTTATCCACCTGATTCCTGGCGATCCCGCCGTGACGATGCTGGGCGAGCGTGCGACGCCCGAGAAGGTGGCGGAGATCCGCGCCCGCCTCGGACTCGACCGCCCCCTCTGGGAGCAGTACGTACGCTACGTGGGCCGTGTGATCCGCGGTGACCTCGGAGTCTCGATCGTCCGGGGCGACCCGGTGCTCACCGATCTGCTCCGGCGCTTCCCCGCGACCGTCGAGCTCGCGACGGCGGCGATCGTCGTGGCCGTCGGTCTCGGCATCCCGATCGGCGTGGCCTCGGCCGTGTGGCGCAACTCGGTGGTCGACAGCCTCGCGCGGCTCGGGGCGCTCATCGGGGTCTCGATGCCCATCTTCTGGCTCGGTGTCATGCTGGCGTGGTTCTTCGGCGTCACCCTCCGAGTCTTGCCGACCGGCTTCCGCCTCGACACCGGAGCCGCCTTCGTGCCGTGGACGAACTTCGTCATCGTCGACGCCGCCCTGCAGGGGAACTGGCGCGTGCTGGTCGACGCGCTCCGCCACCTGATCCTGCCCACGCTGGCGCTCGCGACGATTCCCCTGGCGATCGTCGCGCGCATGACGCGCGCCAGCATGCTCGAGGTGCTGTCCCGGGAGTTCATACGCACGGCGGAGGCGAAGGGGCTGTCGCAACGGGCGGTGATCCTGCGCCACGCGCTTCGGAACGCGCTCCTGCCCATCGTGACGGTCGTCGGACTTCAAATCGGCCATCTGCTGGCGGGGGCGATCCTCACCGAAACGATCTTCTCGTGGCCCGGGATCGGATTGTGGGTCTACGAGTCGCTCGAGGCCCGGGACTACGCCATCGTGCAGGGGACCAGTCTGTTCATCGCGGTCATCGTCGTGGTCGTCAACTTGACGACCGACCTGCTCTACGCCGTGGTGGATCCGCGCATCCGGTACGATTGATGGCGACGCTCGAAGGCGCCCTCGGTCACCCGGCCGCCGTGACGAGCGGCGGCCGGAGCCCGGCCAGCGCGGCCTGGCTCCGGCTCGCCGCGAGTCCGGTGGCGCGCGCCGGGCTCGTCATCGTCGGCCTGTTCGTCCTGATCGCGGTCGTCACGCCCGCGGTTCACCACTACGACGCCAGGACCGACGCGGATCTCGGGCTGCGGCTCAAGCCCCCGACCGCGGCGCATCCGCTCGGCACGGACACCCTCGGGCGCGACATCCTCGTGCGCATCGTCCACGCCACCCGGGTGTCGCTCGGGCTCGCCGTGACCGCCGTCGCCGTCGCGGCGACGCTCGGTTCGCTCCTCGGGTTCCTGGCCGGTTATCTCCGTCGTCAGGTCGACCTGGTCCTGATGTTCTGTATGGACATCCTCCTCGCCTTTCCGGCGACGCTCCTGGCCATCGCCATCGTGGCGATGATCGGCCCCGGCCTACGCAACTCGCTGTTCGCGATCAGCCTCGTGTCGGTCCCCGCGTACGCGCGTCTGAGCCGTAGCGCCGTGCTCACGCTGCGCGAGCAGGAGTTCGTTCTCGCAGCGCGGAGCCTGGGTGGGAGCGGGGGCCGTGTCCTTGTGAGCCACATCGTCCCGAATAGCCTGCCGCCGCTGATCGTCCAGGCGACGCTCTCGGTCGCGTTCGCCATCCTGGAATCCGCGGCGCTCGGCTTTCTCGGGCTCGGCGCCCAGCCGCCGACGCCCGAGTGGGGCGCAATGCTCGCGGATTCCTACAAGTACTTCACGAGCGGCGCGTGGTGGGCCTTCTTCTTCCCCGGCGCCGCGATCATGCTCGCCGTGCTCGGGTTCAACCTGCTCGGCGACGGGCTCCGCGATGCGCTCGATCCGCGCCTGGGCCCGGGATGACGAGGGTCGGTTGCGTCACTCCCGTTGTCGGCGACACTCAGCTACTATAGAGGCGGATCTCAAGAGGCGGATCTCACCGATCGAAGGAGGAGGACGACATGGGAGCACGCGCAGAAGCCCTCGCGAAGCGGTTCGAGGAAGCCAGCAAGGCCGTGGCCGACATCGTCGCGCGCCTGAGCGACGCGGAATGGAAGAAAATGACATCGGGTGAGAAGTGGTCGGTCGGCGTGGTGGCGCATCACGTCGCCATGGGACACGCCGGCATCGCCAACATCGTCAAGAGCGTCGCCAGCGGGCAGTCCCTGCCGAACTTCACGATGGCGAAGCTCGACGAGATGAACGCCCAGCACGCGCGCGAGCACGCCACCTGCACGAAGGCCGAGACCCTCGAGCTCCACAAGAAGAACGCCGCCACGGCGGCGAGCATCGTCCGCGGGCTCTCGGACGCCGAGCTCGACCGGAGCGGGACCGTCCTCGCCGGGATGCCGCCGATGACCGCCCAGCAGGCCGTGGAGCGGATCCTCATCAACCACGTCAACGAGCACCTCGGCAGCATCCGCGCCGCTGTCGGCGCCAAGTAGCCCGGCGGCGCGCGGGGCAGGGTCTCATCGCAGCGCGCCGCGCCCGGCGCTCTCGAGGAAGGTATAGTCCCAGACGCTGACCGCGTAGCGGTCGGCCGCCGGGAGGTGGGGGACTCGAAGTACGCTCGCCCGAGCCCCCGGGCACGCCGCCGCCCCTCCCTTGCCTCGACACATACCACGCCGCGTAACCCTGCACGGAAACGCGCGTCGTTCCGACGAACGGCTCGGACGGAAGGCACCTCTAGGGTGGTTTCCCGTGCCCGTCTTCAAGGAAACACCCGATTGAAGCCGACTTCTCCCGAAGGCTATGCTCGGCCCCGTGGACTTCGCTGTGGAATGGCTGAGATGACGGCGAGACTATTGATTGTCGACGACGATATTGCGTTTCTCGAGGGCCTCAAAGCGTCCCTCGTCGGGCTGGGCTACCAGGTGGACCGCTCCTCGCACGGCGCGGATGCGCTCATGGCGATCCGCCTCGTGCGTCCGGACGTCGTGCTGCTCGACATCAGGATGCGCGGCCTCAGCGGCGTGGAAGTCCTGAAGCGTATCCGCGCGATGGATCCCACCATCCCCGTGATCATGGTGACTGCGGCCGATGACCCGTTGCTCATCCGTGAGACGCGTGAGATCGGCGCCTACGGCTACCTCGTCAAGCCGATCGAGGAGCCTCGTCTGATCCGGATGGTGGCCGAGGCCGTGGCGCGGTCCCGAGTCGAATACCAAGGTCGTGCGGGACTGGTGAGCCCGACGGCGCAAGGAAGCTAGCGCGGCTGAAGCTAGCGCGGCTTCGGAGCGTTTCGTCGGTGGACATCCGTGGATAAGTAGCCGCCGAATTGGCTTGACGTCCATCTGAGAGCAGCGTAGCGTCCCCGCCGTCCGGCTCTTCATGATGCGAGCTGACGTCGCATCGCTGTGACGGATCAGGGGATTGAATGACTGGGCGTTCTGGGAACGCGCTCCTCCTGGCAGCGCTGTTCGGTCTCTACGTTCTCACCGGCAAGGTCGGGCTCTCCGTCGCCTTCGTCCACGCCAGCGCCACGGCCGTCTGGCCGCCGACGGGGATCGCGCTGGCGGCCTTCCTGACGCTCGGTTACGAGTGCTGGCCAGCGATCTTCGCAGGCGCGTTCGTGGTGAACATCTCCACTGCGGGCTCGGTGGCCACGTCGCTCGGGATCGCCACGGGCAATACCCTCGAAGGCCTCCTCGGCGCCTACCTGGTCAATCGATTCGGCGCCGGTGTCAGGACGTTCGAGCGCGCGCAGGACGTGTTCAAGTTCGCCGGGCTCGCCGCTGTCCTGTCGACCATCGTCGGCGCGACGACCGGCGTCGCCAGCCTGTCGCTCGCGGGCCACGCCGCGTGGGCCGACTGGGGACGCATCTGGCTGACCTGGTGGCTCGGCGACATGACCGGCGCCCTCATCGTCGCCCCGCTCCTGATCCTGTGGATCCAGAACCCGCGGCCTGACTTGGTCCGCCGCCGTCCCCTCGAGGCCGCGTGCCTCTGCCTGGTGACGATCCTCGTCGGACTGGCCGTGTTCGGCGAAGGCGTGGTCTTCTTCGGACTCAGGACGTTTCTGCTCACGTTCTTCTGCACCCTTCCCCTCCTGTGGGCCGCGTTCCGGTTCAGGCAGCGCGAGGCGGCGGTGCTCATCGCCGTGCTGTCGGGAATCGCGATCTGGGCGATGCTCCGGGGCTCCGGACCCTTCGCCGGCGTCACAGCAAACGAATCGCTCCTCCTGTTGCAGAGCTTCATGGGCACGGTGTCCGTCATGATCTTGTCGGCCGCCGCGCTCGTCGAGGAGCGCCGGCGGGTCGAGCGAGATCGCGAGGATCTGCTCGCGCGTGAGCAGGCGGCGCGGGCCGAGGCGGAGGGCGCCGGCCGGGCCAAGGACGAGTTCCTCGCCATGCTCGGTTACGAGCTGCGCAACCCCCTCGCGATCATCATCAGCGCCGTGAGCGTCCTCGATCGCATCGAGAGCCAGGAGGACTTCGCGGTGCGTGCCCGGGGGGCCATCCGCCACCAGATCACGCATCTCAGCCGACTGGTCGACGACCTCCTCGACGTCGCTCACGTCGCCAGCGGAAAGATCGTCCTGTCCTGTCAGCCGCTGAACCTGGCGACCAGCGTCCAGCGGTGCGTGAGCGTGTTGGCGGGCACGGGGCGGCTCGAACGCCACATCGTCGACGTCCAGGCGGAGCCGGCGTGGGCGCATGCCGACCCGACCCGACTCGACCAGATCGTCTCGAACCTGCTTGCCAACGCGGCGAAGTACACGCCGCCGGGCGGCACGATCCGTGTCCGCGTCAGGGGCGAGGGGGATGAGGCAGTCGTCCGCGTGGCGGACACTGGCATCGGCATCCCTGTCGGGCTCCTCCCACGCATTTTCGACCTGTTCGTCCAGGGCGAGCGTGGGCTCGATCGCGCCAAGCAAGAGGGGCTTGGCGTCGGCCTGACGCTGGTCCGCCGCCTGGTGGGCCTGCATGGTGGACGGGTCGAGGCGTCGAGCGACGGGCCTGGCCGCGGCAGCGAATTTGTCGTCCGGCTGCCTCGGATCGCCCCCGCGCCGGCCGAAGAAGTTGCCAGACCTCCGGCGAGCCAGCGTCACCGGATCCTGATCGTCGACGACAACCCCGCAGCACGACAGATGCTTCGCCTCACGCTCGAGCTGGCGGGCGACGAGGTGGAGGTCGCGGAGGACGGTCACCGGGCACTCGACCTCGCGGAGAGCGGCTGGCCCGAGGTCGTCCTCATCGACACCGGGCTGCCCGGAATGGATGGCTACGAGGTTGCCCGCCGGCTACGAGCGTCGTCGCGGGGACCGGAGATGCATCTGCTCGCGCTCACCGGCTTTGGGCAGCCTCGGGACTATCAGCGCGGCCCTGGATCCGACTTCGACGCCTATCTGATGAAGCCTGTCGATCCCGAGGAGCTCGTGCGAACGATCGGAACCGTCGCTCCAACCAGGGGGTGAATCCCCGCTATTCACCCTGGTGGATAACCCTGTGGGTAAGAGGGGTTTCGTCAGCGACGACCGCTTCGGCACTCCGGTGCCACGCCGTCACCGACCTTTGTTCCAGATCGAGTCACCCCCATAGCATCGAGGTGAGCACTTGAGCGGCTACCCCGCGTTTTTCCGACCGTCCTCGGTCCCAACCGGGTTGGCATTTCCTATGCTGCCTGAGCTCGTCCATGAAACGCCTAGCCGTCTTCGCCACCGTGGCAGCGCTGACTCTCGCCTTTGCTCCAACGTTTGCACAGGACGCAAGCATCGGGGTCAAGGCACCGAGTCCCCAGCGGGCGACGCTCCCGAGCCTCCAGTACGAGGCGACGCAGCCAAGCGACGACAACTACCCCCTCGGAAGCGTTCGCATCCTCTATGACCCGGCCTTCTTCACCCAGTTCTCGGTCCCGATCGAAACGCCGACCTCAACCGGTCGCGTGGGCCTCGCCGGCTGGAGCACGCCTAACCCGCCGCTCGGCGGCAGTGACGGCGGCTTCAGGGAGGTCAACGGCTGGCTCGGCTTCGGGCTGGCCGTGAGCTGGGGTGGACCTCCGCCCCACAAGGCTCCGACGCGGCGCGCCGAGCCGAAGGCGGCGGCCCCGAGCGAACCGGCCCGCTGAGCGGCGCACCCACTCTTCGCTCCTCCGCTCCGTCCCCCGACGATCCCGGCACTTGACAGAATTTCCCGACGTGACGATACTGCGTCCGCGCTGAGGGTTCTTCCATGACCCGGCCGTCGGGGGAAGGGGGTCGAGACACCCGCACAAGCACGGACGTCCTTGTTCTTGACATGTAGGAAGACGTCGCGCTATGTTCGCGCGCGCCAGTGGGTCGAGAGGTCGGGCACAAGGGTGCGTACGACCACGAACCACGACAGAGGAGACGACGCCATGAGAAAGCTAGGGATCGCCGCGGTGGTGCTCGGCATGCTGTGCATCGTCCCGTCTGCGGCATTCGCGCAGGTGAAGGTGTTCTGGACCACCAGCGGCATGTTCGGCCCGTTCAACATCCAGGGGCTGATCCCGTCTATCCCGAAGGAGAAGGCGCGCGACATCACGATTCCGATCAGCATGTGGGTCATCGACCACCCGAAGGGCCTGGTCGTCTTCGACACGGGCAACAACGCCGCGGTTTCCGACGGCGCGTGCAAGAGCCATTGGGTGGCGGGCAACTGCGACTTCCTCAAGCCCAGCCAGAAGCGCGACGACGTCATCGACATGCAGCTGAAGAAGCTCGGGTACTCGGCGGACAAGGTGAAGGCCGTGATCACCTCACACGCTCACCTGGACCACATCGGCAACATCAAGCTCTTTCCGAAGGCGGTCCACGTGATCCAGAAGAAGGAGCTCTATCAGGCGTGGTGGCCGGAGAAGTTCCAGCGGGAAGGCGGCGTGTTCGTGATGGCGGACTTTGACGGTCCCGCCCGCGATTTCAACTATCTCGAACTCGAGGGCGATTACGACCTGTTCGGCGACGGCACCGTGACGGTCCTCAGCACGCCGGGCCACACGCTCGGCCATCAGTCGGTGAAGGTCAAGCTGGGCAGCGGGCAGACGCTCGTCCTGTCGCAAGACGCGATTTGGATGAAGGAGAACCTGGAAGGCTATCCCGCCGGGCTCAACTACAGCGTCAAGGACTATAACAACTCCATTAACAGGCTGAAGATGATCCGCGACCTCGAGAACGCGGAGATCTTCTTCGCCCACGATCAGGATCAGTTCGCCGCAAAGGGCGGTAAATGGTATAGGTAGGGCGTCGTTCACTCCGCTTCAAGGAGGCCCCCCGCAGCGGGGGGCCTCCGTGTTGCCCGCATCGTGAGCTCCCCGTCTGCGGTGATCGTGCTCGAGTCGGTCTCGAAGCGCTACGGCTCCAAGACCATCATTCACGATCTCTCATTCACCGTGGGAAAAGGTGAAATCGTAGGGTTTCTGGGCCCGAACGGCGCCGGCAAGACCACCACGATGCGGATGATCGCCGGGGTCACCGCGGCCACGTTCGGACGGGTAACCGTGGCTGGCTATGACATGGCCACCCAGAACGCCGACGCGGCTCGGCAGATCGGCTATCTGCCCGAGCATCCCCCGCTCTACGACACGCTCGACGTGTCGGCCTATCTGCGTTTCGTGGCCAAGGTGAAGGGGGTGCGTCGCGCCGCCATCCCCGTCGAGCTCGAGCGGGTGACGGCGGCCTGTCGGCTCGAGGCCGTGGTGCGGCACGAGGTCTACAAGCTCTCGAGGGGGTACCGGCAGCGCTTGGGGCTGGCCCAGGCCCTGCTCGGCAACCCGGAAGTGCTGCTGCTGGACGAGCCCACGGCCGGGCTGGATCCGGGCCAGATCCAGGAAACCCGTGAAGTCATCCGCTCATTCGGAGCGGATCACGCGGTCCTGCTGAGCACGCACATCCTGTCCGAAGCGACCCTGATCTGCCGTCGTGTCGCCATCATCAACCATGGGCGGCTGTTGGCCATCGATTCGCCGAGCGGGCTCGAGCGGGCGGTGGAAGCGACCAAGCGGGTGACGTTGCAGGTCACCGCACCGGCACAGGCGTTGCGCGAGGCGCTGCTGTCGGTGGAAGGGGTGAGCTCCCTGGAAATTCACGCCTCCCCCGGCGATCACGCCGTGCTCACCGTGGATTGCCAGGTGGACGCGCGGGAAGGGGTGGAGGCTCTCATCGCACGGGCCGTGGCCAGCCGCTGGGAGTTGCACCGACTGGAGCGGCAGCAGCCGACGCTGGAGAACATTTTCCTGAAATACGTGAAGGAGGCCCCCCTCGAGGGGGAGACGGCGTGAGCGGCACGCTGGCCGTCTACCAGAAGGAGTTATCGACCTACTTCCGCTCGCCGATCGCCTACTACGTGGTCGCGGTGTTCCTCTTGGGGACGGGCTATTTCTTTCTGTACAACATCTTCTTGACCGGTGACGCCACGATGGCCGAGACGTTTCAGAACATGGGCGTCCTGCTGCTGACGCTGATTCCCGTGGTATCGATGCGGCTCTTCTCCGCGGAGTACAGCGCCCGCACGATGGAGCTGCTGCTGGCGCTTCCGCTCAAGCCCTGGCAGATCGTGCTGGGCAAATACTTCGGCGCGGTCACCATGCTGCTGCTGATGACCGTCGGCACGCTGATCGACCTCGTCCCCCTGTACCTCTTCGGCAACCCCGAGACGACGACGGTCCTCTCTGGCTACGTCGGGTTCGTGCTGCTCGGCATGGCCTGCCTGGCCGTTGGCCAGTTCTTCTCGGCCTTGACGCAAAACCAGATCGTCGCGGCCCTGATCACGGCCTCGGTGTTGCTGGGCTTCTGGTTCGTCGGCCATCTGCAGAATTTCCAGACGTCCTACGTCTTGCGCAGTCTGTTCGGCTATCTGTCGTTCGCCCTGCATTTTGCCGATTTCATCCGGGGGCTCGTGCGCACCGAGGCCGTGACGTTCTATCTGGTCGTCGGCGCGATCGCCTTGACCCTCAATGCCAGTTACCTCCAGTGGCGGCGCTGAGGTGACCCGCTCCTTCCGCTCCGGCCTGATTCTCTTGTCGGGCGTCGCGCTGCTCGCGACGGCGCTCGCGGTCCACGTGATCCTCCTGGAGACCGTCGTGTGGACCGTGGTGCTCGTCGGCGCGGGGGTGCTGCTTTCGGCCTGGGGCGCCTTTGCGCTTCGCACCGAGCTGGGCGAGGTCGTGCGGCGGCGCCGGGGCGAGATCGCGCTCTACACCCTGGGCGTGGTCGGCGTGCTGATCGCCATGGCCTACCTCTCGGTGCTCTATCCGTTCCGGTTCGATCTGACCCAGGCGCGGCTGTACTCCTTGTCTTCGCCCACGGTGACCATGCTGAGGCGGCTGGACAAACCAGTCCACATCGTCTTCTTCCACGATCCGATGATGCGGGAGACGGTCGAGCTCTACGAGCTGATCGCCAGGCAGACGGCGCTCGTCACCGTCGAGTTCTACGATCCCATGCTCAAGCCCGCCCAAGCCCGGATGTTTGGCGTGCAGTTCGCCGGGACGGCGGTCATGGAGAGCGAGGGCCGCAAGCTCCAGGTGAGCGGCGACAGCGAGACCGATATCGCCAACGGTATCCTGCGCGTCTCGCGGGACGCCACCCAGCTCGTGTGTTTCATCGCCGGCCACGGCGAGGCCGATCCGTTCAGCCTGGAATCCCACGATCACATGGAAGGTTCGCCCGGTCATACGCACGGCCTGGGCGCCAAATACGTGCTGCACGAGCGCCACGGAATAGGCAAGGCCCGCCACGGTCTGGAGAACCTGAACTACAAGGTGGAGAAGGTCTCGCTGGTGCAAGGCGGAGACCCCCTCTCCCGCTGCGCCGTGCTGGTCGTGGCGGGGCCGAAAGTGGCGCTGCTGCCGACGGAGGTAGCGGCGGTGCGAGCCTATCTCTCGAAAGGCGGCAACGCGTTCTTCATGCTCGATCCGTTCGTGCGGACCGAGCTCGAGCCCGTGATTCGAGAGTACGGCATCGTGCTGGACGACGACATCGTCATCGACGAGGCGAGCCATTTCTGGGCGGATGTCTCCTCCCCCGCGGTCAGCGACTACAACCGGCATCAGGTGACCCGTGACCTGCCCCTGACGTTCTTCCCCGGCGTGCGCTCGCTCTCGCCCACGCCCGAGCGCGTGCCGGGGACGTCGGTGACTCCGATCGTCAACTCGTCGAAGAACAGCTGGGGACAGACCAATCGCAACCGCGTGGAGTTCAACAAGGACCACGACGTGCCCGGGCCGAACACCCTGATGGTGCTCGCCCTCCGGCGCCCGGTCACGCCCGACAGCGCCACCGCGATCTCCCTCGGGCCACAGCAGAGCCGCAGCGGTGTGGCCAAGCGCGGTACCAAAGGTGCGCCCGCCGTCGTCGCAGGCCGATCCCGGATCGCCGTGGTGGGCGACTCGGATTTCGCCACCAACTCCTTCTTCCACATCATGGGCAATGGGACCCTCTTCCTCAACACGGTGAACTACCTGGCCGCCCAGGAAAACCTGATCGGTATCTCGCCGCGAACCCACGACCTGCCCCGGGTCAATCTCACCAACCGTCAGATGAAGGGCACGTTCTTTCTTTCCGTGGTCCTCATTCCCGCTCTGCTGGCCATGGTGGGCACTGCGGTGTGGTGGCGGCAGCGGTGAGCGCGGGCGGGATCCGCCCGAGGCTCGCGGCCGTCTGGCTCGTGTTGTTCGTGCTGGTCGGGACGATCGTGGTCATCGAGCACACCGATCTCGGCCGCTCCACGTCGGGGCGCGACGGCGATGCCGACTCGCGGATGCTGCTCCCCGTGCCGGTGGACCAGCTCGGCGCGATCGAGGTCGCGAACGCCGGGACGCTCTATCGCTTCGAGCGCGACGCGGCCGGCACCTGGTTCTATCACGGCGTCCACACGGGATCGGAAGGCGCCCACGCGCACAACGCCGACCCGGCCATGGCGGCGCGCATCGAGCGCGCGTTTGCGGCGTTCGGCCGGACGCGCATCGAGCGACAATTCGCTCTCAAGACGCCCACGGGGGACTACGGAGTCACCACGCCCGAGACCCTCGTCCTGGTCTATCGGCCGAACGATACGCAACCGCTCGTCCAGTACGCGGTCGGCGACATCGCGCCGGATACGGTCAGCCGGTATGTGCTGGTCGTCGGAAGTTCTACCGTGGCCACCATTCCCAACTATCAGATCGACAATTTGCTGGCATTGATTCAGACCGTCGGGGGCACATCCGATCAGGAACGCGCGGCCCGAAGCGCTCTCGCGCCTCGAGGACGCCGATGATTCCGCGGTGGGCGCTCGCCGCCGGTGTCGTCCTCGCCGCGGCCGGTGCCGCCGTGAGCCCCGCCTTCCCCCACAGCGGCGGCAGCACCGGCTTCGCCTCGATCGCGATCGGCCGCGAGAGCATCCGGTACAGCCTGACGCTCTGGCCGTCTGCGTTGCCGCCCGCCATGGCTCAGGAGCTCCTGCTCGCCCGCGCCGGCCGGGCCGCCAGCCGGGACAGGCTCCTCGGCGTGATCCACGACAAGGTCACGCTGGTCGTCGAGGGAAGACGCTGCGAGGCCGGGCCCGGATTCCTCTCGCCGCCCTCGCCGCACGGGGAGAGCGTCACCCTCGTCGTCGACTTCGCCTGCGCCGTCGCGGTCCGCGACCTCCTGATCCGCGACGACCTCTTCGACGTCCTCGGCGCCGACTACCACACGCTCGCCCGGATCGAGGCGCCGGGCTTCGGCGGGCAGTTCGCGTTCACTCCCGAAACGCGCGAGACCCGCGTGACGGTGGGTGGCGCCGGCGAAGGCGGCCGCGCGACGCTGAGCTTTTTTCTCCTCGGCGTCGAGCACATCCTGAGCGGCTACGACCACCTGCTCTTCCTGCTCGGGCTCCTCCTGCGCGCCGGCGGCTGGTTCTCGCTGCTCAAGATCATCACCGCCTTCACCCTGGCCCACAGCGTCACGCTGGCCCTCGCCGTGCTCAACGTGGTGGTGCTGCCGGATCGGCTCGTCGAGGCGGTCATCGCGCTGTCGATTGCCTTCGTGGCCGCCGAAAATCTCTTCCTGAATCCCGTCGTCTCGCGCCGCTGGCTCGTGAGCTTCTGCTTCGGCCTGGTCCACGGGTTCGGCTTCTCGTCCGCCTTGCGCGAGCTGGGCCTTCCACGTCAGGGGCTGGTCCTCTCACTCCTCGGGTTCAACCTGGGGGTCGAGGCGGGGCAGGCGCTCGTCGTCGCGCTGGCGTTGCCGGCGCTCGTCATGCTTCGTCGGACGGACTGGGAGCCACGAATGGTCACGAGCTCGTCCCTCGCGATCCTCGTCATCGGCCTCGTGCTGTTCGTCGAGCGCGTCTTCCTCTGACGCCACGCTACGCGGGGACCTGACGGAGAATCCCCGCGCCGCGCGCGCGCATCCCAAGTGTTGGCGATGAAGCACAAGGAGGCGAGAGAGATGCGTGTCGGGTTCATGATCGTCGTCGCCATCGCCGTGCTCGTTCTCGCGCTCGGGGCCCTCGAGGCGATCGGGTCCCGCCTGCCGGTCGCAAAGCCGCTGCCGAACAGCCCCGCGTCGGAGACCTGGTACTGGAGGTAGCTCGGCCCTCGCCCGGGGCGGTCTCCTCGGTTTCCATCGCCCGTCACCCGGGCGGCTCGTCGTAGGGAAGTGACTGCTGCGCCGGCTTCGTTCCTCCCGTGAGGCGTCCTGCTCTGAGGCCGATCAGTCGGACGGCGCGCGTGGGGTCCCAGTGGAGCTGCATCAGCCCGGTCGCGCTCGCTGCGAGGGCCTCCGCGTCGGCCGTGGCTACACGGAGCTTCGTCTGCCGTGTCAGGGTCTGCCAGTTGGCGTAGCGGAGCTTGATCGCGACCTCCTCGGCCCTGAGGCCCTCCTGCGCGAGACGCGCCGAAACCTCCTCCGCCTGAGACCGGAGTCGCTCCCTGAGCACCCCGCGGTCGGTGGTGTCGTGGGGGAAGGTGTGCTCGGCCGAGATGCTCTTCGCCACGCGTTCCGCCGAGAGCGTGCGGTGGTCGACGCCGCGGCTGGCGTCGGAGAGGTACCGGCCGTAGGCCCGGCCGAAGAGCGTGACGAGAGCGTCGCGCGAGCGGCCGGCGAGTCCGCCAATCGTTTCGATCCCGGCCGCCCGCAGTTGCGCCTCCGCCTTCGGTCCGACGCCGACCAGGGCGCGTACGGGCAGCGGCGAGAGGAACTCGGCTTCGGCGCCCGGGGTCACGATGCAAAGGTGGTCGGCGCGCTTCTTGGCAGCCTCGCTCGCCATCTTGGCGACCAGTGGCGAGGTGGCGATCCCGAGCGAGACGGAGATGCCCGTCTCGGCCAGAACACGGGCCCGCAGCGCCAGGGGAGGCTCGGGACCGAACCCGTGGGGCCACAGGGAGGCGGCCTCATCGATGGAATGCTGCTCGACGAGCGGGCTCTCGTCACGGAGGACCGCCATGACGCGGGTGGAATATCGCTCGTAGAGCTCGTGTCGTGGCGGCAGGAAGAGCGCGTTCGGTGCGAGGCGCAGGGCGATGGCCGCGCTGAGGCCGCTCCTGATTCCGAGGGCCCGGGCCGGATCGTTCGCCGTGGTGACGATCCCGCGCGGGGCGGTTCTCGGGTCGCGACCGATGATCACGGGCCGCGGGTCGTCGGCGAGCCCGGGCCGCTCGGCGGCCTCGACCGCGAAGTAGAAGCGATCGCAGTCGAGGAACAGGTAACACGGTGCGGTGTCAGTCATGTCCGTGTCCCTTCCCCTGAGGCTTTCTGCCGAGCCGAGGATACCGCGGCGGGCGGGTCGTCCACGATGGCGTATTCCCTGGTAGAATCCCGCCAACTCGACGACAGGGGGGACTCGGTATGAACACTTCGACGCACAGCATCCCGTCGCTCCGCGACAAGGTCGCACCCGAAGAATGGGCCGTGCGCGTGGACCTCGCCGCGTGTTATCGGCTGGTGGCGCACTACGGCTGGGAGGATCTGGTGTTCACGCACATCACGGCGCGGGTGCCGGGCACCGAGGATCAGTTCCTCATCAATCCCTACGGCATGTTCTTCGACGAGATCACGGCGTCGAGCCTGGTCAAGATCGATCTTCAGGGCAACACGCTCGAGGACTCGCCGTTCCCGGTGAACCCGGCCGGGTTCGTGATCCACAGCGCCATCCACGCCGCGCGGCACGATGCCAGGTGCGTGCTCCACACCCACACGCTGAACGGCGTGGCCGTCTCGACGCAGCGGGCGGGGCTGCTCCCGATCTCGCAGCACGCGATCTCCGTGCTCGCGAGCCTCGGCTACCACGACTTCGAGGGCCCGGCGTTGCGGGACGACGAGAAGCCGCGCCTGGTCGCGGACCTCGGCGACAAGACCTCGCTGGTGCTGAAGAACCACGGCCTGTTGACGGTGGGTGAGACGGTCGCCGACGCCTTCGTCGCGATGTACTACCTTGAAACCTCCTGCGCGATCCAGGTGCGCGCGCAGTCCGGCGGAGGCGAACTGATTCCCGTCCCCAAGGAGGTCATCGAGAGCGCGTACGCGCAGGTCGTGGAGGCCACCGGACGTCGCGGCAGCCGGGGTCTGCTGGTGTGGCCCGGGCTGCTCCGGCGCCTCGATCGCCTCGATCCGTCCTACCGCGCCTGACGCGCGGTCACGACCTCCGCGCGAGCGGGCCGCGCAGCAGGTGGCCCGGCAGCGCCCCGGTGGGCTTGCCGTCGCGCAGGACGGTCTCGCCGTTGACGACCGTCGCGGAGATGCCGCGTGCCCGCTGGACGAGGCGCCGCGCTCCGGCCGGAAGGTCGTGCACCACCTCCGGCATCTCCGGCGCGATCGTGTCGGGGTCGAAGACGAGAAGGTCGGCCGCCAGCCCTTCCCGGATCAGGCCGCGGTCCGCGAAGCCCCAGTGCGTCGCGGGCTCGAAGCTCAGCATGCGGACCCCCTGCTCGAGTGTGAACGCGTGCTTCGCGCGCACCCAGTGGCTCAGCAGGTGCGTCTGGAGCGAGGCGTCCATGATCTGAGAGACGTGCGCCCCGGAGTCCGAGAAGGTCACGACCGTGCGCGGATGCTTCATGAGCTCGAGCGCATGGTCCTGGTTCTCGTTGGCGATGGGCTGGAGGAAGAAGCGGTCCAGACCCTTCTCGAGCGCGAGGTCGATCATGGCCTCGACCGGGTCCAGGCCGCGCTCGCGCGCGACCTCGGCCACCGACCGATGCGGCCCCTCCACCGTGTCGAAGACGAAGATCCACTCGTACGCGGCCGGCCGCGGCTCCGCCCCGATCGCGCGACGCTCCCCGCGCGCGCGCGCGGCCTCGACCAGGCGGCGCCGCACCTCGGGGTCGGTCAGGTGCTGGCGCTGCTGCTCGAGCGGCTGGGCCCGGAGCTCCTTCCACGCCGGGAGCCGGTCGAACGGCAGGTTGGTTTTGAACGAGAGGATCACGCTGAGCGCGCGGCTGTGCACCTGCGCGAACATCCGCCCGCCCGCGACGGCGGTCTCCTCGAGCAGGTCGAGGTAGACGCGCCAGACCTCCGGCGCCTCCCGCCGGCTGAACAAGCCCCAGGTCACGGGGCGTCCCGTCTCCACGGCCAGGTCGCGCAGCCTCACGTGGTAGTCGCGCAGTCCCTGGGGATCGCCTGCGGTGCGACCCGCCTCTTCGCCGGCGAGCTCGAAGACGCCCGCGTTCATGTCGCCCATCACGCCGCAGAGCCGACGCACCTCCTCCCAGGTGGCGAGGCGGCTTGCGACGGGTCGCCGGTCGGGCGTCTCGTGACTCGGCGATCGTGACGTCGTGAAGCCGATGGCGCCGGCGCGGATCGCGTCGCGCAGCTCGCGCTCCATCGCGCGGAGGTCGTCCTCGCCGGCCGGCTTCTCGAACGCCCGCTCGCCCATGACGTAGGTGCGCAGGGCCGAGTGACCGATGTAGCAGGCGTAGTTGATGCCCTTGGGCAGGGACGCGACCCGATCGAGGAACTCCGGGAAGGTGGTCCACGTCCAGTCGATGCCCGCATCCATCGCCTCGGCCGCGATGTCCTCGGCGCGCTCGAGGTTCCGCATGACGAGGTGCTTGTCGGAGGCGGCGCAGGGGGCCAGCGTGAATCCGCAGTTGCCCATCACGACCGTGGTCACGCCGTGCCAGCAGGAGCAGGTGCCGAGCGGGTCCCAGAAGACCTGCGCATCCATGTGCGTGTGCCCGTCCACGAAGCCGGGCGCCACCACCTGGCCGTCCGCATCGATGACCTCGCGCGCGCGCTCCCGGATCCGACCGATCGTGACGATGCGGCCGTGGCGCACGCCGACGTCGGCCCGGTAACGGGGCATGCCCGAGCCGTCGATCACCACGCCGTTCTTGACCACCAGGTCGTACGGCATCGTCCGCTCCTCCCATCCGGGCCCGATGGGCCACGCTCGTCGACGTCGCCGTATCGTACTCCGTTGTAGCGGGCGCCGCGAGGCCGGGACACACCGCGGGTGGCGTGCCGTGGGTACGGCGCGGCTCCGTCCGGCCAAGAGCCATTGCGGTGCTGGAGCGGGGGCCGCGAGTCCGGAACCACCGTGGGTGCGGTGCCGCTCGTTGGTGGCCTTCCGGTGCGAGACGAGGGTCAGGCTCCCGAGGACAATCTCCACCTCGAGAGCCTGAGCCACTGTGTCAGTGATGACTTACGGAGCCGGCGGCGGGGGCGGTGGCGGAGGTAGCGGTGCCGGGTTGGGGATCCAGATCCATTGATACGCGGTGTAGATCCCGTCTCCGTGCAGCTCGTACCGACCATTCGGGTACTGGATCACCGTGGCGTACGTGGCGCGCTCCGGGATCACGACAACCGGGGCCGGTGCCACATACACGGGCCGTTCGACGACGACCTCACGAACGTAGGGACGCGGATGGAGCAGGGGACCGACGAGCTGATTAAACACCGCGAAGGAGGCCAGCCCGAGAGCCACGTTGGTGCCAGTGCTCCCGCCCGCATAGGCCGCCGGGGCAACCGCGCCGACCATCAAGGCGACCGCTGCTGCTATCGCGACGAGCTTGCGCATCCTGTGTCCCTCCCTTCCTTGTCGCGTTAGACGCCAGGGCCGTAACGTTCATTTACCGCAACCGGTTCCACCGCCCTGTCGGGGGGGGGGACGGCGGGGTCGCCACGATGTCAACGCCGGGGGGCGGCCGTTCGTCCAAAGGCTGAGATGAAGTTCGTTCAGGCGTCGCCCGTCCAATACCTGGCAAGGGTAGGTATGAAAAGGTCAGCGATGGCTTCGGTCCTGGCGCTCGCGCTGCTTCTCGTGTCCGTAGCGCCCGGTCTCGCGTGGCATGGGCATTCCGGCGTTCGGACGCGTGTCTTCGTCGGTGTCGGCCCCGCGTTCTGGTGGGGTCCGTACTGGTGGCACTACCCGCCGCCGTACTACGTGTACCCTCCGCCGCCGGTCGTCGTCCAGGAGCCGCCGGTCTACATACAGCAGGAGCCGCCGCCTACCCCGGCGACGCAGTACTGGTACTACTGCGAGAGCGCCAAGGCCTATTACCCGACCGTCCCGGCGTGTCCTGAGCCGTGGGTCAAGGTTCCTCCGAGGCCCGAGCGATGAGGACGCAGCGCGTCTTTCCCGTCGCGGTCGGCCTGCTGATGACCGCGTGCGCGACGGTGCCCGCCGGGCCGAGCGTGATGGTACTACCGGGCAACGGAAAGAACTTCGAGCAGTTCCAGGCGGACGACGCGGTCTGCCGTCAGTGGGCGGCGCAACAGACCGGGACGACGACGAAACAGGCCGCGACCGAGAGCGCGGTCAGCGGTGCCGCTATCGGGACGGTTCTCGGGGCGGCCGCAGGGGCGGCGGTCGGCGCAGCCGCCAAGAGTCCGGCAACCGGAGCTGCAGTCGGCGCAGGAGCTGGATTGCTCGGCGGGGCGGCGATCGGCGGGAGCAACGCGCAGGCCGCAGGCACCCAGGTGCAGCACCGCTACGACATGACCTACATGCAGTGCATGTACGCCAAGGGTAACCAGATCCCCATGGCCCGAGGCTCTTTCCCGTCGACGTACGTGGGGCAACCCGCCGCCTCGCCGCCGCCCCCACCCCCGCCGCCGCCCGGAGCGCCGCCGCCGCCTCCTCCCGGACCTATGCGGTAACGCGCTCCCGATGATCGCTCCCGCGTGACGAAGAGCCCCGGGAGCCGAAACGAACTCTGGCCGACCAGGACAGGAGGGAACGGTGATGTCCAGACAGAGGACCCGCGTTGTGAGGATCGCAGTGTTGACCTCTCTCGTCGTGCTCGTCGGCACATGGGCGCCGGCGCACGCCCAGTCGCCGACGTCCATGCACGGGCCCGGGGCCAGGGGTGACGGGGGGGTGATGCTGCAGCTCCTGCTCCGGAGCGCGAACCTGACGCCCGAGCAGGATGCGAAGGTGCGTGAGATCCTGACCGCGCGACGCACAGCGTCGCGGGCGCTGATCGACCAATTGCGTCAGGCGCAGCGCGAGCTGGCCGACAGGATGTTCGCGCCTGGCAATCTTCAGGAGGCGGATCTCGGGCCGCAGCTCCAGCGGATCGCGAGCCTCCGCGAGCAGCTCGCGCAGGAGAACGCCAAGGTCGCGCTCGAGGTGCGGGCGATCCTGACTCCGGAGCAACTGGCGCGGGCCGCGCAGGTCAAGGATCGCATGAGGCAGCTACACAACGAGATGCGACAACTCATGCAGCCGGGCCGTTCATAGGCAGGATACCCGACGCCTCGGCCGAGGGCCCGACAGCACTCGCCTCGGCCGAGACGTCCACGGACAGCTGCCTGCTGATTCCGCTTGACTTCGCTGTTCGCACCCGGCATGTTCGCCGCACTCGGAGCCAGTACCCGCACGGGTCCTTTCCTTCACGAACAGGTACAGAAGGAGAGCCAAGATGCCCACCGACGGCCCGGTAGCCCTTCGCCAGCGAGTGAACCGGCGAGAATTCCTCAGGCGCGCAGGGTGCGGCGCAGGAATGGGCGTCCTGATCGTCGGTGCTGGACGCGCCCGCCTGTCGGCCCAGCCCGTCTCTCCGTACCCCGACTGGATTCCGCCCAGCTCCAAACCGCCCAAGCCGGGCGGGGTCCTGACGCGGGCCTCCTCCTGGGACCCGCCGGTGCTCGATCCACGGCTGACGCAATCGATCGGGCTCTTCCAGTTTGCCGCCCTCACCAGCAACCGTCTCGTCCGCTACGCGTTCGCCGACGAGGCGAGTGGCACCAACGACCTCACGCTCAAGGGAGACCTCGCGGAGTCGTGGCAGTCGAGCCCCGACCACCGGGTGTGGACGTTCAAGCTGCGCCAGGGGGTCAAGTGGCACAACGTGCCGCCGCTGAACGGGCGCGGGCTGGTGGCGGCGGACGTCAAGCACTGCTTCGAGGCCTACGCGAAGGAAGGCGTGCAGTCCTTCACGTTCCGCGAGATCGAGGGGATGGAGACGCCCGACGAGCACACCCTGCGCGTGCACCTGCAGTCTCCCAATGTGTTGTTCCCGCAAAACCTCGCCGAGCCCATCACGGTGATCTTCGCGCGTGAGGTCCTCGAAGAGGACGGCGATCTCAAGAAGCGCCTGATCGGCACCGGACCCTACCTCCTGAAGGAGCACACCCGCAAGGTGCGGGTGGTCCTCGCGCGGAACCCCGACTACTTCGACAAGGGCCGGCCGTACGTCGACGAGTACACCATTCTCTCGACCCCGGACGCCGCGACCCGCCTGGCGGCGTTCCGCACGGGGCAGAGCGACATCCTCTGGTTGGCGAGCCTGGGCGAGGTCGAGACCGTGCGCAAGACCAACCCCGCGGCGGTCGTGCAGGAATACAAGAACGTGCTCGCGCCCTTCGGTCTGGCCCTCGCGCAGGACAAGCCGCCCTTCAACGACGTCCGGGTGCGGCGCGCCATCTCCATGGCCGTCGACCGCCAGAAGCAGGTCGACACGCTCTTCGAGGGGCATGGCATCCCCGGCTGGGGCGTCCCCTACCTCTACTACCAGGACAAGATGCCGACGCTGGCCCAGCTCGGCCCCTGGTGGCAGCACCGCCCCACGGAGGCCAAGAAGCTCCTGGCGGAGGCCGGACACGCCAACGGATTCGAGACCACGTTGTTCTACTACGAGTATTTCCCGCAGATGACCTCGCAGGTGCAGCTCGTGCAGCAGGACCTGAAGCGAAACCTCAATATCAACGTCAAGATCACCAAGCTCGACTACACGACGTACTACGGCCGTTACGTCGAGAGCAAATGGGACGGGATGGCCTGGGGGTTCCAGTCGGGCCACGCGGTGGGTCTCGACGAGCGGACGTACCAGTACATGCACTCGAAGTCCACCAAGAACTTCTTCCGCGTGAACGATCCGCTCATCGACGAGTTGACCACCAAGCTGCGGCAGACTCCCGACCGCGGCGAGCAGCGCACGATCGCCCGGAAGATCGTCGATCGGGAGTACGACCAAGTCCTGAGAATGTGGATGCCCTACGACAATGGCTTCCTGGTCTTTCAGCCGCACGTGCGGAACATGGCCGCGTTAGCCCTCCGACGCACCGACGGCTACGGGGCGTCGGCCATCGCTCGGCTATGGCTCGATAAGTAGCGAGACGCGCGAGGGCCCGAGCCGCATGAGCGCGGGGGCGGGGCGGCCATGCACAAATATGTGATCCGCCGGCTCCTGCTCGCGATTCCCGTCCTGCTGCTCTCCTCGCTGATCGTGTTCGGACTGATGCGCGTGATGCCGGGGGACGCGCTCACCGCCCTCATGGCGGAGTCCGGGAACGTCGGTGAGCGGGAGCTCCGGAAGCTCCGAGAGGACCTGGGACTCGGCCGTCCGTATCACGAGCAATACCTGATCTGGCTCTGGCAGCTGGTGAGTCTCAACCCCGGGTATTCGATCTTCACGAACGAGCCCATCGCGGCCGCTCTCGGGAAATCCATCCCGGTCACGATCGAGCTGGCGACGCTGGCGATGCTCCTGGGACTGGTCATCGCCATCCCGGTCGGAGTGCTCTCGGCGACACGAGCGGACAGGCCCGCCGATTACGTGGGACGCGTGGTGGCCGTCTCCGGCCTCTCCTTGCCCGATTTCTGGCTCGGCACGCTGGTCATCACCTTCGCGGCGCTCTGGCTTCACTGGATTCCCCCGCTGGGGTACGCGAGCCTCTGGGAGTCGCCGTGGCGAAACCTCCAGCAGTTCTTGTTGCCGGCAGCGGTGCTCGGGTTTCGCCTCTCGGCGGCCACCATGCGCATGACGCGCTCGACCGTCCTCGAGGTGTTGCGGGAGGACTATGTCCGCACGGCCTGGGCCAAGGGCCTGGAGGGGCGGATCGTCGTGTACAAGCACGCGCTGAAGAACGCCCTCATCCCGGTCGTCACGATCGTCGGGGGGCAACTCGGGACGCTCCTGGCGGGCACCGTGGTCGTGGAGACGATCTTCGCGCTGCCGGGGATGGGCCGGCTGACCGTGGAGGCGATCCTCTTCCGCGACTATCCCGTCGTGCAGACCAACGTCATGCTGGTGGCGACCACGCTCGTCACGCTGAACTTGCTCGTCGACCTGACGTACGCGTGGCTGGATCCGCGGATCCATTATCAGTGAGGGGGAATCCTCCGTGTCGACGGTGACGGCACGGGTCGCGCCCTTCGAGCGCCAACCGACCGCCACGCCGAGGCGTGGGGAGGCGCTCTGGGCCGTCATCAAGCGGAAACCACTCGGGCTGGCGTCGGCCGCGCTCCTCGTCCTGCTCGTGACGACGGCGATCTTCGCCGACGTGCTGGCGCCATACGACCCACTCGCGACCCAGCCGGAGATCCGGCTGGCTCCCCCCAGTCGGGACCACCCCTTCGGCACGGATGACATCGGCCGCGACGTCCTGAGTCGCGTCGTCCATGGCAGCCGGATCTCCCTCTGGGTGGGGGTGCTTGCCGTCGGCATCGGCACGGGCGTCGGGATGGTCATCGGCCTCCTGTGCGGATATTGCGAGGGGCGGCTCGATCTCCTGGTCCAGCGACTGATGGACGCGATCCAGGCCATCCCGGGACTGATTCTCGCGCTGGCCATCGTGTCCGTGTTGAAGCCGAGCACGACGAACGCGATGCTCGCGATCGCCATCGTCATCATTCCGGGCAACTCGCGGATCGTCCGCGGCGCGGTGCTGTCGGCGAAACAGAACCGCTACGTCGAAGCGGCGCAAGCGATCGGCTGCCGCCATCCACGGATCATCACCACTCACATCCTCCCCAACGTGACGGCGCCCATCCTGATCATCGCGTCGATCTGGTTCGGGAACGCCATCCTGATCGAGGCGACGCTGAGCTTCCTGGGCCTGGGAACCCAGCCGCCGACGCCGTCGTGGGGCTTGATGCTGAGCAGCACGGGGCGCGCCTTCATGGAGCAGGCGCCCTGGCTCGCGATCTTCCCGGGCCTCGCGATCAGCCTGGCGGTGCTCGGATTCAATCTGTTCGGTGATACGCTGCGGGACGCGTGGGACCCTCGGCTCCGGCGGCAGGGCTGAGCGCGGAGGCGTGCGAGGAAGTTCCGGAGGGGGCCGTCGAGGCCCCCTCCGACTCAGATCCTCCCGACTCAGGCTTTCATGAGCTGGTCGCGGATCGGCAGGCGCCGGATGCGCTTGCCCGTCGCCGCGAAGATCGCGTTGCACAACGCGGGCGCGATCGGCGGCACGCCCGGTTCACCCACGCCACCGAGCGGCGCGTTGAAGTCTCCGGGGATCAGGTGGACCCGGATCTCGCCGGGCGCCTGCGCCATCCGCGCGACCTCGTACGCGTTGTAGTTGTCCTGCACCACGCGTCCGGCCTTGAAGCTGATCTCTTCCTTGATGGCGAGGCTCACGCCCATGACGCAGGCGCCCTCGAGCTGGGAGCGGACGCGATCGGGGTTGATCTGCGCGCCGCAATCGACGGCGATGTCCACTCGCGGGATCGACAGCTCCCCCTTCTCGTTGACCGCCGCTTCTACCACCGCCGCCACGTAGGTCACGAAGCTGTAGGCGACGGCGACGCCCTGCCCGCGGCCCTTGGGCAGCGCCTTGCCCCAACCGGCTTCGCGCGCCGCGGTTTCGACGACGCGCCGCATGCGGCCGGTGTCCACGGGGTACTTTTCCGGATCTTCGCCATGATTCCAGGTATCGCCCAGTGTCCGGGGGTCGATGCGTCGGGCCGGGCCGATCAGCTCCAGCAGGAAGTCCTTGGGGTCGCGCCCCGCCGCGGCCGCTAGCTCGGCGACGAAGGACTGGACGGCGAAGGCGTGGGGAATGTTCGACACCGAGCGGAACCAGCCGATGCGCGTGTGGGCCGTGGCCTCCGGGTTCTCGATGCGGACATTGGGAATCATGAAGGGGATGTTGATGGCGGTCATGCCGAGCTCGAATGGCGCCTCGTTCTTCGCCTCCGGATTGAACGTTGACATGATCGACGGCGCCACGGTCCGGTGCAGCCACGCCACCGGCTTCCCACCGGCGTCCAGTCCGGCTTCCAGGCGCTCGACCGAGACGGTGTGATAGTAGGAGTTGTGCAGGTCGTCCTCGCGTGTCCACGTGACCTTGACCGGCGCGCCCCCCATGGCCTTGGAGAGCACCGCCGCCTCGATCATGAAATCGGGCTTGGACTTGCGCCCGAAGCCACCGCCGAGCAGGGTGACGTTGACCTTCACGTTCTCCGCCGACAGCCCGAGCCGCTTGGCGATGCGGTCACGGGCGGCCTGCGGCGACTGGATGCAGCCCCACGCCTCGCACTTACCGTTCACGATGCGCGCGGTCGCGGCGGGAGGCTCCATGGTCACATGGGCGAGATGCGGGACGTAGTATTCGGCGTCGAGGCGACGCGCGGCGCTCGCCATCGCGGCGTCGACGTCTCCCTCGTTACGGACCACCTTGCCCGGCTTCCGCGCCGACGCCTCGAGCGTCGCCTTGAAGGCCGCGGAATCGTACTCGCGGTTCGGGCCGTCGGCCCACTCGATCTTGAGCGCCTCGCGGCCCTTGATGGCCGCCCAGGTGTTGCGCCCGACGACCGCGACGCCCCCCAGCGGATTGAACTCGGCGGGCGGCGGGCTCCCCTCGATCTCCACCACGCGGACCACTCCCGGCACCTTGAGCGCCTGCGCGGCATCGTACTTGGCGACCTTGCCCCCATAGACCGGCGGGCGCGCCACCACCGCATAGAGCATGCCGGGGAGCCGGGTGTCGATGCCGTACTGGGCCTTGCCGCTCGCGATGTTGGGACCATCGACCAGCTTCAGCTGGCCCTTGCCGATGTAGCGGAAGCGCGACGGATCTTTCAATCGCAGCGTCTCTCTCGGCGGGACCGGGAGCTTGGCCGCGTCCTTGGCGAGTGCGCCATAGCCGACACGCCGCCCCGACGGGCGATGCACCACCTCGTGGTTCTGGGCTTCCACCTCGCCCACGGGCACGTTCCAGCGCGTCGCAGCCGCCGTCTCGAGCATCGCGCGGGCCGCCGCGCCGCAGCGGCGCATCGGCTCGAAGAAATGGCGCGTGCTGCGCGAGCCGTCGGTGTCCTGATTGCCGAAGCGTTTCTGGTCGCCGGGCGCCTGCGCGACACGCACCCGCTTCCAGTCGGCTTCGAGCTCGTCGGCCACGATCATCGGCATGCCGGTGCGGACGCCCTGCCCCATCTCCGAGCGGTGACAGACGATGGTGACCGTCCCGTCCTCGCCGATGGCGACGAACGCCAGGGGGTCGTCGACCCAGCCGTCAGGCATTCCGTCCCGTCCGTACTTTGGCGGATCGGCGGCGCGCAGGGCCGCCGGGAACCCGACGGCGAGGACGAACCCGCCGAGGGCCCCGACTCCGGTGAGAAAGGTGCGCCGGCTCACGTTCGCGAGCAAGAGCGGACGGTCCGACGACGCGTCACGGGGGACCGAGGTCATCGAGTCGTGGGGCGCGCTCATTTCGTCGCTCCTTTCTGGGCCACACGGTGGATGGCGGCGCGAATTCGCGTGTACGTGCCGCAGCGGCAGATGTTTCCGCTCATCGCCGAGTCGATGTCGGCATCCGTTGGCTTGGGGTTTTGCTGAAGCAGCGCCGTGGCGGACATGATCTGGCCGGCCTGGCAGTAGCCGCAGTGGGGCACCCCGAGGTCGACCCACGCCGCTTGCACCGCCTTGCCCACCTGGTCCCCGCCGATCGCCTCGATGGTGGTGACCTTTCCTTGCGCCGCAGCCGAGATCGGCGTGATGCAGGCGCGCGTGGGTCGGCCATCGAGGTGGACGGTACAGGCGCCGCACAGCGCCATGCCGCAACCGAACTTGGTCCCGGTCATTCCGAGGACATCGCGCAACACCCACAGAAGCGGCGTCTCCGGAGGCACGTCCACCTGTTGCGCTTTGCCATTCACGTGAAGCGTTACCATGTGACCCTCCCTGGGAGTGAGACTTCGTGGACTTCGGTCGAACCCGAGTCGGTCGACCTCATCCCGACTTACTCGGTCGCGGTGACCGTCGCCTCGAATGGCGCGGCTCTGATGTCGAGCTCGCCGCCGTTATGGTAACTGAACCGAAACACCCCGTGCACGGTGTGGGTGCCGGCGCTCTTCGGCGTCGCACGAACCGTGAAGACGATGCTGCCGTTTTGAACCGAACCGGCGACGACCTCCCGCTCGAGCTCGACCCCATTCGAGGCCGACAGCTTGATGATCCGGTGGCGGTACGAATCCGTGATCGTGAATCCCTCGCCCATCGAGATCGTCGCCACGATGACCGCCTTCTCGCCTACTCGGGCCGATGCGTTCTGGACGCTGATGACGAAGGACGACCCGGCGTCCGCACACACGGCCCACGTCAGCCCGGCGAGGGCCAAGACGAGACGGGTCACGCGACGCCCCACCCCCTTCGACCGCGCTCCCCGCCCCGAGCGAGCCGGGTGCCTCCGAGGCACCCGGCTCACCCGTGGGCAGGGGCCCGTCGCGACGCTTATTGGGAAACCGCGAAGACCCAGATCACGCCGCCCTGCGGCACGTCCTTCTCCCAGCCGAGAAGGTTCGAGATCAGCCCCTGCTGGAAGGCCGGGTCGACGCCCCAGCCGGACACGACGCTGATGTACTGAGTGCCGTCGACGGAGAAGGAGGCCGGCGGCGCGATGATGCCGGAGTTCGTACGGAACTGCCACAGCACCTTTCCGGTGGACGCGTCGAAGGCGCGGAAGTAGCGGTCATTCGTCCCGCCGGTGAAGACGAGCCCGCCGCCGGTGGTCAGGACCCCTCCCCAGCTCATCGAGTCGGGGAACTGGTGACTCCACGCCCGCTTCACTCCGTTGATGTCCCAGGCCTGGATCTGGCCGAAGTACTTCGCGCTCTTGTCGACGGCGAAGCCGATGTCGGGGATGTCGACGCCCGTCCACCACTGTCCCGCGACGTACTGCTGGACCTTGCCTTCCATGAACCCGCAGTGGTTGTCGTTGGCCGGAATGAAGAGGCGTCCCATCTTGGGGTTGTAGGCGGCAGACGGCCAGTCCTTGCCGCCCCAGAGCGACGGACAGAAGTCGGCGCGCTTACCGGTCTTTGGAATCCGCTCCGCATGGTAGTCGGGACGGCCGGTCTTCGAGTCGACGCTCCTGAACACGTTCTGCTTGACGTAGGGAGTGGCGGAGACGAACCCGATCCGCTCCCGGCTCCGCTCCAGCAGGTAGAGGTAGCCGTTTCGCGCCGGGTGCACCAATCCCTTGATCGTGCGCCCGTCCTTCTGATAGTCGACGACGAGCGGCGCGTCCGGCTCGTCCCAGTCCCACGATTCGTTCCACTGGTACTGGAAGTGGCCCTTCAGCGCGCCCGTCGCGGCATCGAGGGCGACGGTGGACGCGGTGTAGAGGTTGTCACCAGCGCGCTGATCCCCGAACCAGGGCGAAGCGTTCCCGGTGCCCCAGTAGGTCAGGCCGAGATCGGGGTCATAGGTGCCGGTCAGCCAGACGGACGCGCCCCCGCGCTTCCAGGTGTCGCCCGACCAGGTGTCGTGGCCAGGCTCGCCGGGGCCGGGGACCGTGTAGGTCTTCCACGCGGGCTCGCCGGACTGAGCGTCGAAGGCCTGGACGAAGCCCCGGACGCCGAACTCACCGCCCGACACGCCCACCATGACCTTGCCCTTCGCCACGAGCGGGGCGAGCGTCATGTAATAGCCCGTGTGGTAGTCCTCGACCTTCTTCTGCCAGGCGACCTTGCCCGTCTTCGCGTCGAGGGCGACGAGGAAGCAGTCCAGGCTCGCCAGGTACACCTTGTCGCCGTACAGCGCGATCCCCCGGCTCGTGTTGTGGAGAGCCTTGAAGTCCTCGGGCAATTCCCGCTTGTATCGCCAGAGGAACTTCCCCGACTTCGCATCCAGCGCGATGACCTGACTGTAGGGGGTCACGACGAACATCACGCCGTTGTTGACGATGGGGGGCGCCTCGTGGCCCGAGTCCACCCCAGTCGAAAAGGCCCAGACCGGAGTCAGCTTCTTCACGTTCGCGGGGGTGACCTGGCCCAGGGGACTGTAGCCCCACCCCTGATAGTTGCCTCGGATCTGCAGCCAGTTCTCGGGCTCCGGTTTGACGAGCCGCTGGTCGGTGACCGGGCTGTAGCCCCCCTGAGCCAGCGCCGTCGCGGGCAGCGTCACCAGGCCGAGGACAGCTGCGAGCGCCAGAAGGGTTCTGGTTGTCTTCACGATCATCCCTCCTCGTATCGGGTTTGTACTCAAGTGCGGTGAAGCGGCGCGTTCCCTCATGACGGGCGTTCGCCTCCGACTCGACCCGTGAACCCTCCGGCCACCGTCAGGACGCCGTCGACCAGCTTGATGGGCAGCATGGGGAGCCGCCGGGGCGCAGGCCCATCGACGACCCGGGCGCGATCCCTGGGGTCGAACTGGGTCGCGTGGCAGGCACAGAAGAGGTTCTTCGCGTGGGCCTCCCACATCGACACCGGGCACCCCTGGTGGGTGCAGATCGCCGAGTACGCCACGACGCCGCGCGCCGCGAGTTCCCGAGTCTCCTCGGTGAGCTGGGCGGGATCGAAGCGGATCAGCGATATCAGATTCAGGGTCGACCCGTTTCGCACGGTCTTCGTGTGAGGATCCATCGGGTAGGCCAGCTGCTGGGGCCCGCCGAGCGGCAGGTCCTCGAGCGTGATGAGCTGTCCCTCCCGGTCCCCGAACGGAAACACGAAACGGTCACCCTCCTGCGGGCGGGCCACTCTCGGATCGTCGGCTCGGGCGGAGACGCCGTCGAGGAACGAAAAGCACAGCCCTAGCCCGAGGGCTGCCTTCAGTACCGCGCGACGTCCTTGGGACACGGTCCTGACCCCATCCCGGCGCTGTGCAGACAACGGATAGACCCGGACGTCGCGTCTGTCAAGGGGCAATCCGGAAAGAACTATCGGTGGCCCCAAGCGCGTCGCTCGACCTGGCCGCGTCGGCCGGCCTCCCAAGAAGGTGGACGCCTCGTCGAAGTCCCTCCCACGTGCCCCTCCCGCGCGTCGTCCTCTGGCCGTCGCGCGCGTCGATCTTCCTCACCTGGCGATCGCGTCCGCGCGATTCGGCGCGGGCTATTGTAGTCGAAGTCGGGGGACCACGACGCCGCCACCGGCGCCGGACGGGCCGGCCGCTCGCGGTGTGCCGCAGGCCAATCTCGACTGGACGTACGTGCGCCCCGCTGCCATGATCGCCCCGGGAAGCGCACCGGACGGTTCGGCCGACTGAGGGCACCTGGACGCGGGAGGAGCGACCATGAACGCGCAAGGGAATTCCTGGGCGGTGAACTGGGGACTGGTCCCCCTCCGGCTCGTCGTCGGGCTGGTCTTCGCGGTTCACGGGGCCCAAAAGCTCTTCGTCTTCGGTCTGGGCGGCGCCGCTGGCTTCATGGCCAAGGTGGGGATCCCGTTGCCCTCCGTCGCGGCGGTCGTCGTGATGGCCGTGGAGATCCTCGGCGGGCTGGCGCTCATCCTCGGTCTGGGCACCCGGTTGGCGGCCGCCCTCCTGGCCATCGAGATGGTCGTTGCCATCCTGGCCGTCCGCCTCAACATGGGCTTCGTTGGCGGCTACGAGTTCGAGCTCACGCTGCTCGCCGCCAGCCTGAGCCTCGTCCTCCTCGGGGCCGGGCCCATGACGGTGAAGAAGGTCTTCGCGCGAGGCGCGGCGCCGGCGCCTGAGGCTCGAGGATCCCGCTGATTCCCGAGAGGAGCCGGTGATGAGACTGGGGTTTGCGCTGTTCGCAGGCGCGGCGCCCGAGATCCTCCGCGCATCGGCCCGGGAGGCCGAAGGGCTCGGCTACAGCTCCTTCTGGGTCAACCACCCGGGCGCGACCGATGGGTTGGCCGCGCTCGCCCTGGCGGCCGGGGAGACGCGGCGGATCGAGCTCGGCATCGGCGTGATTCCGCTCCACACGCGCGGCCCGGACAGCATCGTCCAGGGCGTGCACGCCAACGGCCTTCCCCTCGACCGTCTCCTCCTGGGGGTCGGAAGCCCGAACCCGGGCGCCCTCACGCGCGTGCGCGAAGGGGTCGCCGCGCTCAGGTCCAAGCTTGCGGCGCGCCTCGTCGTGGCGGCGCTCGGTCCCCAGATGTGCCGCGTGGCCGGTGAGGTCGCCGACGCCGTGCTCTTCAACTGGCTGACGCCCGAGCATGCGCGTCGCTCGGCCGAGTGGGTCCGTGCGGGCGCGGCCGCGGCGGGTCGGCAACCGCCGCGGCTCTTCGCGTACGTCCGCGTCGCCCTCGGGGCGGCCGCGAGCGACCGGCTGCGGGAGGAGGGGGTCCGGTACGCGGCGATCCCGGCGTACGCGGCCCACTTCGCGCGCATGGGGGTGAAGCCGGTGGAGACGGCGATCGCGGCATCGAGCGCGGGCGCGCTCGCGGCCGCGCTCGCGAACTGGCAGGGAGCGGTCGACGAGATCGTGCTCCGCGCCATCACCGGCACGGACACGATCGACGAGAACCTGGCGCTGCTCCGGGCGATACCTCGCCCCGCGCCAGGAACGCCCCGATGACCGCGCGCCCCGCCGCCTTCGCGCTGCGCCTGACCGAACGGAATTAGTCGCCGTGGCCCTCCTGATCCGCGGGGGACGGGTCCTGCGTGGCAGCGAGCCGGGGCTGGAGGACGCGGACGTGCTCGTCGAGGGTGAACGCATCACGGCGGTGGCGCCGCGGCTCGGCCAGCCCGTCACGGCCGAGGTGCTCGATGCGCGCGGGCTCCTCGTCCTGCCCGGCCTGATCAATGCCCATACCCACGCCCACAACAATCTCCTTCGCGGCCTCGCCGGGCGCTGGACGCTCGAAGACCTCCTGAACCACGGGCCCGCGCTGAACGCCAATCGCACCGCGGAGGATCACTACGTCTCGGCCGCGATCGGCGCCGTCGAGATGCTCAAGACCGGGTGTACGACCGCGTACGACCTTTTCATGACTGTTCCGGCGCCCCGCATGGAGGATCTGGACGCCGTCGCCAGCGCCTACACCGACGTCGGGATGCGGGCGGTGCTGGCGCCCGCGGTCGCCGACGTCGCATTCTACGAGACCATCCCGGGCCTCATCCCGCTCCTGCCGGACGAGCTGCGGCGCACCGTCGAAGGTCTCCGACCCACGCCGACGGCCGCGCTCCTCCAGCTCGGCGCGGAGACGATCCGGCGCCTCGACGGCACGGCGCACGGGCGCATTCGCGTCGGCCTGGCGCCGACCATTCCGACGCAGTGCACCGACGAGTTCCTCGAGGGCTGCGCGCGGCTTGCTCGGGAGCACGGTGTGGGCGTGCACACCCACCTGTCGGAGTCGAAGACGCAGGCGATCGCCGCCGACCGCCGCTGGGGTAAGACAGCGGTGGCGCGCCTTGGAGAGCTCGGGCTCCTCGGTCCGGGGTTCGTCGGTGCTCACGGGGTGTGGCTCACCGACGACGACATCGGGCGTCTCGCCGACGCCGGGGGCGCGATCGCTCACAACCCCGCGAGCAATCTCCGGCTCGGGAGCGGCATCGCGGCGGTGCGCGAGATGCTGGACCGGGGTGTGACCGTCGGCCTCGGCACCGACGGCTCGATGTCCTCGGACAACCTGAACCTCTTCGAGGCGATGCGCCTGGCGGGCCTGGTCGGGAACGTCCGGTTTCCCCATCACACGGAGCGCTGGATCCGCGCCGTCGAGGTCTGGCGCATGGCGACCCTTGGCAGCGCCAAGGCGCTCGGACTCGACGCGGACGTCGGCGCGATCGAGCCGAGCCGCAAGGCCGATCTCGTCCTGCTGCGCGCCGACTCGACGTCGCTGCGTCCGCTCAACGATGTCGTCGGCGCCCTCGTCTACGTCGAGAGCGGGGTCGACGTCGACACCGTGCTCGTCGACGGCCGGCTGGTGGTGCAGGCCGGCCGCGTCCTGACGGTGGACGAGGCGCGGCTTCGCGCGCGGGCGCAGGAGGCCGCGGAGCGGGTCCGCGCGAAGAACGCGGCCGGCTGGGCGCTCGCGGAGGCGCTCACCCCTTACATCGCCGAGGCGTGCCGCGCCGCCACGGCGCTGCCGTACCCGGTCAACCGCTACGCCGTGCCGGTCGCTCTCTCCGCCGCCCGAGATTCCGACACCACGGAAGCGTCTGCTATGATTTGATCGGCTCGATTCGTCTCGCTCCCCGAGGAGGCCGTGGCCTGACGCAGAGAGTCGTGCGATTGCTCCTCCTCCTCGGCGTCGCTCAGGCCGGGTGCGCGGGAGTCGCCCCGCCGGCGCCGACGCCCCAGGGCCACGCGCAGGTGTACCTCGATCGGGGCCAAGCCCTCATCGCCCGGGGCGAGATGGCGGCGGCCGTGAGCGCGCTGCGCGAGGCGCTGCGGCGTGAACCCGATCTGATCCAGGCCCGCACGAGCCTCGGGCTCGCCCTCTACGGCCTGGGCGATCTCGACGCCGCCGTGGAGGAGCTGCGCGCGACCCTCCGCCGGCAGCCCGATGCCCTCACGGCTCGGCTCACCCTGGCCGCCGCGCTCGTGGCGAAGCAGGACTGGGCGGCGGCGCGCGTGGAGCTCGAGCACGTCTTGAGCGTGCAACCCGACCTCGGCCAGGCGCACTACAGCCTGGGCGTCGTGCGCTACGCGCGGGGCGACCTCGACGGGGCGATCGAAGAGTTCCGTCGCGTCCTCGCGGGCGACCCCCACCACCAGGATGCGCGCTACAACCTCGCGCTCATGCTGAGGCTGGTGCAGCGCGACGCCGAGGCCACGCCCGAGTTTCTCGTCGCCGCGCAGGCGGGGCACGCGCGGGCGCAGTACTTCACGGGCACGGCCTACGCCGCCGGCCTCGGGGTCGAGCGCGATCTGACCACCGCGATCACGTGGTGGTTCCTGGCTGCGGAGCAGGGGGTGACGCAAGCCGACGAGGCGCTCGCGCAGCTCAGACAGGTCGCGCTGGGGCGGGGCCGGCGAGCGGCGGCGGATCGCGCGACCGTCGAGCAGGCGTTTCGGGACTACCGGGCGGCGCTCTGGCGAGACTTTCCAGGCCTCGCGGCGAACGGCGACGACACGGTCGGCGGCGCCTTGCTCCGGAAGGGGCGCGTGAGGGAGGCGGTGCCCGTGCTCATCCGCGAGGCCTCGGCGCTGAGCGACCCGGCCGAGCGGCTGCTCGAGCGGCTCTACGAGCAGGGCGTCGAGGGGCTACTACCCGCGCACGACGCGCGGATCCTCGGCTACTTCGACCGCGCGGCCGCCGAAGGTCTGCGCTCGCCCGTTCGTTAGGAGTCCCGCGATTCTCCGAAGCGCCCTGCCTGCCGCGGTGATCGCGCTCGCCGCGAGCCTTCTGGCGCTCGGGGTGGTCACTCTCGGTGGCGCGGGCGTCACCGCGCTCGAGTGGTTCGCCTACGACCGCTGGCTCCGCACGCGTGCCGGGGCACCGGTCAGCGCCGCCCTGGTCGTCGTCATGCGCGATCCCGCGAGCGAGGCGCGCTTCGGCGCGGGCTCCTGGGATCGCGCGGTGCTCGCCCGCCTCGTCACGAGCCTCTCCCGCGCCGGCGCCGCGGCGATCGGCGTCGACGTCCCGCTCGGGCCGCCGAGCGCCCCCGGTCGAGGTGGCGCGTCGAGCGACGCGCTGCTGAGCCAGGCGACCGCGCTGGCCGACAATCTCGTCTACCCGATCGCGCTCGAGCTTTCGTCAGGGCCGGCGGATCAGAGCGCTCCGGCCCACGCGTCCTGGCCGCCGCTCTCCCGGGTCTCGCTGGCGGTCCCGACGGGACGGTCGCTCGTCGGGCCGCTGCTCGGGCTCGCCGAGCACGCCAGAGCCGTCGGCCACACGCTCGCGCCGGCCGATCCCGACGGCGTCGTGCGCGGGGTTCCGCTCTTCGTCCGACTCGGCGACCGCGCGGTGCCGGCGCTCGGCCTGGTCCTGGCGACGGTGGCGGCGAACACGCCGGCAGACCAGATCGTGATCGATCGCCGCGGGGTGACGATCGGGCGCTCGCGCAGGATCGCCGTCGACGAGGGCGGTCGCGCGCTCGTCGGCTACGTCGCGCCGGAGCGGCTCACGGTCGTGCCGTTCCTCGACCTCTGGACCGCCATTGAAGAGCGCCGGGCCGAGACGCTCCGCGGCCTGGTCGACGACAAGATCGTGCTGGTTCTCGCCGAGCCCGCGCTCGAGCGGCATCGCACTCCCGTCGGCTCCATGTCCGACGCTCGGATCCAGGCCGAGCTGCTCAACGCCGTGCTGACGGGGTCGTGGCCGAGGCGGGCGCCCCTCGGCTGGACCCTCGGCGGCACACTGGTCCTCGCCGGGCTGACGGCGTGGCTCGGTCTCGTGCTGCGCTGGTGGAAGGCGCTCGTCGGTGTCGCCGTCCTGGCGTCGGGCTCTGCCGTCGCTCTGCTATTGTCGCCGTCGCTGCTCGGCGTCGTGCTGCCCGCGGTCCCGCCGCTCGCCGCTGCGGTCGTCGCCGGGGCCGGCGCGCTGTTGTGGAACCAGTTCGGCTCGGCCCATCGCTTGCGCGACCTCGAGGGTGAGACGACGGCGATCCGCGAGGCGCTGGTGCGCCAGGAGTCGACGGTCGAGGCGCTGGAAGAGGACCTCGAGGCCGCGCGCGGCGCGGTCGCGCGATCGACCGGCGCCGAGCACGAGCACCTCCAGGCCGCGGAGGCGCTCAGAGGAGAGCTCGCGGAGGCGCGCGCGCAGGAAGAGCAGACGCGAAGCCGGCTACGCGACTTGGAGCGCGAGCTGCGCGCCGCCGACCCCGGACGCGCAGAGCTCGACGACGCCGAGCAGGAGCGGCTGCGGCAACGGTGCGCGGAGGTCGGAATCATCACCCGGAGTCCGGAAGTTCTGGCGCGCTTCCGGGATCTGGAGAAGGCGGCGCGCTCGTCGCTGCCGATTCTGATATCGGGCGAACCCGGAACAGGCAAGGAGCTGTTCGCGCGGGCGGCCCACCGCTTGAGCCCCCGCGCCGGTGCGCCGTTCGTCGCGGTCAACATGGCCGCCATCCCGCCCGAGCTCTTCGAGAGCGAGCTGTTCGGCCACGTCCGGGGTAGCTTCACCGGCGCCGCCACGGAGCGGAGGGGGTATTTCGAGCAGGCCGACCGCGGAACGATCTTCCTGGACGAGATCGGTGAGCTGCGGGCCGACCACCAGTCGAAGCTCCTCCGCGTTCTTCAAGAAAAGACCTTCTACCGGGTCGGGGCGACACGTGCCACCGCGGTGGACGTGCGGGTCGTCGCCGCCAGCAATCGGGCCCTCGAGCGCGGCATCACGGAGGGTTGGTTCCGCGAGGACCTCTACTTCCGCCTGAAGGGCCTGGTGCTCCGCCTGCCGCCGCTGCGCGAGCGGCGCCAGGACGTGGGACCACTGGCGGCTCGCTTCCTGGAGGACGCCTGCGCCGAGGCGGGCCGGCGTGCGACGCTCTCGGAGTCGGCGCTGCGCGCGCTCGAGCGGCACGACTGGCCCGGCAACGTCCGCGAGCTCCAGCACTGTCTCCGCCAGGCGGTCGCGCTCGCCGATCGAGCGGTCCTGGTACCAGAGGACCTGCGGCTCGCCCCGTCGAGCGAGGCGAAGGTCGATGCCGCCGGCGACACGACGGTTCTCGTCTGCCTGCGCCAGCACGGGTTCGACATGCAGGCGACGGCGCGAGCCCTCGGGTGGGACCGGAGCACCGTGACGCAGCGGCTCAAGGGCCTGGCCTTCCGCGCGCTCGTCGAGTCCGGCGGCGATCGGCGGAAGGCGGCGCTGGAGCTGGCCGGCGACCCGGCGCTCGGCCGCGCCGTGGAGCTGAAGCTCTCCGAATACCACGAGCATTTGCTGAGAGCCGTCCAGGGATTCGATTCCGTCGAGGCCGCGCTGGCCGCGTGCCGGCGGCGCTTCAAGAACCTGCCCGAGCGCCACTTCCGCTCGCTCGAGCTCCTGGTCCGCGAGCACTTCCAGGGTCGTCCTCGAGGCGCTCGCGTCTGATTCAGGGCTCGGGGAGACGCGGGACCCGTGCGGGGATGCGGGGCTCTCCCCGCATCACGCCGATCGCGTCCGCGCCGAAGTAGTCGAAACCATTCCTTCCGCCGCTTCCGGCCGGTTTGGCCCGAGCGTTGCTCTGTCTCCTCCCTCAAGGAGGAAACACCATGGCCAACACACACGAGACCACTGAGCCGCAGGCGACCGGGACGCGCAGCGGGAAGGAGCTCGCGATGATCGTCGGGGTGCTCCTGATGGCCGTCGCCGGGACGCTCGTCACCTACGGGGTTCGCTCACGGTCCACGGAGGAGGCCTCGACCGGGCCGGGCGCCGTCGCGACCGCGCCCGCTGAGGCGCCGACGGCCCCGAGGAGAGCCGTCACGGCGCCGACCGACGCCCGTGTCGTCCACACCGACGTCTACTTCGACTTCAAGAGCACCCGCCTCCGGGCCGATGCCGTCCGGGTTCTTCAGGACACGGCCGCGGTCGTCGACCGGACGAGCGCCTGGGTGGTGCTCGTCCAGGGCTACGCCGATCGCCAGGGCCCGCCCGAATACAACAAGGTTCTGGCGCAACGGCGCGCGGAGGCCGTCAAGCAGTTCCTGGTCGAGCTCGGCGCTGCGGAGGCCTCGGTCAAGGTCGTTACCCTCGGGCAGGACGGTGCCCTGTGCGACGACCCGAGCAAGGAGTGTCAGCAACTCAACCGTCGGGTCCACGTCGAGATCCGCAAGCTCGCGCGCTAAGAAATTGGGGGGCCCCGACATGGCCCCCCAACCCCCCCCCCACGCTCGGAGCACCCCGGCGAAGCCGTGGCGCTCCTCGATCCCCCCCACGGGCTTCCCTTCCCGGGAAAACCCCGAGCGGCACTACGACCGTTGACAACCCGGTGGCGCAACGCCTAGAGTGACGACGTTAAATTCAACCCCCGACCATCGGCGGCACCGGTGGCGATACTCGCTGACTGACTCGAGCGGCTGGAACGCGGCCGGCCGCGGTAGGGAGTATCAATGGCAAGCGGTCGGACGTCCCCTCCCGTGCTCTCGCCTGCGACGGGCGCAAGCGGGCCGAGCGCTCACCCTCCATCTCGCGCCAGGATCGTCCTGTCCGCAGTGGGTCTCATCTTCCTCGCTGGAGTCGTGACCGTTGCGGCCGTTCTCGAGATGAGGGCAAGTCGTGCCGTCATGTCCGAACCCCAGACGCGCCTCGCGGCGCCGGAGCCGCGACCACCATTCACCCGTGCCGAGGAGGCGTACATCCGGGCGCTCTGGCCGATTCACGGTGACGTCGAGCGAAGCACCGTGCGCATGAGTCTCGGCCAGATCTTCTACAAGACCAACGATCTGGGTCGAAAGGACCTCAAGGCCCGTGTCGATGAGGCGCTCCTGACCTATCGGAGCGCCGAGACCCGGCTCCGTGCGCTCCAACCGCCGCCGTCACTCCAGTCTGCCCACTCGGACTACCTCGGCGCGGTCCGTCTGTTCCAGAGATCGGCGCTCGAGGTCCTCAAGATGTTCGACGACGGAGGCGAGGAACACCTGCGCGCGGCGTACCCGCTGAGTCAGGAAGGGAGCGACAAGATCAGAGAGGTCGGGGCGAAGTTCTGGCCCGACGAGTTTCCGCCGAACTAGCTTGCGGGAAGGCGACGGTCGCGTAGTCATCGGATGCTCAACGCTGACCCGAGAGGGGGGATGCCGAGAAGCGCATCGGTCGTTCCATCGGACGTCGTAAGGGATGGATGAATTCGTGAGGGGGTAGGGAGAGATGATGCAGAGACTCCTGCGCGTCGTGTTGGTCTTTGGCGTGCTCGCGCTGGCGGGCACTCTGGTGAACACAGGGACCCTTCTGGCTGATGATGACGATCGGGACAATGGGGATCGCCATCTGCCGCCACAAACCTTGCCGCAGGGCTTCGAGAGCACCCGCGACCTCTTGAGGGACGCGCAGATGGCAGACCGCGCGCCGAAATACTCGGCGTGGATCGTCGAGAGCAGTCGCTTCCTCGGCGTGCCCTCCCGCGCCTTCATGCCGGATCGTGGGGACCGGGTCACCGTGGACCTTCCGGTGAACGTCGGGATCATCAAGCTGCCCGGCCGTGACGCCGACATCACGCTGTACGACAGCGGCTGGAAGCAGCTCGCCTACATCTTCAACTGGAACACCTCATGCTGCTGGGACGACCTCCGTCATCAGATCGGTCAGATTGGGCTGAACCCCAACAACGTCAAGCGCATCGTCATCGGGCACGGTCACTGGGACCACGCCGGCCAGCTCGACTCGTTCCCGAACGCCACCCTCTACGTCCAGAAGGAGGAGCTCAAGCAGATCGACTTCTTCCTCAACTACCCCACTGACTTCAACGGCGGCCACATCCGCGCCGTCAACACCCTCAACCCGCTGACCGGGCTTCAGTTCGGGCCGCCCGCAAACTTCTGCGCCCGGAGCCCCGTGTGCGGCTATCCGCCCCAGACCGTCCAGGAGATCCTCGGGAAGGTTCTCCACGGGAAGGCGCACATCGTCGACGGGCGGCACGAGATCAGCGATGGCCTGGTGATCCACCCCGCGTTCCGGGGACACACGTACGGCTCACAGCTCCTGCAGGTCCACACGGCGAGGGGCGAGCTCGTGTTCGGCAGCGACACCTACTCGTCCTGGGAGGGGATCCGGGACTGGAACGTCGCGAATATCCAGCAGACGGACACGATCCAGCAGTTTCTGGCGTACGAGAAGTGCTACGTCCTGACATCGACATCGCCGCTGACACCGACGTCAGGAAGCTTCAACAACTGCATCGCGGCCCATGAGCCGAACTCGTACACTGCGGCGTACCCCATCACGTCCAACTGGTGGAACATCCCCGGTGGCAACTGCTCGCGTGCCGCCGAGCTGGCGCTCGCGCCAGGCGAGTCGACTCACGTCCCGGCGAGCCCTGACCGGACGCCGCCGGCTTCATGCGTCTCGACGATACCGACACATCCCATCGCGCCGTAGGATAGGGCTCACGCGTAGAGCCTGGCCTGGAATCCGCCCCGCGCGGGTTTCGGGCCAGGCTTCCACACGCACAGAGACCTGTTAAGATGCTCGACGCGGCGTGAGGCGCATTCGATGATCACTCTGCTCTCGCTGATCTCCCTGGGGTTCTTTCTCGGCATGCGTCACGCGACCGATCCCGACCACGTCATCGCGGTCAGCACCATCGTGACTCGACAGCGGACGCTCCGGGCGGCGCTCCTGATCGGGATCCTCTGGGGGATCGGACACACGCTGACCATCGTCGTCGTGGGCGCCGCGATCATCCTGTTCAGCATCGTCATCCCGCCCCGGCTCGGCCTGACCATGGAGATGGCGGTGGCCCTCATGCTGGTCGTGCTCGGTCTGTGGAATCTGACGGGAGTCCTCCAGCGCATCCGAGAAACGCTGACGTCACGCGGGACGCGCACGGGCGGACTCCACGCGCACACCCACAGCCACGGCGATTACGTCCACAGCCACTCGCACGGCCACGGACCGGACGCGCACGGGCACCGTGACGACCAGACGCCGCAGGCATGGCTCGATCGACGGCTCGGCCGTGTCGGTGTCTACAACCTTGCCCGGCCCCTGGTCGTCGGGCTGCTTCACGGCCTGGCGGGATCGGCGGCCGTCGCGCTGCTCGTTCTCGCGATCATTCAAACTCCCGGGTGGGCCATCGCGTACCTCCTGCTCTTCGGAATCGGAACCATCGTCGGAATGATGTTGATCACCGTCGCCGTCGCGGCGCCCCTCTTGTATACGTCCAGGCGGCTCTCGGGGATCGACCGGCACTTGCGGCTCGCCTCCGGCCTCTTGAGCCTCGTGTTCGGGTTGTTCCTCGTCTACCAGATCGGGTTCGTCCACGGACTGTTCACCGGGCATGCGGTTTGGTCTCCGGAGTGATTTCGAGCGGCGACGCCGCTCGAAGGGATCGGGGCGCAGCAATCGGGCACCGGTCGTAGCTCTGCCGTTGGCGGTTGCGTTGGTGCTCTGGTCGAGTCCTGCGCTGGCTCACGACCCGAGCGCGTGGGGCGGGCTGTTCCGCTCACGCGACGACGGCGTCACGTGGTTCCTCGCCGGTCCGGGGCGCTTCGCGAGCGCGGCCATCGCGCTGGCCATCAGCCCGACCGACGTCGACCACCTCCTGCTCGCGACGGACAGCGGACTCTTGCGCTCGCGGAACGGGGGACGTGACTGGGTGCTGGAAGCGCCGACGGTGCTGGTCGGCGCCGTCTTTGCGGTCGCGTTTTCCGCGGACGGAGCCGAGGCGCTCGTCGCGACGGGCACCGGTGTCTTTCGCGGCTCGCGGGAGAACGACTGGCGGCGGACGCCGGCCCCAGCGGGTGCCTCGCCGACGCGCGCGCTCGTCCGCGGTAGAGATGCCGGGCGCGTCTACCTGGCGGGCTGGAGGGGACTCTTCGTCAGCGACGACTGGGGTGACTCGTGGTCCGACGCCGCCAGCGGACTTCCCGATCGCCCCGTGACCGCCCTGGTCGTGGCGCCGGGCTCGCCGGAGCGCGTCCGTGCGATCGTCGGAGGCCAGATCTGGGAGCGTGTCGACGGCGCGCCCGCGTGGACGAGCCTGTCAACCGAGATACCCGCTTTGGATGCCCTGGCGCTGGACGGGAACGACCCAGCGCGGCTCCTGGCCGTGGGAGCCAGCCGGATGTTCCGAAGCGATGATCGGGGGGCGAGCTGGCGGCGCGTGGGAGTGCCGCTTCCCGAGGCGAACACCTCGGTGCGCGGGATCGCCGCGTCAGGGGAGGTGATCGTCCTCGCGACGGATCGTGGTCTCTATCGGACCGTCGACGGCGGCGCGCGGTGGCAATTCGTGGTCGACAACCTTCCCGCGCACCTCGAAGCGGGCCCGCTGGTGCGCGATCCCGTCGACCCGGCCACCCTCTACGCGGGCTTCGCGCTCACGCCCTATCCCGAGCTCTGGCGACGAGGGGCGGAGGGCGGGACGACGCTCGGACGCGTCGACCCGACCAGCCTCGTCGGAGGCGTGATCTTCCTGACTCTGATCGCGCTCGGAGCGGCCGCCACGATTCGTCGGCTCCGCCGCTACTACGGACCATCGGTGCAGAATGCGTCGACGACACTGAAACCATGAAGTCGTCGGGCGGAGGAGTGGGCTCGACACCCGCGCTCGCGCACGGGCGTCGGCGCGTCTGGCTGCCGACGACGGTCATCCTGCTCGCCTTCGTCATCGGAGCGCTCCTCTGGCACACGATTCACGCGCCCGATCCAGGGTTCGTCGAGTACCGCATGCCGGTGAAGACCGACATCCCGACGGCGCTCGCCGTCGCTCCCGACGGGGCCGTCTGGTTCACGCTCGAGTTCTCCGACGCGATCGGTGTCTTTCGCAACGGCAGGATCGAACGGTTGTCGAAGGGCACGCAGAACCTGGAGCCGCTGGGGCTCGCCGTCGATGGCGAAGGCCACGCCTGGTACACTGACGCGTCCGCGCGTGCAATCTCGCGGATCGCCCCGGATGGCACCATCCGGTCGTTCCCGCTCCAGACCCCGATCGTCAGACTCGGCCGGCTGGCGCTCGGTCCCGACGGCGCCGTGTGGTTCGCCGACGGAACGATGTCGAGCCTGACGCGACTCGAGAAGGGCGTCTTCGCGCAGCACGCGGTGCGGTCGCTCGGGGCGAGCCCCTTCGGCGTCGCCGTCGATGCTCAGGGGACGGTGTGGACGACGCTCCAGGGCGTGGACAAGCTGGCGCGCCTCACCCCGAATGGCCAGCTGACCGAGCTCGACGTGCCGACGCGTCAGTGTGGCCTCGGTGACGTCATCGTCGACCGGACCGGGGCGGTGTGGTTCATCGAGCTCCGCGTCAATCAGATCGGGCGGTTTGCTCACGGGCGCTTCGAGGAGTTTCCGGTCCCCACACCGTCCGCCGCTCTCATCACCCTCGCGGCTGCCCCCGATGGCGCCGTCTGGTTCACGGAGCTCCGCGCCGGTCAACTCGGTCGGCTCCGCGACGGGCGGGTGACCGAGTTCCGCATCCCCCGCGACGGCGCCCGCCCGTTCGGGGTGGCCGTCGATGCGGCGAACAACGTGTGGTACACGGATCTCAGCGGGTGGCTCGGGGTGCTGCCCGCCGCCAGCGCGACGAGCCGCTAGCCCACGCCGTGTCATCGGAGCGTCGCGACGAGTCGAGCGGCGTTCGCCGTCAAGACCAGGCCGACCCCGACGATCACCAGCGCCAGGCCGATCTGCACCCACGCAACCCAGCGGCTCGTGAGCCAGGTGAGCAGCATCCGCCCCACTCGCACCGCGAGCAGGCCGACGACCACGAGGACCGATGCAAACCCCAGACTGAAGACGAGGACGGTGAAGAGCCCGAGGATCAGCTGGCCGCCTGCGATCGCGGCGAGCAAGATGGCCAGGGCACCTGGGTCCGGCAGCAGTCCGCCGGCCACGCCGAGGCCGAGCAGGATGGCGAGGCTCGGCCGGGCCCGCGTCACCGCCTCGAGGTCGTGCGTGTGGGATCGACCCCACCCGTGGCGGTGGAACACCGCACCCGCGTCGTGCTCATGCCCGGGGGTGTGCGCGTGAGGGGGGTCGTCGGCCCCGGCGTCGCCTCGGGCGATCGAGAGAAGACCCCACTGGCTTCGCAGCATCCAGAGACCGATGCCGATGACGAGGCATCCGGTCCCCACGGCGAGATACGCCTCGACCCGCTGCGGGATCAGCCACGTCGAGCCCAGCGCCGCCAGGACAGCGACCAGAACGATCCCGCTCGTATGGGACAGCGTGACGAATAGACCGAGGACGAAGGCGTCGATCGGCCGTCCGCGCACGCCGACGATGTAGGACGCGGCGATCGTCTTGCCGTGCCCGGGCGTCGCGGCGTGGAGCGCTCCGAGCCAGAAGCTGGACACGAGATAGAAGAAGGCTTCAGCCATACGCTTGCGCTTCCCTGAAAGGGCTCGACTTCGCAGGCTAGCGGTGTGGCGACTGTCCTGTCAAGGCGCGGTGAGAGTCAGGCGCGGAGATCGAGCAGGAGCGCGGCGTGGTCGCTCAGGCCGTTGAGCCGCGAACCCGCGGGCCGCCCCCAGTCATAGCGGACGTCTCGGAGGCGCGGGCGCAGCGCGTGATTCACGAACGCTTGGTCGATTCGAAAGCCGTTGCCCCGGTTCGGTGAATACCAGGTATAGGCGCGCGCCCGACCGCGCGCGAGCCTGAACGCGTCGAGCCATCCGAGGTGCTCGAGGGCGTCCAGCCACGCCTCTTCCTTCGGTCCGAACACGGGGGTTTCCTCGTCGATGCGCCGGCGGCCGGAGTTGGTGTCTCCGAGGAGCAGGAGCGGCCCGCGGCGCCAGCGACCGAGCAGGGTGAGGATGTCCGCGTAGAATACGTCCTTCCGGCCGCTCGCGCGGTTCGGGACGTGGATCGCGCCGAGCGTCAGCGGGCGCGGGGCTTCGACGCAGGCGGAGAGCCAGCGACCGGGCTCATCCGGCTCCGACCGGAGACGGAGTCGGCGCAGCGGCCAGCGCGCGGCGATGAGCAGGCGATTCGCACTCGGGCGCGCGCGATCCGCCGTCGTGCACTGATGCTCGAGGCCGAAGCCGGCGAGGGCACGCGCCAGCTCGCGGCTCGGGGGCGTCGCACGGAACTCGCACAGCGCCACCGCGTCCGGCGCCCAGCCCTCGAGCTGACGGGCGATGCGCTCGACGCGCGTCCCGCCGCCGGCGCGGATGTTCCAGAAGACGATTCGCACGTGTGGGCTCCCGTCGACGCCTACGGCTTGCCCAGCGACGCCTCCAGGAGGTCCAGCGCCGCCCTTGCGAACGCCCACATGTTCGTCTCACGATCGCCGCGTCGGGTCTCCAGCGTGACGGCACGCTCGACCGGCCCCGCCACCGCGATGCACGCGTGACCCGGCGCGTCGCCGTAGCGGTTGCCCGTCGGCCCGGAGGCGCCCGTCTCGGCCAGTCCCCACGTCGCGTCCAGGAGCTCGCGGATCGCGCGGGCCTTCAGGAGCGCGTACGCCTCGGTGCTCGACCGGACCCCCGTGACCGACTCGTCCGGCACCCGCAGCAGCGCGCGCCGCGCCGCCTGCGTGTAGATCACGGCCCCGCCCAGGAAGTAAGCCGAGGCGCCGGGCACGGCGAGCAGCGCGGCCGAGATCAGTCCCCCCGCCGACGATTCGGCGACCGCGAGCGTCTCCTTCCGCTCCTTCAGGCGCGTCCCGAGCGAGGCGGTGAGCGTCGTCAGCTCGTTCATCGCGTCGCTCCGACCCTGGGCGGCGGTGATTGTTCGGCCGACCGAGGTGCGGTGACCCCGAGCCACATCCGCCGTTCACTGGCTTCCCGACGACTCCGCGACACGATGAGCACGGTGAGGGCCCCGGTGGCATCGACGACGACATCGCGCGCGCTCCCGACGCGTGTCAGGAGCATCGACTGGTGGGCCTCGTCGGCGAACGCACAGGCGAGGCAGATCGCGAGTGCGAGCCAGGCGGCGCGGCGCGGCGTGCGATCGACGCGCGCGAGCAGCGACCCGAACCAGAGTCGGGCCAGGATCCCGTACTCGCTCAGGTGCGCGAGCTTCCGTAGCACCGCGTGCACGGCCTCGACCACGGCGGGCGTGGCGGTCGGCGCGAGCCGGTGGAGCAGCGGGCGTACGATGGCTCGAGTCTGGTCGGCGCCGAAGTGTGACGACCCGAGGAACAAGACGGCGGTCGCCCAGAATACGGGGAGGACAATGCGCCGGAGGGGCATGTCCCCCCAACGATATCAAGGGCGTCAAGCGGCCGTCCCTCGACGGCCGTGTCCCCGCCGTCGGGCATGATCGCCCGGCGTGCGTCAGGCGCGCGCGGGTGGCGCGGAGCCGGAGACCACGTCGATGGCCTCGGCGAACACCGCGAGCGTCCGGGCGACGTCGTCGTCGCCGTGGGCGAGCGTGACGTAGATCTTCGACACGCCCTTCACGACTCCCCGCCGCAGGCACTCCGCGTTGAAGGCCCTCAGGCGAGCGCCGTCCGCCGTCAGCGTCGCGCGGTAGTCGGTGATCGGCCGGTCCGTGAAGACGACGTCGAAGACGGTCGTCTCCCCGATCACCTGCGCCGCCAGGCCGGACTTCCGGACGATCTCCGCCAGGCCGTCGCGCAGCGCGCGTCCGGTCCGGTGGAGCCTCGCGTACGCGCCGGGCTTCCGGAGCTCGGCGAGCGTCGCGAGCCCCGCGACCGCGGCGATCGGATTGCCGTTCAGCGTGCCGACCTGCGCGACGAAATCCGGGGTGCCTTCCAGCCGCGGGTCGAAGGCGCGCATGATCGCCCGTTGCCCGCAGACCGCGGCGAGCGGGAAGCCGCCGCCGATGATCTTGCCGTAGGCGGCGAGGTCGGGGACGACTCCGTACTGCTCCTGGGCGCCGCCGTAGGCGAACCGGAAGCCGGTGACGACCTCGTCGAAGATCAGCGGGATCCCGTGGCGTCGCGTGAGCGCGCGGAGCCCCTCGAGGAACCCCGGCTGGGGCGGAATGAGCCGCTGGAAGGGCTCGACGATGACCGCGGCGAGCTCGTCGGCGTACACCGCGAGGAGCGCCTCGACGGTGGCGAGATCGTTGTAGGGGGCGATCAGCACCTCGCCCTCGAGGACGTGCGGGATGCCGGCCGAGTCCGCCGTGGCCGCGGGGAAGGCCTTCGGCGACCTCGGCGCCGCGCTCATCAGCGCGTAGTCGTGGCCTCCGTGATAACCGCCCTCGAACTTCATGACCTTGTCGCGCCCGCGGAAGGCGCGCGCCGCGCGGAGCGCGAAGAACGTCGCCTCGGTGCCGGTCGACGTGAAGCGCACCTGCTCGGCGCACGGCACGGCCCGGCAGAGCTCGTCGGCCAGCCTCACGATGGGCTCGTTCACGAGGAAGTAGGTGGTGCCGTGCTCGAGCGCGTCCCGCACCGCGGCGACGACCGCGGGATGAGCGTGGCCCAGGATCAGCGGGCCCGAGCCCATGAGATAGTCGATGTACTCACGCCCGCTCACGTCGTACAGCTTGGATCCCGAGCCGCGCCTGACGATGAACGCGAGATCGTCCGGGAACCGCGACGACCCGAGGACGCCGCCGGGCAGCGCGCGGGCCGCGGTTTCGAGCATGCGCATCTCTTCGTCGGTTCGCGAACGGTCCATGGCGTGTCTTCCTCCCGGGGCGATCACGCGCCCTCTCGTGGCGCCAGCTTACAGGCTTCCGCGCGCCCGCGCGAGCCCGATGGCTCGTTCGGCCGAGGTTCTTGAACGCCGGGCTCGGGCCACCTACACTGGCGCCACCCGCGAGCCGGAGGGTGGCATGAGAGAGCTCGTTTTCGCCCTGGAGTTCAGAGGAAGCGCGGGACCCGTGCCCGGCGTCGACGGCAGGCGCCGCGCCAGGACGTCGGCGACGAGCCAGGTGCTCCGCACGCTGCTCCGGGCCGGCGACGTCCAGGCGACGGTCGAGCCCACCGGTGAGGGGGTCGCGATCTTGGAGTCGGAGGTTCTGTCGACCGGAGAAGGGACGTTCGTCGAGTCGGGCACCATCAGCTACGGCGACGCCGGGCGCGTCGCGTTTCGAACGGTCGGGCAGGGCGTGACCGGGGCGAGCGCGATCGAGGGCCTGCGACACGGCGCCGTGATCTGGGAGGTGATGCGAGGCGAGGGTCGACTGGCCGGGGCTCAGGGGTTGATCACCTCGAACTTTACGGTCGGGCGCGACGGTCAGGTCACCGACAATCACTTCGTCCGACTTTTCCTGCCCGCGTACCTCGGAGGAGGACCGCCATGAGACGACAGTCCATCTATTCGCGTCGGCAATTCTTTCGCGTGAGCGCTGCCGGCGCCGCCGCCACGATGGTCGTCAGACCGGGCCGCGCGCGCGCGGCCGTCCAGGGTCCGCCCCCCTTCAACACCGCCCCCCGCGTCTTGCGGAAACCCCCGCTGGATGAGCTCGGGCGCATCGCAAAGGCGTACGACTTAGACCTCAGCGCCGAAGACCTCACCTCGTTCCGCACCCTGATGGACGGTGTCCTCGCGTCGTACCGACGGCTGGATCAATTCGCCGAGCCGACGCTCCCCGTGAAGTATCCGCGCAACGCGGGCTACCGTCCGCCGGCGTCCGAGAACCGGCTCAACGCGTGGTACTGGAAGTGCTCGATCAAGGGCACGCCCTCGGGACTGCTCGCCGGCAAGAAGATCGCGATCAAGGACAACGTGTGCGTGGCCGGGATCCCGATGATGAACGGCTCCGCCGTCCTCGAAGGGTACGTGCCCGACGTCGACGCGACGCTCGTCACCCGGATCCTCGACGCCGGCGGTGAGATCGTCGGCAAGGCCGTGTGCGAGCACCTCTGCTTCTCCGGGGGCAGCCACACCTCTGACACCGGGCCGGTGCTGAACCCGCACGACCCGAAGCGCTCCGCGGGCGGCTCCTCGAGCGGGAGCGCGGCGCTCGTCGCCGTCGGAGAGTGTGACATGGCGATCGGCGGCGACCAGGGCGGATCGATCCGGATCCCCAGCTCCTTCTCGGGGGCCGTCGGTCTCAAGCCGACGTACGGTCTCGTGCCGTACACCGGGGTCTTCCCGATCGAGCTGACGCTCGATCACACCGGCCCGATCGCGCGCACCGCCGCCGACTGCGCGCGGCTGCTCGAGGCGATCGCCGGTCCCGACGGCCTCGATCCTCGGCAGTCCGGCATGGTCCGCAAGGAGCCCTACACACAGAAGCTGCCCGGCGATGCCCGCGGCGTTCGGATCGGCATCGTGAAGGAAGGCTTCGGCTGGCCCAACTCCGAGCCCGACGTCGATAAAATGGTGCGGGACGCGGCGCAGCGCCTGACGCGCTCCGGCGCCACGGTGACCGAGGTCTCCGTTCCGCTCCACCTCGACGGGATTCACGTCTGGAACGCGATCGCGGTCGAGGGCGCCACGATGCTGATGGTCGCCGGCAACAGCATGGGGACGAACTGGAAAGGCCACTACACGACCTCGCTCCTGGACTTCTACGGCCGGAGCCGGCGCGCCCGGGCGAACGATCTCTCCGAGACGGTCAAGCTCGTGATCCTCCTGGGCCAGTACATGCAGGACAACTATCACGGCCGGTACTACGCCAAGGCGCAGAACCTGGCGCGGGTGCTCCGCGCCGCCTATGACGAGGCCCTCGGGGGCGTCGATCTCCTCGTGATGCCGACGCTGCCCCTGAAGGCGACGTTGCTGCCGGCCCCGAACGCGAGCCGCGAGGATTACGTCGCCCGCGCGCTCGAGATGATCGCGAACACGGCTCCCTTCGACGTCACAGGACACCCGGCCATCACCGTCCCCGCGGGGCTGTCGTCAGGACTGCCGGTCGGAATGATGCTGATCGGCCGACACGGGGAGGACGCGACGGTGCTGCGCGCCGCCGACGCCTTCCAGAAGCTCGCCTAGATGACTCGGAGGGGGGGCTTCGCCCCCCTTCCGAACCCTCCCCCCGAGACTCGATTGCGCCGGCAAAGCCGGGCTCTCGATCGGAGGTCGTCATATCCTCACTCCCGGTAGTCCAGCCCGGCCCCGGCGAACCGCGCCTTGAAGGCGGGGCGCGCCACGAAGGCGATGAACGCGCGCGCCGCTTCGGGCACGGCGCTGCGCGCGGCGAGGCCGGCAGAGTAGGTCGTGATCTTCTGGAGGTCTTTCGGCAGCGGGCCCACCAGGGTGACGCCCTTGACGGGCACGATCTCGCTGATCTGGTGGGCGACGAGCTCGACCTCGCCCCTGGCCACGAGCTCTGCCGGGTAGCCGCCGGGCACGAGCCTGGTCTTCGCCCTGACCGCGTCGGCGATTCCCAGCCGCTCGAGCACGCCGGCGAAATGGATCCCGCTGGTGGCGCCCTGGCCCGGGTCTACGTAGACGAGGGACTTCGCCGCCAGCAAGGCCTGCTTGAGGGCTTCCGGCGTGGAGATGTCGGGCTTCGGCGCGCCCTCCCGCACCGCGACGCCCATCCCCGTCCGGGCGATGTCCGTCCGGGTGCCGGGGACCACGGCGCCCTGGCGCGCCGTTTCATCGATGGCGGCGTCGCTCATGATGACGACATCCACGGGCTCGCCGGCGGTCAGCTTCTGGCGGATGACCCCGACCGTCCCGAAGGCCAGCGTCACCGTGTGCCCCGTCTCCTGGTGGAACGCCTCGGCGAGGTCGGTCACGATCGCCCGCACCGCGCCCGCGCTCAGCACTTTGACCTCCGCCGCCTGCGCGTGGCCCACGGCCGCCGTGGCGACCGCCGCCACGAGCGCGCTCGGCCACACCCTCGTCGTCGCCGCGCCCATCAACGGACCGCGATCGGCGCGACGGTCGAGCCCGAGAACCCCTGCAGCTTCAGCGGCTGCATGATGAAGGCGAACTCGTGCACGCGCTTCGCCGCGAGCTCATCGAGCTTCAAGTTCTCCAGCAGGTGAATGCCGTTCACCACGAGCATGATCTGGTGGACGGGGAGGGACACCTCTCGATCGGGGTTCGGCGCGACCTCCACCGGCCAATTGTCCGATCCGACCAGCATCGGATCCTGCTTCGCCAGCCATTCGGCGGCGCCGACGCCGATGCCGGGGCAGCTCTTGACGTAGCGCGCGTTGTCCTTCGCCCACAGCTTGCCCCAGCCGGTGTGGATGATCACGGCGTCGCCGGCTTGGAGGCTCAGGTTCTGCCGCTGGAGCGCCTGCTGCAGATCCTGCGCCGTGATCTCGTAGGTGTCGGGCAGGGTGTCGACGCCCTTCAGGCCGGCGACGTCGATCAGCACGCCGCGCGTGATGAGCGAGCCGACCTTCTCGATGCCCACCTTCGTGAAGCCGCCACGGGTCGCGATGTCGTCCACCTTGAAGCAGTTGTAGACCTTGTCCTCGATCGTCTGATGGGCGAAGCCGTCGAGTTGGGTGCCCACCTGGCCGATCTCGCTGATGAGGACCTCCTCGTTGCTGCCGCGGCGATTCGAGGGCTGGTTCATGAAGGTTCGCTTGGTGTGCACGTCGAAGCGCCGGGTGCCGAAGAACGGCATCGAGGCCGAGAGCACGTGGGCGATGTCGATCACCTCGCCGGTGCGGATCAGGCGGGTCGCCCGCAGCACCGTCTCGGGCTTCATGTGGTTGCCCGACCCCCGCTCGTCGCCCGCGCCCCACTTCGAGGGACAGCGTTGGTTTTCGGCGGGTGGCCGCCAGGACTGGGCGTGGGAGGCGACGCTGGTCGAGCCGACGACGACCGCAATGACGCTGAGGATGACGACGGGTCCCATGGGTCCTCCTCGTGGGTCCGTGGTTGGACGCGCGGCGTTCGGACAACGGCGCCGGGCCGCGCCGACACTATCGCAAACGTTCGCGCGACGCAATGAGGGCGCGACAGACCCGATCACGCGCCGACGTCAGGCGATGTTGATGATGCCCGGCTCGACCGGCTTGAACCGGTCGGCGACCAGCGGATCGTGGCCCGCGACGATCAGCCGCTCGGCGCCGGCGAGCGCGTGGATCGTCTCGAAGGCCGCGAGCATCTCGGGCAGGCTCGTGATGATCTGGACGGGCTGGCGCGTCTCCACGTTGCGATAGAAGTGCGAGGCGTCGGAGGTGAGCACGACCGTCCCGCGTCGGGTCTGGACCGTGACGATCTGGAGGCCCGCGGTGTGGCCGCCGACGCGGTGCACGCCGATCCCCGGGAGCACCTGGCGGTCGCCGTCGATGATCCGGACCCGGCTCGCATAGTTCAGCGTCACCAGCCGCGCCAGCGCGCCGACGTTCGCCGACTGCCGGAACGCCGGATAGTGGCCGTACGGCCCCGTCCAGAAGGCCACCTCGTCCCGCTGGATCCAGTACTCCGCCCCGGGAAACAGACTGTGCCCGGCCCAGTGGTCGTAGTGAAGGTGGGTGATGAGCGCGACGGGCACGTCCCCCGGCTTCACGCCCGCGCGCTCGACCATCGCCGCCGGGCTCACGTAGCCGCGGATCCCGCGCTCCCGCGCGTCGTCGTCGAGGAACCCGGTGTCCACGAGGATCGGGTGCGGGCCGCCGAGGATCAGCCAGACGTAGTAGTGGAGCGTGATCGACTCGTGCGACGCCTCGCGGTAGAAGAACTGGCAGGCCGTCGTATCCCGCTCCCCGTACTTGAGCGCGTAGACTTCGTACATGGGTCACCTCGTGTGGTAGTCCTTCGTCCGGCTCGATTGTATGGCAAGCTGTGGCAGCGCATCCCCGAAGCGGGAGGAGTCGGCGGCTCATGAGCGGACGACTGGCCGGCAAGATCGCGATCGTGACGGGCGCCGGCTCGCGGGGTCCGGGCCTCGGGAACGGCAAGGCGACGGCCATCCTCTTCGCCCGGGAGGGGGCCAAGGTCCTCTGCGCCGATCAGGCGAAGGAGCGTGCCGAGGAGACCGTCGGGGTGATCCGGGGCGAAGGCGGCGAGGCGTCGGCATTCGTCGCCGACGTGACGCACGCCGCCGAGTGCGAGGCGATGGTCCGGAGCGCGGTCGAGCGCTGGGGCGGCCTCGACATCCTCCACAACAACGTCGGCATCGAGTCGCGCAAGGATCTCCTCGAGACGCCGGAGGACGAGTGGGACCGGGTGATCGCCGTCGACCTCAAGTCCATGTTCCTCGCCACGCGGGCGGCCGTCCCCGCGATGGTGAGCCGCGGCCGCGGCGCGGTCGTCTGCGTTTCCTCCATCGCCGCGCTACGGGGCCACGGGCGCACGGCGTACGCCACGGCGAAGGCCGGCGTCATCGGGTTCGTCCGCTCCGTCGCGGTCCAACTCGGCCCCAAGGGCATTCGCGTCAACGCCATCGCGCCGGGTCCCGTGTGGACGCCGATGGTCCAGGACCTCGGCCCCGACGCCCGCGAGCGCCGGCGGCGCGCGAGTCCGCTGGGTACCGAGGGCACCGGCTGGGACGTCGGCTGGGGCGCGGTCTATCTCGCGAGCGACGAGGCGCGCTGGGTCACGGGCCAGACGCTCGTCATCGACGCCGGGCTCACACTGACGACCCGTGAGGGTTCGCTCGGCTTGCCGTCGTCACGAGACCCATGAACCGAAGGGAAAGGAGCCGCCGTTGAGCACACCTCCGTCCGCATCCGCTGCCCGCAGCGAGGTCCGGCAGGTCGCGCCGAAGCTCATCGAGCTCAGCGAGAGCGTCCTGTACGGCGATGTCTGGGAACGGCCCGGTCTCTCGAAGCGCGACCGGAGCCTCGTCACCGTGGCGGCGCTGACCGCGATGTCCCGGAGCGACCAGCTCGCCGGGCACCTCGAGCGCGCGCTCGCCAACGGCGTGACGCGCGAGGAGATTGGCGAGCTCATCACCCATCTGGCCTTCTACGCGGGCTGGCCGGCGGCGATGACGGCGGGCCGAATCGCCAGGAAGGTCTTCGACGGGGCCAGGCCATGAAGATCGGGTTCATCGGCCTCGGCACCATGGGGCGTCACATGGCGTCCAACCTGATCCGGGCAGGCCACGCGCTCGTGGTCCACGACGTGCGGCGCGAGGCGGCGGCGCCCCACCGGGACGCGGGCGCCGGGTGGGCCGACACGCCCCGCGCGGTGGCCGAGGCGACGGACGTGGTGTTCACGTCGCTGCCGGGGCCGCCCGAGGTGGAGGCGGTCGCGCTCGGCGAGCAGGGGCTCCTCGCGGGGCTCAAGGCGGGCAAGGTCTACTTCGATCTGACGACCAACGCGCCCGCCCTCGTCCGTCGGCTCCACGCGACGTTCACGGCGCAGGGCATCCATATGCTGGACGCCCCGGTGAGCGGCGGCCCGCGCGGGGCCGAGACGCGGCGGCTCGCCCTCTGGGTCGGGGGCGAGGAGGCGATCTTCAAGCGCTACAAGGCGGTGCTCGATGCCATCGGCGATCAACCCTACTACGTGGGACCCATCGGCGCGGGCTCGATCGCCAAGCTCGTCCACAATTGCGCGGGCTATGTCATCCAGACGGCGCTCGCCGAGGTGTTCACGCTGGGCGTCAAGGCGGGCGTCGATCCGCTCGGGCTGTGGAAGGCCGTCCGCCAGGGAGCGGGGGGGCGGCGCCGCACCTTCGACGGCCTGGCCGAGCAGTTCCTGCCGGGCCGGTTCGAGCCGGCGGCGTTCGCGTTGCGGCTGGCGCACAAGGACGTCACCCTCGCGGTGAGCCTCGGCCGCGAGCACCGGGTGCCCATGCGGCTCGCGAATATCACGCTCGAGGAGCTGACCGAGGCGCTCAACCGGGGCTGGGGCGAGCGCGACTCGCGGGTCGCGATGCTGCTACAGGAAGAGCGCGCGGGCGTCGAGATCCGCGTCCCCGACGCCGCGATCCGTCAGGCGCTCGAGCTCGGGTGATGTGCGCCTGCGGCGTGCGCGCTACATCATCCGCCGCCGCGTGAGGTACTGCCGGAGCGCCGTGTCCACGAGCTCGTGCAGTGGCAGGCCGTTCTGCACCGCGCAGCGGACGATGCGGCGCTTGACCGTCGAGTTGATCCACACGTGCATCCGCCGACTCTCCGGATTCGCCGGTCTGCCGACTCGCCGCTTCTCGTCCATGGCCAGGATTCTCATCGAGGGCCTCCACCCGAAGAAGGTTTCTGCGCATCGTGGGCCCCCGCCGTGGCATCGGCAATCGGGTAAAAACCGCAAAATGACGGCGGGGAAATACCGGAAATACCTCGCTCGAGGTGTCGAGCGCTCGAGCGTTCCCACGTCGGAGCGCCCGCGGGGCGGGCGTCGCCCGGTGGCGGCGCTGGTTTGTGCTATTGTCGCGGTCGCCCGCCCGGGAGGGATGGATGGGACAGGTACGCATCGAGGACCGTGAGCTGGGCAAGACGGGGCTGCGGGTCTCGGCCCTCGGGTTCGGCTGCGGAAACGTCGGCGGGCTCATGATCCGCGGCAGTGTCGCCGAGCGTGAGCGCGCCGTCGCGCGTGCGGTCGAGCTGGGGATCAACTACTTCGACACCGCGCCCGCGTACGGCGACGGCCAGTCGGAGCGGAATCTCGGCGCCGCGCTGAAGGCGGTTCGGGCGCCCGTCTACGTCGGCACGAAGTTCCGTCTGGGCGCCGCGGACCTGCGTGACGCGCGTCGCGCGATCGGCCGCTCGCTCGACGACAGCCTCCGGCGCCTCGGGAGGGAGCGTGTCGATCTCCTTCAGCTACACAACCCGTTGGCTGGACGGCGCGACAAGGGTGCGCTCGACGTGGGGGATGTCATCGACGAGGTCATCCCCGCGCTCCTGGCTCTCCAGGCGCAGGGCAAGACGCTCTTCTGGGGCGTCACCGCGCTCGGGGACACGGCCGCGCTGCACCGACTCGTGGGCTCGGCGCCGCTCGACACCGCGCAGGTCTGCTATAACCTGCTCAACCCCAGCGCCGGCGTGGAGCTGCCGCCGGGCTTCCCCGCTCAGGACTTCCGGCGCCTACTCCTTCGGGCGCAGGAGCGGCGCGTGGGCGTCATCGTCATCCGCGTGCTCGCCGCTGGCGCGCTGAGCGGTGTGACGACGCGTCATCCCGTCGCGGTGCCGACCGTGGAGCCGATCGCTACAGGGCCGGACTACGCAAGCGATGTGCAGCGGGCCCAGGCGCTGCGGGCGCTCGTCACGGAGGGCCATGTCGGGAGCCTCGTCGAGGCGTCGCTCAGGTTCGCCCTGAGCAGCCCGGCCGCCTCCAGCGTGCTTCTCGGCTACTCGAGCCTCGAGCATCTCGAAGACGCCGCCGCCGCCGTGGCCAAGGGCCCGCTGCCCACGGCGACGCTCGACCGGCTGTCTGTCTTGTGGGCGCAATCCGGACGCCAGTCGAAAACGACCGAGGGGTGACGCGACCTCGCGTCTACCCCGTCGCCGCCCGGATCGACGTATCGTGAGCGCCGACCGTGATCGGCGACTCCGTCGTTTCGGTTCCGGGGGGAGCCCAGTACCGGCACACCTGAGCGTGGGCGACGACCGTCGGTGTCAAATCGTTGCCGCAGAGTGGGCAGGGGAACACGTCGGCGCCCGCGCGCGGAATCCAGCGAAACTGATAGGTGTTCTGACACTTCTGGCAGGGGACGACGTGATGGCTACAGCAGAGAAACAGGATCGCCTGGTTCGTCGCGTTGAGAAGGTCGATGTGCCCCGAGCCGCAGGGAACGACGATCCATCGCCCGGCCTGGAGCTCCCCGTCCATGTCGGCCCGGCGTCGACGATCCGCGCGGCGTCGCTCGGGTCCGTTGACGTCGCCTCGGGCTCGTCGGTCCTTGAATCGGCGATCCGGGATCACGCGCACGTGCGCCTCATCGCCGAACGCATGGCTGAGCGACCGGCACAGGTCCAGCTTCGCTCGCGGTACGATAATGACGAGGGACTGCTTGGCGCGCCCTCTGGCGGTTTCCGAATTCGCGTCACCCTGCATACACGGCCTCCCTGTTGGAGACCTCAAGCTTACCCGCGCGGCCCCTTAGAACAAACTTTTTCGTGCGCGCCCCGACCAGCGTGGAACCGATTGAAAAGCCTGGTGAAGACATCGGACTCGGATGGGGATTCTCCTTCACCGCCACCGTGCTAAGTAATCTACGCATGCCGGCAGGCACAGGGCACGCGGCTTCTCCCCGAAGTCCCGTCCTTCGTGTGGCTCCGGGGTTCCTCGTGATCGTGGCTCGGGATCATGCGGAGCTCTTCCCTTGGATTCGCCGTCAGTTCCTGGAGGACGCGCGCGTCCAGGTGATCCTCGACCGACGGCGGTTGGAGGGACGCCACAAAGCGCCAACTCAAGCGCCGGATCGGCGGCTGCCTGATCGGCGGCGTGCGCCCGATTACTGGGAAGACCTCCGCCACCACCCCGTGGTCTTGATTCCCGCTGCCCGCGGGGTCCCGGTCGGCGCCGCCGTCCCCTCCTCGCCCGCCTCGGCGACCGCAGGAGGCCCTATGGACACGACCGACGGCGTCACACGCGCGCACGAGGACATCGACCAGCTCTGCCGGCGGCTGTGCCAGTGGGTTGGCACGGGCCGGGAACTGCTCGGCCTCCTCACGCCGCGCCTGGTCGAGACCCGCCGTGGCCTCGAGGAACGCGACAACGAGCTGATGAGACTCCGGGCGGAGGTAGAGCGTCTGACACGGGAACGGGCGGCGATCGCCGAAGCCGTGGAGGCGGCCATGCGGAAGATCGATCGGCTCGACGTTCTTGGTCGACCACCCGAGGCTGGGACCGCGTAGCTGCTCATAAGTGAGGGTTACCCTCCGGTCCGGGTCGACTCATTAGTCAGGGTTACCGAGGCCATCGTCTCGGTGACGTCAGGAGAGGACTTCACGCGGCGGGTGGCTATGGTGGTATCACCGGCTCCGTTCGGTAACCGAAATTTTGAGTTGATGCGGACCGTTGACACGCGCGCGGGAGCCCGCTAGACTTTTCCCAGTGAAAACGCGTTCGGACAATCGTCCGGTGTTTCGGCTGCCCGGTCGCGGCGTCTTCTGACCGCCGACCCAGTGTCGTAGTCCACTCCAGTCACAGCCCCGGCACGCGCGGGATTCGCCGAGGACCTCCGCGCAATTACCGATCGCGTCCTCGCCGTCGCCCGCTCACCCGGTGCCAGACGCCACAGCATGCAGGAGGTTGGCTCGATGATCGGCTTCGGCAGAAGCTCTCCCGTGGTCCTTGTCCTCTTCGTGGTCCTGATCGCGCTCGAGTAATGATCGCGCAGACATTCCGCCGCTCTAGGATCATGATCGTGGACGACGAGCCGGCGATGGTGCGCCTGCTGGAACAGCTGCTCGAGCGTGCCGGCTATACCCACCTGCGCAGTACGACGGACCCGCGCGAGGTGCCGACGCGCTACCGAGAGTTCCGGCCCGATCTGATCATGCTGGACCTCCGGATGCCGCATCTCGACGGCGTGCAGGTCCTCGAGCGGCTCAAGCGGGAGACCTCGGGGGAGATCTATTTGCCGGTCCTCGTCCTCACCGCCGACGCCGCACCCGAGGCCAAGCGTCGCGCGCTCGCGGCCGGCGCGAGCGATTTCGTGACGAAGCCCTTCGACCGGATCGAGTTGCTCCTCCGCGTCGACAACTTGCTCGCGATGCGCTTCCTCCACCGGGAGCTCCGGCGCCAGAACGAGGACCTCGAGGCGCAGGTTCGAGAACGCACGCATCAGCTCCTCGAGACGGAGAAGCTCGCGACGATGGGCAACCTCCTGGCGGGCGTCGCGCACGAGCTCAACAGCCCTCTGTCCGTGATCCTGGGGCACGTCGCCCTGTTTGCGGCCTCGGCTTCCGACGACGGTACCCGGGCGCGCGCGCAGGACATCGGCCGGGCCGCGGAGCGGTGCGTGCGTATCGTGCGGAGCTTTCTGACCATGGCCCGGCGCCATCCCCCCGAGCGCGGGCACGTGTCCGTGAATCAGATCCTCAAGGACGCCGTGGAGCTGCTCGCGTACGAGTTGCGTGTCGCCAACATCGAGGTCCACTTGGACCTGCCTGACGACCTGCCGCGCGTCTGGGCCGATGGGCACCAGCTGCAGCAGGTCGCCGTGAATCTCATCGCCAACGCAAAGCAGGCGATGCTGGATGTCCCCACGCCTCGCCGACTGGACCTCGTGGCGCGATACGACGACCCGAATCGGAGCGTGCACGTCGAGATCGCCGACACCGGCCGGGGGATCCCGCCGGAGATTCAGGCGCGGATCTTCGAACCGTTCTTCACCACCAAGTCCGATGGCGAGGGGACGGGGCTGGGGCTCGCGCTGACACGCGGCATCATCGAGGGGCACGGAGGCGCGATCCGCGTCGAGAGCCGCCCCGGAGACGGGGCCCGCTTTCACATCGAATTGCCTGTCGGCACTGCGCCGCTCATCGGCGAAGCCCCCGGACCGCTCGATGAGGCGCCGCCGGTGCCGGGCAAGACCATCCTGGTGGTCGACGACGAGCCGGGCGTCGCCTCGATCCTGGCCGAGGCGTTGACGCGGGACGGCTACATGGTCGACACCGCCCCGAACGGCGCCGTTGCCCTCGAGAAGCTCGGGGCGCAGACCTATGACCTGATCATCAGCGACAGCGGCATGCCCGTGGTGAGTGGCCCGGAGCTCTACCGGGAGGTGGAACGGCGCGAGCCGCGCTTGGCCCGGCGCTTCGTCTTCGTGACCGGCGACATCCTCAACCCGAGGACCCGGGAGTTCCTCGAGCGGATCGGAGCGCCGCGGCTCGAGAAGCCCTTCACGCTCGAGAACGTCAAGCGCGTGGTTCGACGAGCCCTCCTGGCTCAGTAGCACGGCGGCGTATACTGCGCCCACCGTGACGCCCGTGCGCCTCCGGGTCATCGAGCCGTTCCGCTCGCTCTTCTACACGCCCCAGTTCGTGGCGATTCACGGCGGCCACCTGGCGGCGGAAGGCCTCGAGATCGCGCTCACGACGGCGACGCAGGGAGGCGGCACGGTGGACGCGCTCCGGAGCGGCAGCGCGGACCTCGCCCTTGGGGGCCTCATGCGGAGCTTCGAGCTCGTCGATCGCGGAGGCCCGCGCCTCGTCCACTTCGCCGCGGTCAACGACCGCAACGGGTTCTTCCTCCTGAGCCGCGAGCCGCGCCGCCGCTTCGCGTGGGCCGATCTCGTCGGCCGGACGGTGATCTCGTTCGGCGGTGCACCCACGCCGTGGCTCTGCATGCAGGCGGTCCTGCGCCGCCACGGCCTCGACCCGGCGCGGGTGACCTTCGTCCGCGATCTCTCGACGCCGGACGCCGTCGCCGCCTTCTGTGCCGGCAAAGCGGACTTCCTGGAACACGGGCCTCCCGTGGTGGACGAGCTCATCGCCGGCGGCGCCGGGCATCTCGTCGCGTCGATGGGGGAGGCCACCGGGCCGGTGCCGTTCAGCTCCTACATGGCGACGCCGGAGACGCTCGGGCGGGAGCGGGACATCGTCGGCCGCTTCGTGGGTGGGCTCTACCGGGCGCAGCGCTGGATGGCGGCCGCCACGGCGACCGAGATCGCCGCGGTCGTCGCGCCGGCATTCGCCGACATCGACGCCGGGGTCCGCGCGCGAGCCGTCGAGCGTTACCTCCGGCAAGCCACCTGGGTCGGCGACCCGGTGCTGACACGGGGGGGATTCGAGACGCTTCAGGAGATCCTCCTCGGCGGTGGGTTCATCAGGCGGCGCCATCGCTTCGAGCACCTCGTCGACACGGAGCTGGCTGTGCACGTCGTCGGCACGATCGCCGGGTCGACCGGCTCGATCAGGCTCCCTTGAGGGCTCGGATCAGGTCGAGGACACGGAGGATCTCGCCGCCGCTCCGGACCATGTGACGGTCGCCCGCCTGCCCCCACCGCAGGAGCCCGTCGCGGTCGACGACGAAGGTCGAGCGGTAGGCCACGTTCCGTTCCTCGTCCCACACGCCGTACGCGCGCATCGCGGTTCGATGCACGTCGCTCAAGAGCGTGAACGGGAGCGCGTGCCGCCGATGGAACTCCGCCTGGGAGAAGGGGCTGTCGCCGCTGATCGCGAGCATGACGGCCCCGCGGCGCTCCACGTCTGCGGCGACCCCGCCGAGGTCGCGCAGCTCCGGCGTTCAGATCCCGCCCCAGTCGTAGCAGTAGAAGAGCAGCACGACGTCGGCCGTGCCCTTGAAGTCCGCGAGCGAGACGGTGCCGCCGCTCGTCGCCGGCAGGGCGAAGGCCGGCGCCGGGTGCCCGTAGCGGAGCATCACGCCTTCATATAGCATGACACGCGACGCCGGGCGAGACCGCGTGAGGGGCCATGGACAGGGACGAGCTGGCGTTCACCTACTTCCCCGACAACTACCGGTGGTCGCACGGGTTCCTGCTGGCGCTGGGCGCCGCGCCGTGGGCCGGCGGCGAGATCGGCGAGATCAACCGGGTCGGCCTGCGGCTGGCAGCGACGCAGAGGGGCGACGACCGCGCGTGGTTCGAGGAATGGGCGCGCATGGCGGAGAGGGTGGAGACGGTCGGTCGGGAGCGCGCCGCGAACGGCAAGGCGGCGAGTGCCGCGGCGTACCTCTTCCGCGCCGCCCACTACTACCACGTCGGCGAGCGCTTCCTCGTGCCGAAGACGGCCGATGGGCTCGCCGCCTACAAGCGCGGCGTCGACTGCTTCCGCGATGGAGCGCGCCGCGCGCGCCGGCCGCGCATCGAGCCCGTCGAGGTGCCCTACGAGGGCACGAGCCTGCCGGCGCTCTTCGTTCACGCCGAGGGTGGCGCGCGGCGGTCGCCGGCCCTCGTCTTCTTCGACGGCTTCGACGTCACGAAGGAGATCCAGTACTTCAAGGGCGTCCCCGACCTCATCGCGCGCGGCATCGCCTGCCTGATCGTCGACGGACCCGGCAACGGCGAGGCCATCCGCTTCAGGAACCTGCCGCTCCACCACGAGACCGAGCGGTACGCGACCGCGGCCTACGAGTACCTCGCCACGCGGCCGGAGGTCGATTCCGCCCGTGTCGGCGTGATGGCGATCAGCCTGGGCGGCTACTACGCGCCCCGCGCCGCCGCGTTCGAGTCGCGCTTCGCCGCCTGCATCGCGTGGGGAGCGCAGTGGGATTACCACGCGGTCTGGAAGGAGCGGCTGGATCGGATCGCGCGCGGCGAGACGCCCTCGCTGTCCGTGCCCTGGGAGCACCTGCTCTGGATTTTCGGCGTGACCACGCGGGACGCGGCGCTGAAGCGGCTCGAGGGCTTCAGGCTCGACGGGGTGGTGCAGCGGATCCGGTGCCCCTTCCTGCTGGTTCACGGCGAGGGCGACGCCCAGATCCCGCTCGCCACCGCGCAGAAGTGCTTCGGCGCCGTCGGCTCGACGCGGAAGACGTTCAAGGTCTTCACGCGCGAGGAGGGCGGCTACCATCACTGCCAGAGCGACAACGTCTCGATCGGGACGGCTTACATGTGGGACTGGCTCGCGGAGGTCTTCGCGATGTAGCCGTACCGGAGTTCGAGCGTTGCGATCCCGACCGCTCGTACTCCGCCTTCAGCGCCGCCGTCGTCCCCGCGCCAGGAGTACTTGCCGAGCCGCTCTTCACATCACTTCGAGATTTTGACCATGGTCACGGCGTTGACCAAGCTGTTGGCCAACACGAAATCGCCTTCTCGCGTGACCGAGGTGTTGCGCACGATGTTGCCACCACCCGGGATCGCCCAACTCTGGAATTTCGCAGTTTTGGGATCGAAGCGCACGACCATATTCGGGGTCGACCCGGATTCGCTGTACCAGATGATGTCGTTGATCGCCGAGATGCCGTAGGGCTCGGACTTCGGCCCGCTCGGAGACGGCCACTCGGTCACCTTGCCGGTTGCGGGATCGAGCCGACCCAGATAACCGCGCGGGAAGTCGCTGTACCAGACGATGTCGTCGCTGGTGATCGCGATGCGCCGTGGGCGGGAGGCAGAATCCGGCAATGGGTACTCACGAAATTCCAGCGTCTTGGGATCGACGCTCGCCACCTTATTGGTACCGAACAGAACGATGAAAACCGTGCCCTTCGAGTTCACCGCCATGCCGTAGGGGCGCGCCTTCGGCGTCGGCAGCATAAGCAGCTTGATCTCGCCGGTCTTCGGGTCGAGCCGCCCCACCCGGTTGGCATTCTGCGCTGTGAACCACAGGATTCCGCTCTGGTCGAAGATCAGCGTGTGCGGATCCTTCACGTCCGGGTCCGGCATCTTATACTCGGTGACCGCACCCGTCTTCGGTTCGAGCTTGCCGATCAAGGCTCCGGTGTTTCCGGTGTACCAGATGTTGCCGTCCTTATCCTCGTCCAGACCATGCGGTCCGGAGTGAGGCGTCTTGAGTGGATATTCCTGGATACCGCCGGTCCTCGGATCGAGCCGGCCCAAGACATTGGCCATCTGGCCCGTGTACCAGAGCGATCCGTCCCTCGTCGCCAAAGGGTCGTGCGGCCGCGAGCCTGGCGTGGGCACCCGCCACGCCTTGATCGAGACCTTGGCGGGCCCCGGGACCACCACGCCGGTAGGCTTCCCTTTTTCCGGGAAGTTCTTGGTCAAGTACTCCGTGATCGTGGCGACCTGATCCGCCGGCACGTTCACTCCGTGATTGGCCATCATCCGCATAACGGTGCGCCAGCCCTCGGCCGTGTATCCGCCGCCGAGGCGCGCGTAGAAGGGGTGGCAGCTATTGCAAAGGGCTGCGACCATTTCCTTGCCCTTTCCCTCGGGCAACTCCTGGCCCCAGGCCGGGAGTACCCCGCACAGCAGAGCGGCTACCATCAAGGACGGAAGTGATTTTTTCGACATAGTTCCTCCCTCATCCGGTGCCTCCCTTGTAAGACCCAGGGGGCCGTCGCGCCCTTAGGGCGCGCCTGTGAAGTCGCCCCCTCCGATGTGCTACCCGGTGTCGCCGACGAGCGTGGCCGCTCGATCCCGGCCAGGGCGCAGGCCTCGTCCTTATCCGACGTGTCGCCGGAGACTCCGACCGCGCCGATCACCGCGCCGCCGGCATCGCGGATGAGCACGCCGCCCGGCACCGGGACGACGCGTCCCTCCGACATGGCGTTGAGCGCGCCGAAGAAGGGGCCGAGTTGGGGCTGCTCGGCGACCCGGCGCGCGAGCGCCCGGGTGCCGACGCCCATTCCGAGCGCGCCCCAGGCCTTGGCGATCGCGATCTGGGGACGGACGATCCCCGCGCCGTCCTCGCGGGCGAACGCCTTGAGGTGCCCGCCCGCGTCCAGGACCGCGACGGCCAGCGGCGCGCAGCTCGTCGCGCGCGCCTTCCCGAGCGCGGCGTCCACGATCGTCGTCGCTTGCTGCAGGCTGAGTCCGACCACGTCGGTTCTCCTCACCTGGCCCTGAGCGTCAGATCCTCGTACGGCAGCGAGTAGGGGGCGCCCACGATGCGGCCGAAGCCCGACTCCCCGACGCGCGGTCCCTGGCCGCTCAGGAACGCGGGCTCGATGATCGGCGCGAACATGACGCGTTCGTGCATGAGCTGCTGGATCCGGTGCAGGATCGCCTCGCGCTTCTTTGGGTCCAGCTCGCCCGCCTGCTCCCGATAGAGCCCGTCGATGTCCGGGTAGCCACCGTAGGCGCGGATCCCACCCGAGACGACGAAGGCCTCGATGCGGGTGGCCGCGTTGCCGAAGGCGGCGCTCCCGACCCGGACGAGACCCCGGAGCTTCTTTTCCTGATCGGCTTTGTAGAACGCCGCTCGCTCGAGCGGCCTGAGCCGTGCGCGGATCCCCACGGCCTGGAGGTAGTTGACGATCGCCTCGGGGACGTAGACGTTGTCCGAGAACACGTCGCCCGCGTCGAAGCCTCTCGGGTATCCAGCCTCCGCCAGGAGTTGCCGCGCCGTGGCCGGATCGTAGGGGTAGGGGAGCGCCGCCCAGGAAAACTCGAAATCGCGAGGGATGATGCCCGAGCTGATCTTGGCGAAGCCCAGGTACTCCGCGTCGCTGATGCTCTTGCGGTCGACGGCGAGGTTCACAGCGAGCCGGACGCGCCGGTCGGCCCACGGAGACTTCGGCTCCCACTGCTCGGTGAACACGAGCCACTCCGTGAACGTGGGCGAGGTGGGCTTGAGCGTGAGCCCGGGCGTCCGTTGGAGCTCCTCGGCCAGGGCGCTGCGGATCGAGTAGGCGATGTCCGCCTCGCCGCGTTTGAGCATCGCCAGGCGCGTGGCCTCGTCGGGCACCGCCTTGAGGACCAGGCGCTTCACGCTCGGGGCCTTCCGCCAGTACTGCTCGAAGGCCTCGAGCACCAGCTCCACGCCCGGGGTGAAGGAGACAAAACGATACGGACCCGCGCCGACCGGCGCCTTCTTGAAGCCGTCGTCGCCCACCCGCTCCACGTACTTCCTCGGCACGACCCAGGCGGCGCCGGTCGCCGGCGTCCCGTAGAAAGTCATGAAGTCGGGCCACGGCTGCCGGAGACGGAAGCGCACGCGCGAGGCGTCCACGGCCTCGACCGAGACGACGCGCGCCTTCAAGGCGGAGGCGCCGGCGCCCCTGTACCGCTCGAACGAGAACTTCACGTCGTCGGCGGTCAGGAGGTCGCCGTTGTGGAACCTCACCCCCTTGCGCAGGACGAACTCGTAGGTCAGCCCGTCCCGGGAAGCGCTCCACGATTCCGCAAGGCTCGGGGCCATCGGGTTGCCGGGCATGGGCTTCACGAGCGCGTCGTGGAGCGCGTAGAGGAACATGAACGGAGTGATGACACCGGGCGTCTCCGCCGGGTCGAACCACGTGGGCGCGAGCGAGACGTGGACGGCCCACGTCATCTGTCCGTCGGGCCCGGCGGTCGCCGCGGCCGGCGCGCCGCCCAGCGTCGACACGAGGACCAGAGCGGAAACCCAGCGGGCCATGGGTCTCGACACGGACCGCATTGTACCGTTGCGGACGGGCACCAGACGCGCAAGACTACGAGGACCATGGCCGAGATCGTCGCGGCGCTCGCCACGTCCCACGCGCCGCTCATCACGGGACGGCCCGAGGTGTCGATGCCCGAGCGGCGGGACCGGCTGTACGGCGGCTTCCACGAGCTCCATCGGCGGCTCACCGCGGCGCGCCCGGATCTCATCGTACTGTTCGTGAACGACCACATCCAGAACTTCCCCTACAGCAACATGCCCGCCTTCTGCATCGGCCTGGCGGAGGCCTACGACGCGCCGAGCCCGGGCGGCGCGCGGCTGATGCGGATCCCGGCGCGCAGGGTGCGGGGCGCGCCCGAGTGGGGCATGGCGCTCCTCGAGAGCGGCCTCGCCGCCGGCTTCGACTTCGCGTATTCCTACGAGATCGAGAGCTGGGACGAGCTGTCGGTCCCCTTGCACTTCCTGACGCCGGAGGGACAGATTCCGGTCGCGCCGGTCTACACGAACTGCGCGGCGCCGCCCCTGCCGACGCCGCGCCGCTGCCACGAGGTTGGCGCGTTCGTCGGGACGTTCATCCGGTCCCGGCCGACGCGGGAGCGCGTCGCGCTGCTTGCCACCGGCGGGATCTCGCACTGGGTGGGTACGCCCGAGACCGGGCGGATCAACCCCGAGTTCGACCGCCGGGTGCTGGACCACGTCGCGCGCGCCGACATCGAGCCGCTCGTCCGCCTCACCCACGCCGAGATCGAGCGCGACGGCGGCAACGGGGGCCAGGAGATCCGCAACTGGGTCGCGCTGCTCGGCGCCGTCCCCGGCTGGAAGGGCGAGGTCCTCGCGTACGAGCCGGTCGCGGAGTGGATCACCGGCTGCGCGACCGTCTGGGTGCATCCGTGAGCGGGACTTCGTATGCCCTCAACAAGATCCTGACCACGGTCGCCCGCCAGCACGTCATGAAGGATGCGCTGAGCGACGACGATCTCGCCGGCCACGACCTGAACGACGAGGAGCGCGCCGCGCTCAAAGCGGGCGACATCACGCGCCTCTACCATCTCGGCGCCAACCCGTATCTGATCCGCCGGGTGTTCAGGTCCCGCTTCCCGATCTGACGGAGGAGACCGCGACGGAGCCGCTGCTCCGCGTCGCGGGCCGTCAGCTACCGCCATCCGCGCGCGGCATCCCCCTGTGTCTTCCGGCCTCGCCCTCGGAGAGCCACGAGCGCCAGGGGAGGGCCGCCAGCGCCGAGCCCAGCAACGGACCCACCCACCAGACCCACTGACTGGTCCAGACCCCGGCTGTCAAGGCGACGCCGAACGCGAGCGCCGGGTTCATCGGGGCCCCGCTCAGCGCCGTGCCGAAGAGCCGGCCGAGCGTGGTCATGAGTCCGAGGACGACAGGAGCCGACCCTTTGCCAACGGAGGCCATGAAGACGGCGGCCAGGGAAAAGGCGAGCACTCCCTCGACCACAAGGGCCGCCTCCCAGGAGACCTTCGGGCCGAGCGCCGGAACGCCGAGAGCTACCGAGACGCCAGCCGGCAGCACGAGCTTGAGCAGGACCGCACCGACGACGGCGCCTACGAGCTGCGCGACGAGGTACAGCAGGCCGCGCGTGAAAGTCATTCGGCGTGTGAGCACGACCGCAAACGTCAAGACCGGATTGAGATGTCCACCCGAGCTGCCACCCAACGCGAAAACCAGGAGCCCGAAGGCCAGGCCGTGCGTGATCGAGGCGGCCAGCAGACGCGACGACGAGAGCCTTTCTCCCAGCATCCCCGCGGTGACGACCACCGCCCCAGCCGTGAAGAAGACCAGGAGCAGGGTCCCGAGAAACTCTGCCAAGAGTGCTCGACGTACGGCGACTGTCCGGACCTCGGCACTCAGCACCGTCGCCAGTGACGGCATCTTCAAGACACTGGACCCCTCTGACGCAGTTCTCCTCATACTGACCTCCCGCGGAGCGCTGGCACTATGACATTTGCCCACCAGCGCTCGCATGCCTGGTTGCCCCTAAGCCCGGGCCTGGCTGCCGAGGTGGCAGGCCGCTCCCGGCAGCCCGAGAGCCCGAGCGAGACGCGCCTACTGGAGCGGCGAGAAAGAGGCTGGCAGCAGGATCTTGTTCTCCTGCGTCAGAAGCCGATCGGGCCCGCCCGGCGGAGGCCAGACGCCCTTCTGCCTGGCGTCGTCCCGCACTCGGGCGCGCTGATCGAGGCTCGAGTAGGCCCAGATGTGTACGAAGCCATTGGCGCGGCCGAACTCGACGCCGCCGGCGAGGACGACGGGCGAGAGCTTCGTGCGCTCGGGGAGCTTCGCCTCCCACCCGGCCGCCACGTCGGGCAGCGTACCGGGCTTCAGCGTGTAGTAACGCAGCTCGAAGATCGGCCCGACCTTCCCGGGGCGGACCTCGGGCACGAACCCGAACGGAACGACGATCTCCGCGCGCATCGTGCGGACGAACTCGCGAATCTTGGGCGGCCAGTTCGGGTCCTTCGCCGCCTCGCCCCGGATCCGCGCGCGCTCGGCGAGGTCCCGGTACCCCCAGACGTGGACGATCTCGTTGAGGGGCCCGATCTCCGTGTGCCAGAAGGCGGTCAGCGCGGAGTACTTCTTCCGGTACTCGTAGGCCTCGCCGTAGCGCTTCTCGACCTCGGCCAGGCTGCCGGGGGCGATCCCGTAGGTTCGGATCTCGTAGATCACGGTCGTCTCCTTTCTCGGGGCGCTCCGATCACGCGCCCCTCGCACCGCGCCAGGAGTCTAGCACCGCGCGCCGTGCGGCTCCCAAGAACGTGCGGTGGCAGCGCCGAGGCGCTTGACATCGTTCGAGGGCCCGCCTATCTTTCGCCGCATTCCTCCTGGGGGCGTTTTCGCCTTGACCTGTACACGTTGGAGCCTTGGGGCGCGGTCCGCGACCTCGCGCGCGATCGCCCGTCCACTGGCCACGCCCTCGTCCCGCGCTCCCCCCCTGCGTCTCTCCGCACGATCGGAGACCGCCACGTGGAGTGAACAGGCGTCGCCCGATGGAGGCGCACGATGACCAGTCTGCGAAGGAGTTCGCAACGAACCCGCCGGTGGTGCTTCCGACTGCTGCTGCTCGTCGCGCCGCTCGCGCTGCTGTTCGTCACCGCGGGGCCGGCCTTCACGCATGACGAAGATGAGCTGATGGGAGGCACGAGCATCCAGCCGAGGGGGCCGCGACCCCCGGGGCATGGGTCTTCGCAGCACGACATGCGCTTGGTCGGCTTCGACCCTCTCCAGGGGCGCTCCGCTTATCAGCCGATCATCCATCAGCAGGGCAAGCGGTGGATCGCCTACATCGGCCATCACGGGGGGAGCGCGCCGAACACGCTGAAGCGCGGAGCACCAGTGGAGTCCAACGGCACGTCGATCGTCGACGTCACGAACCCGGCGAGGCCGGTCTATCTCTTCCACATCCCAGGGCCGGCAGGCGCTGGTGAGGCCGGCGGTGCTCAGATGGTCCGAGCGTGCGACGGCAGCACCCTTCCCAAAGGTGTTCCGGGCAAGACATACCTGCTCCGCGAGAAGGGCACGCAGGGGCACGAGGTCTTTGATGTCACCGACCCGAGCAACCCCGTGCTCGTCTCGACTCCCGTCGACAATCTCAGGGATGCCCACAAGAGCTGGTGGGAATGCGACACGGGCATCGCCTACCTGGTCTCCGACGGGCGGCCCGACGGATGGCGGGTCAGCCGCATGACGAAGGTCTTCGACCTCAGTGACCCCGCCAACCCGGTCTTCCTCCGCAACTTCGGTCTCGTCGGGCAGGAGCCCGGGTCCACGGGCCCAGCGCCCATCAACCTCCACGGCCCGATCTCCCTGGGACCGAACGGGCTTCCGAACGGGTCGGGGAAGAACCGGATCTATTTCGGCTACGGCACCAGCAGCCAGGGCGTGCTGCAGATCGTGGACCGTGACAAGCTCCTGAACGATTCGAGCCTGGGACCGCTTGTCTCGGACAATCCCACGAGCACCAGTCCACGCGTGAAGCCCTCGCCTGCCCAGCTTCTCTTCCCGCAGGTCGGCAAACTCGACCTGTTCCCGAGCGCCGGGGCCCACACCACGTTCCCCGTCCTCCGACAGCCGGTTCCGGACTTCAGCGACAACACCAGCGGCGCGGTCCGCGACTTCGTCGTCATCACGAACGAGTCCACGGCCAACGAGTGCCAGGAGAACCGGCAGCTCGTCTACATCGCTGACGTCACCACCGAGTCGAAGCCGTTCAACGTTTCCAACTACCAGGTGCCGGAGGCCCCGCAGCAGTTCTGTCAGGTGGGCGGCCGCTTCGGGTCCCACTCGAGCAGCGAGAACTTCACGACGATCTACTACGGGCGCATCATGTTCTTCGCGTGGTTCAACGCCGGTGTGCGGGCTGTCGATATTCGCGATCCCTTCAATCCGGTGGAGATCGCGTTCTACATCCCGGCCACCACGGCCAACACGGACGTGCGGTGCCGCGATAACAACGACCCGTCGACCTGCAAGATCGCGATCCAGACTAACAACGTCGACGTCGACGACCGGGGGTACGTCATCATCGTCGACCGGGCCAACACGGGCATGCACATCCTCGAGCTCGTCGGCGACGCCCGGAAGGTTGCGAACTTCCCCTAACCGTTTCCTCTCGCATCGAGGCGGGGCGCCGGTGGTGGCGCCCCGCCTCGGCCGGGAGAGACGCCATGGACGCCAAGTCGTCCTTGGCTGGGCGCCGAATCGGCGCCCATGGCGTCGCTCTCTTAGCTCGGGCTGACGATGTCCAGGCCTCCCTGGCCGTGCGTCACTTCAGCCCCTTCAAGACCTCCTGGACGTCGAGCGGCGTCAGGGTGATCTCGATCCGGCGGTTCTCGGCCTTTCCTTCGGGGGTGTCGTTGCTGGAGACCGGCCGGAAGGGGCCGTAGCCGACGGCGGCGAGGTTCTTGCCGTCGACGCCGGCCTTCTCCTCCAGGAACCGGAGCACCGTCGTCGCCCGCACTGCGGACAGCTCCCAGTTGGTCGGGAACTGCTGACGGAGCGCGACGCCGATCGGCACCGAATCGGTGTACCCTTCGATCCGGATCTGCTTGTCCTTCACCCCGAGCAGCACCTGGCCGACCTTGCCCAGGACTTCTTTGCCTTGCGCCTTGATCTCCGCCTTGCCCGAGTCGAAGAGGATCTTCTCCACCATCTGAACGGAGAGCTTGTCCCGGATCTGCGTGACCTTGATCTCGCCTTTCGAGATCTCGCTCTGGAGGTCCTTGACCAGGCTGTCGTAGGTTCCCTTGAGGCGGTTGATCTCCGCGTCCTTCTGCGCGGCGGCCTCGGCCGCCCGCTTTTCCGCGTCTCCGAGCCGGTCGCCGAGGGCGGCGATGTCACGCTCCAGCCCGGCCTTCTTCGCCTCCAGATCGGTCGACTGCTGATTGAGGGACGAGATCTGCTGATTGAGGGACGCGATCTGCGCCTCGCGACGCGCGACCTCGTCGCGCTGGCTGGCGACCTGGGACCGGAGCGAGGCGATGTCCTTCTCCAGCGAGGTCCGGTCCGTTGACGCCTTGCTCTCCAGCTCGCGATACTTGGACGACGAGACACACCCGGTGAGCAACCCTGCTACAAGAAGCAGGACGAAGGGATGGCTCCTCTGCATACGCGGTGTCTCCTCTCTACGAGTGCCGGGCCAACGACCGTCATTTGGCCCCGCACGCTGCGGTCTCGCTCGGCGAGTAGCCGAATTATGTTAGGGGCACACTAGCCGTACGATTGAGCGGTCCCCCTAAATTGTAGGACGACCCGCCCGTTTGTCACGCCGGATTTTCGACCTCGAGCACATGGGCCGTGGGGCGGCCTCGGGGCTCAGCCGGGCCGGCGCGAGGTGCCCAGCGCGAAGAGCCCCCAGCTCACGAGCACGGCGACCGGCGCCGCGCCGAACGGGACGGTGTACGAGCCGGTCAGGTCGTAGAGGAACCCTGCGGCGGCGGGGCCCAGCGCGGCCCCGGAGCGCCAGCCGAGGGTCAGCACGCCCATAATGGCGCCGAGCGCCCGCATCCCGAACACGTCGGGGATCACCTTCACGATCATCGTATCCGACGCCGCAAAGCCCGCGCCGAACATGACCAGCGAGGCGAGCAGCGCCTCGCGTGACGGGATCCACAGGAGCGTGACCAGCGCGAGCGTCTCGATCACGTAGGCGACGCGGATGGTCGTGATCGTGCCGCGTCGGTCGGACACGACGCCCGCCGCGAGGCGACCGCCCACGGAGCCGACGCCGTAGGCGGTGAGCGCGAGCGACGCGCCCGCGAGGCCGATGCCCTGGTCGCGCGCGAACGGCACGATGTGGACGGAGATCATGAACGCGAGGCCGCCGAGCAGGAGCCACGCGAAATTCAGGTACCACTGGCGCGGGTCGGCGAGCGCGTCGCGGAGCGTGACGCTCAACTCGCGTGCGGGCGGGGCGCCGCCGCTCGGGGCGGCCACGCCCGTCGCCTCGGCGTGTCGCGCCGGCCGAAGGAGCGACGTCACCTCGGCCGCGCGGGGCAGGCGGACGGTCAGCGCCGCGAGCATCGTGAGCAGCCCGCAACCACTCCCGAGAAGCGCGTAGGCGCCGCGCCAGCCCACCCGCGCGATGAGCCACGCCGCGAGCGGCCCGCCCGCGATGTACCCGAGGTTGAACCCCACCAGGACGAGGGCGAGGGCGAGACCGCGGCCCTCGTCGAACCAGCGCGTCACCGTCGACGCGCTGAGCAGGTAGAAGCTCGACATCCCCACTCCGCCCATCACCCCGACGAAGAGGTAGAGATGCCACAGCGCGTCGACCATCGAGACGAGGGCGAAGCCCGCGCCGGCCAGGGCCACCGTGAGGGCCAGCATGACGCGTGGGCCGTGGCGGTCGGCGAGGGCGCCGATACCGAAGCCGGCGAGGCCGCCGAGCAGCAGGTTGATCGAGAGTGCCGTCGAGATGGCGCCACGGCTCCACGCGAAGCTCTCGGCGAGGACGGGGAGGAACACGCCGTACGCCGCGAGCGGTGTCGCGATGCCGAAGGTGACCATGAACAGGGCGGCGACGATCAGCCAGCGACGAGCGGGGGGACACACGCTCAGAGTCCTACCACACCGCGGCGGGCCGCGCAGCCCGGCCGACGCGCGCGCCTGTCCTCGCCTCCGCGTTTGGTGTATAAATGGCGGCGACGGCAACCCCAACGGAGGAGAGGACGACATGACCCAGCTGAGAATCCCCCTGGACGCGCAGCGCTTCGCCAAAGGCCTGACCTGGAAGGACTACATGGCCCAGATGGGCGACACCCGGGCCCGCACCGAGGACAACTACGCGAAATCGGTCCTGACCGAGGACGAGCGGAAGTTCTTCGGCACCGTCACCCAGGTGCCGTACGTGCTGATGCTCGCCGAGAACTGGTGCGGGGACGTCCACCGGAATTCGCCCCTCATCGCGCACATCTCGGAGGCGATGCCGCACTGTGAGCTGCGCGTGTTCTTCCGCGATCAAAACCCTGATCTGCGAGACACCTTCCTCAACAACGGCTACCAGTCCATCCCCGTCGTGGTCTTCTTCGACCGCGACTGGAACGAGATCGGCCGCTGGATCGAGCGCGCGCACGCGGCGACCGCGAAGGTCAGCGGCATCCGCGCCAAGACGCTCGACGTCGCGCCGAAGGACAAGCAGGACGCGGCGATGGCCGAGTACCGGAAGCAGGTCCAGGCCGAGTACGACGTGCCCGGCGGTCCGCTCTGGCGCGCCGCGGCGCAGGAGGTGCGACTCCTGCTGGAGCAGCGGCTGGGGCTCGCGCCCAAGAAGTAGCCGGGCGCGCGGATCGCGCCTCGCTCAGCGCCGATCCTCGAACGCGAGCCGCACCCCGAAGCCGAGCAGCACGGTGCCCGAGATCGCCTCGAGCGTGCGGCGCGCCCGCGCGCTCGCCAGGACGGCGCGACCTCGATCGAACAGGAACGCGAGCCCCGCCCACTTGAGGGCGAGATACGCGTTCGCCGAATGCATCAGGACGATCGAGAGCCCGAGCGCCGAAAGTATCGCGTGCACGAACAGCGCGCAGCAGATACCGAGCGTCGTCACGACTCCAGCCTGGCGTCCGCCGCGGAGCACGTTCTTGATCACGAGAAACGTGTCGGCTCCGGGCGTGATGGTGAGGAGCGCTGCGATGCCGATGAAGACGAGAACCTGATGGTCGAGCATGCGCGACCCTAGCCCAGCACCTCGGGGTTCACGACGTTGATCGGCTTGCCGCTCGCGTAGGCGAGCATCTGGTCGAAGATCGTGCCGAACATGGTCTCGAGCCCGTCGCGCTCGACGTAGCCGAGGTGCGGCGTGCAGACCACGTTGTCCATCGCCAGCAGGGGATGCTTGGCCCCGAGCACCGGCTCCTCTTCGTAGACGTCCACCGCCGCCATGCCCGGGTGCCCGGCACGGAGCGCCGCCTCCAGGACCCCGGGCGCGATCAGGCCGGCCCGGCTGGTGTTGACGAGGAGCGCCGTCGGCTTCATCCGGGCGAGATCGGCCGCGGTGACGATGCCGCGGGTCGCGTCGATGAGCCGCAGGTGGAGCGACAGCACGTCGGCCTCCGCGAAGAGGGCCTCCTTGCTCGCCGTGACGGCGTAGCCGTCCGCGCGCGCCCCGGTGATCGAGGCCTCGCGTCCCCACGCGAGGACGGTCATGCCGAAGGCCTTGCCGTACCCTGCGACGACCGCGCCGATCCTGCCGTAGCCGTAAATGCCGAGCGTCTTCCCGCGCAGGCCGGTCCCGACGGGGAACGCCTGCCACGTCCCCGCGCGGAGCGCGGCCATTTCATGAGGCAGGCGCCGGAGCGCGGCGATGATCAGCCCCCAGGTCAGCTCGGCGGTCGCGTAGGACGGCCGGCCGGGCGCCATGGCGGACGACACGATCACGCCGCGGCGCGTACAGGCCTCGACGTCGATGTGCGGGTACACGCTCACCTGGCTGATGAGGCGGAGCTTGTCGAGACGCTCGAGCAGCGGCGCGCGGATCGGCGTGCGCTCGCGCAGCAGCGCCAGCGCCTCGGTCTCCTTGAGCCGCGCGGCCAGCGCGTCGACGTCTTTGGTGTGGTCGTTCCAGATCGTGACGTGATGGCGGGTGATCTTGCCGAAGCACGCCAGCGTCCGGATCGTGTCCTGATAGTCGTCCAGGATCGTGATATTCATTTCAGCCCCGGAGCCTCAGCCGAGTCCACGTGCGCCTGACGAGCCCAGGACGCGCGGAGCGCTCGGTGGCCTTGAGTGGAAGCGTCGGCAGGACGCGGTCGAAGCCGGCGTCCCGATCCCAGCGGTTGCGCGTCCACGCGAGCCGCCCGAATGCGCGCACCGCCCAGTAGATGGCCAGGCGTTGCCACCCAGGAACCGCCAGCACCTCCATGCCTTCGCGAAGGATCCGGTCCGAGCTCGGCCGGGACCGACGCTGCGTCCAGTAGAGCCAATCGTGGATGACCGCGGCATTCCCGTACTTGCCCCATTTCGGGAGCGCGATCCAGAAGAGGCGTGGAATCGACGCGAAGTCGGTCATGAAGCCCACGCGCACATCGATCCGATCGCCGCTGCCTTCGCGTTCGACGTCGTAGCCGAACGGTCGGACGATCACCCAGGTGTTGCCGTCGGCGAGCGGGGTGACGACGAGCGCTTCGGTGAAACGGCTCATCGGGCGCGGGCCGCTCCCGTGCTCCCGCGCTTCGCGGTGACGAGACGGTAGCCCAGATCCATCTCCGACCGGAGCAAGATGTCTCCGTATCGACGCTCCCACGACGGCTCTACCGCGACGACGGATCGAGCCGAGGACTCGTAGGAGCCCGCGCCGGCTCCGACGTTCACGACCGTGTCCGCCTGATCCAGGGCGCGCGCGATGGCCGCGGCGATTCGAGGGTCGGGACGACGGGCGTTCCCGTATCCGACGCCAATCTCGTCGTAAAGCTGTGTCATCGGCGCACTCCGCAGCCTATCACGACGGTTCGATCGCGCTCTGGATAATGAGCCGTGCGGCCTGCTACACTGCGCGCGGCCCGAGCCAAAGGAGAGAGCCATGGCGGAGACGGCGAGGCTGGCGGTGTTCCACGGGGCGGGGAAGCCGTTCGAGATCCGCGAGTACCCGGTGCCGGACCCGGAGCCGGGGGCGATCCTCATCAAGGTCGCGCTCGCCAACGTGTGCGGCTCGGACCTCCACTACTGGCGGGGCGAGCTGGACTACGCGAAGATGGGCCGGCCGCTCCCGCTCAACACCGGGCACGAGCACGTGGGACGCGTGGCGAAGCTGGGGCCGGGGGTGACGACCGACTCCGCCGGCCGGCCCGTGGCGGTGGGCGACCGCGTCGCCTACCGGTACTTCTTCCCGTGTGGGCGCTGCCGCGCCTGTCTCCGGCAACGCACCAAGTCGTGCCCGGTGCGCCAGGCCAACTGGCTCGTCTCGTGCGAGGCGTGGCCACACTTCCAGGGAGGCTTCGGCCAGTACTTCTACCTGCGACCGAACCACGCCGTCTTCAAGCTCCCCGACGAGATCACCGACGAGATGGCGGCGGGCGTGAACTGCGCCTACACCCAGGTCTACGCCGGCCTCGACCTGGCCGGGCTCCGCGCCGGGCAGATCGTCGTCATCCAGGGCGCGGGCGGTCTCGGCGTCTACGCGTGCGCGGTGGCGCGCGAGATGGGCGCGGCGTGCGTGATCGTCATCGACGGCGTGGACGAGCGGCTCGAGTTGGCGCGGCGGTTCGGCGCCCACGAGATCGTCGACCTGCGCGAGCATGCGACGCCGGAGGCCCGCGTGAAGCGAGTCAAGGCGCTCACGGACGGCTGGGGCGGCGACATCGTCATGGAGCTGGTCGGCAACCCGAAGGTGGTCGACGAGGGGCTCCAGATGACGGCGCCCGAGGGGACGTATCTGGAGATCGGCAACATCAATATCGGCTGGAAAGCCGAGTTCGACCCCGCGTGGATCGTCTTCGGCAACCGCAAGATCCTCGGCCTGGCGCACTACGAAGCCGAGCATCTGCGCGGCGCGCTCGACCTCATGCACCGCACGCTCACGCGCTACCCGTGGGAGAAGGTCGTCTCCCACAAGTTCCCGCTCGAGGCGATCAACGACGCCTTCGTTCAACAAGACCAGGGCCACGTGACGCGCGCCGCGATCGTGCCGAACTGACGGGACGAGCGGGTCGGGTCGGCACGGCACCATGCGCGTCCACAGCGTCGAGGCGATCGCGATCGAGATCCCGCTGACGAAGAACTTCGGCGGCAGCACGTACGCCGTCCGCAAGCGCTGCACCGTCATCACCCGCATGCGCACCGACGCGGGGCTCGTCAGCGAGGTGTACAACGGCGACAACCGTGAGCACGGTCGCGAGATCGTGCGCCTGATCCACGAGGAGCTCGCCCCGCGCGTCACGGGCCTGAGCATCTTCGAGGGCGAGCGAATCTGGGAGACGCTGTTCGCGCTCACCCACGCGACGCGCGAGCGGAAGACGCTGCTCGAAGCGATCGCCTGCGTGGACTGCGCCCTCTGGGACCTCCACGGCAAGGCGCGGGGCGAGAGCGTGAGCGCCCTCCTCGGAGGCTCGCGCGCGAGCCTCCCGATCATCTCCATCGGGGGCTACTACATGGACGGCAAGACGCACGCCGACATCGGGCGCGAGATGGAGGCGTACCGCCAGGCCGGGATGGCGGGTTGCAAGTTCAAGGTCGGCGGACTGACGCCGGAGGAGGACGCCAAGCGCGTCGAGGTTGCGCGCAAGGCGGCGGGGTCGGAGTTCATCCTGGCCGTGGACGCCAATCGCGGCTGGTCGGTGGAGGACGCGGAGCGCTTCGCGCATCTGGTCGAGCCCCTCGACCTCCGCTGGTTCGAGGAGCCGTGCCACTGGTACGACGACGTCGGCATGATGGCGCGCGTGCGCCGGGCGACGCGGATCCCGATCACCGCGGGTCAGAGCGAGCTCACGCACCACGGCGTGCGCCGCCTCGTCGAGGCCCGCGCCGTCGACGTCGTCAACTTCGACGCCTCGGAAGGCGGCGGCGTCACCGAGTGGCGGCGCGCGGCGCTCGTGTGCGGCGCGGCCGGCGTGCAGATGGCGCACCACGAAGAGCCGCAGATCGCCCAGCACCTGCTCGCGGCGGTGGCGCACGGCACCTACGTCGAGTGCTTCGCCGACCCCGAGCGCGATCCCGTGTGGCAGGCGATGTGGGCGAACCGTCCCCCGATCAAGGACGGGATCATGCAGGTGGCGCAGGATCCGGGCTTCGGCCTGATCCTCGACGAAGGCCTGGTGCGGAGATACCGCGTCGCTTAGGCTGGTTTCGGCGCGGCAGCCACACGACGGGAGACGACCTAATGGAGCTCACGGGACAGGTCGCGATCGTCACCGGCGCGGGCCGCGGGATCGGCCGCGCCACCGCGCTCGAGCTCGCGCGGATGGGGGCCGACCTCGTCGTCGCCGAGCTGGACCGCGCCGGGGCCGAGCGCACCGCCGCCGAGGTGAAGGGGCTCGGGCGCCGCGTCAGCGTCGTGCCGACCGACGTCACGCGACGCACCGACCTCGCGGCCATGACGGAGCGCACGCGGGCCGAGTTCGGGCGGATCGACATCCTCGTGAACAACGCCGGCATCTACCGCGCCGCGGCGCCCCTCGACGTCACCGAGGCGCACTGGGACGCGGTGATGAATGTCAACGCCAAGGCGGTGTTCTTCGCCTGCCAGGCGGTGCTGCCGCTGATGATCGCGCAGAAGCGCGGCAGTATCGTGAGCGTCGCGTCGATGGCGGGCAAGATCGGCAATCGCAACAACCTTCCGTACAACGCCAGCAAGGCCGCCGTGATCAGCATCACCAAGAGCCTCGCGCTCGCCCACGCCAAGGACGGTGTCCGGGTGAACTGCGTCTGCCCCGGCTTCGTGGAGACCGACATGTGGACGGTCGTCGCGCGCGAGCAGGGCGCCCTGATGGGCTTGGCGCCCGAGGAGTTCACCCGGCAGCGCGCCGCCCAGGTGCCGCTCGGGCGGATGGAGCGTCCCGACGACGTGGCCAACGTGATTGGCTTCCTCGCGTCGGGCAAGTCGGGCTACATGACGGGCCAGGCGCTCAGCGTCGACGGCGGCCTGGTGATGCATTGAGCGCACAGGTCCCGCGACAGGAGAACGCGATGAGTGAAACGTCGAAGCTCCTGCTGGAGAAGGACGGGCCGATCGGCTGGATCGTCTTCAACCAGCCGGACAAGCGAAACGCCGTGAGTCAGGAGATGTGGCAGCGCATGCCCGACTACGTGCACGATCTGGCCGCCGACGACGCCATCCGGGTGGTTGTCCTGCGCGGGGCCGGTGAGCAGGCGTTCGTCGCCGGCGCCGACATCTCACAGTTCAAGGAGCGCCGCCGCAACATGGCCGACGAGGCGGAGTACCGGCAGATCTCCGCGCGCGGGCAGGACGCCCTCGCGACACTGACGAAGCCCCTCCTGGCGATGATCCACGGCTACTGCGTGGGCGGCGGCGTCAGCATCGCCATCACCTGCGACCTCCGGATCGCGTCGGACGATGCCCGGTTCGGCATTCCCGCGGCGCGGCTCGGGCTCGGCTACCACTACCACGGCATGGAGAAGCTGATGGCGCTGGTCGGGCCGGCCTCCACGAAGGAGATCTTCTTCACCGCGCGCACCGACTGGAGCGCCCAGGACGCGCTCCGCATGGGGCTCGTCAACCAGGTCGTGCCGAAGGCGGAGCTGGAACCGTTCACGCGCGACTACGCCCTGAGGATCGCCCGGAACGCGCCGCTCACGCTCCGCTCCGCCAAAGCGACCGTCGAGCAGCTCGGGCGGCCCGCCCCCGAGCGCGACCTCGTCCTGCTCGATCGGCTGATCGCCGAGTGCTTCAACAGTCAGGACTATCAGGAGGGCGTGCGGGCCTTCTCCGAAAAGCGCCACCCGAAGTTCCTGGGCCGCTGACGTCGGCGTCGGTTCCCTCCCGTGGTAGCGTATAGTACGGCGGCATGAGCCAACCCCCGCGTTTCGTCACGCTGCCCGAGATTCGCCGTGCCGCTCGCGGGCGCCTGCCGCGCGAGGTGTGGAACTTCGGCGACGGCGGCGCCGAGACGGAGACGACGCTCCGCCGCAACCGCCGCCACCTCGACCGCCTCGCGATCCAGCAGCACGTCCTCATCGACGTCCGCCAGATCGACCTCCGCACGAGCCTCCTCGGCGTGCCCCTCGCGTGGCCGGTGTCGATCGCGCCCATGGGCGGCCTCATCCTTTTCCACCCCGAGGGCGACGTGGAGATGGCGCGGGGGGCGGCCAAGGCCGACACCCTCCAGTGGCTCTCCGGCGCCACCGGGTGGCCCGTCGAAGAGGTCGCCAAGGCCGGCGCGGCGCCGCAGATGTTCCAGCTCTACCACCACGGAGACCGCGGGTGGGTCGGTGAGCTGCTCGCGCGCGTCGAGGCCTCCGGGTACCTGGCGGTCGCCCTCACCGTGGACGTGCAGCTCTACGGTCGCCGCGAGCGCGACATCCTCGCGCGCTGGAGCCCGCGCAAGGCCATGGAGATCGCGCCCAACCCGCGCGGGCCGACCCCCGAGTACCAGGCGCGTCTCACGTGGGACGACGTCCTGTGGCTGATGAAGACGACGAAGCTCCCGGTGGGGCTGAAGGGGATCATGACGGTGCGCGACGCCCGCCGCGCCGCGGACATGGGGGTGCGCCTGATCTGGGTCTCCAACCACGGCGGTCGTCAGCTCGACCAGACGCAGTCGACCATCGACGCGCTGCCCGCCATCGCCGACGCCGTGGGCGATCGCGTCGACATCGTGATCGACGGCGGCTTCGCGCGCGGGACCGATGTGGTGAAGGGGCTTGCGCGCGGGGCGAAGGTGGTGGCGGTCGGGCGAGCCGCCCTCTGGGGTCTCGCCGCCGACGGCGCCGCCGGCGTTGCCCGCGCCTTCGAGATCCTGCGTGAGGAAGTCCGCACGACGATGGGCCTCGCGGGCCGTACGCGGATCGCCGACCTCACGCGCGACTTGATCTTCAGAGTCGATTGAGATAGCAACGCCACGGGACGCGGCCATGGCGACGACACCGGCGGTCACGAGCGAGCGAGGGTTTGCTGCCGAGTACGCCCGGCTCGAGGAGCGGATCCTCGCACGCGATCAGATTGCGGCCAGCCAGGTGCTGTACGGGCTCCTGAAGCAGGGACGGCCCGTCACGGAGATCGTGGGTGAGACGGTACGGATCCACGCCCCGTACACCCACGTCCCCTACCATCAGCGGCTCGACGACGGCGTGGTCAAGTTCGTCAACAACGACCATTGCCTGCTGAGCGAGCGGGTGGGCCTGCCGCTCGCGTCACTGGTCCACCCCGAGCTCTCCCTGCTGCCTCTGGCGCAGTCGGTCTGGTACATCCCCACCGGCCTCGACCCGTGGAATCAGCTCCTGGGACGGGCGCCGGGCCACTACACGCGCCTGTACGAGATCGCGGTGAATCAGGAGCCGCCGGCGCCCGAGGTGCATTGGCCGGACGCGGAGCCGCTCCACATCGAGGGCGCGCTCGGCGAGCGCCTCAACCACTGGCTCACGCTCGTCCAGCGCGGCGAAGTGCTCACGTCGTACCGGGTGTTCCTCGGGCTGATGGCCGACGCGCCGAACCGGCGGCAGGTGCTCGCCCATCTCGCCTTCGCCGGGCTGATCGACGTCCAGGATCGGATGCTCCACAACCGCTCCTACACGACGGGCCACAAGGCCTACCGCGCCCGCGCCACCATCGAGCTCGGCCGTGCCCTGGGCTGGGAGAGGGTGCCCAGCGTGCTCTACGCCGGCGTCCCGGACATCGCGGTGGGCCCGCGCTGGTACTCGACCTACGAGATGGGCTCGAACGTGGTCCAGAACGTGCTCGACGGCCGCGACGCGGAGCTCCTCCGTCAGGACACGCCCCTCACCGCGGCCGAGGAGGCGATGCTGATCGAGGTGATCACCCGCCAGCGGGAGCCCTCCGTGGTCGACGCGCTCGTGGCGCTCCTCAGGGCCGGCCGGGGCCCGCGCCGGATCCTCGACGCGATCCAGGTGGCCGCGGCCGAGGTCATCCTCGAGACGGGCCACCCGAACAACTTCTCGATGTCGCAGCACGGCTACGAGTACTGCAACACGCTCGGGTGGTTCTACGATACGTTCGAGCACCCGCGGCGGCTTCCGCTCCTGTTCGTGGCGGCCGCCTTCATCAACCGGGCGGCCGAGCACCAGGCCAACACGCCGAACAACGGCCGGAAAGCCATCACGCCGCCTCCAGGCGCGGAGTCCTGGTCGTCGCGCCAGCTGCTCGAGAGGCTGGACGCGGCGCTCCTCGCGCTCCGGCCCGACGATGCAGTTGCCCTCACTGCGACCTATCTGAAGGCGGGCTTCGATCGTGCCCCGCTGGTGGAGGTGCTGGCCACCGCGGCCTGCAAGCTCGGGAACGATCCCCACAACCAGGAGCTGGGGCTCTGCCTGTTGGAGGACTTTCTCCACACCGGGGCCACCGACCGCGATCGGTTGCTCCTGGCGAGCGCCCAGCACACCGCCGGCCACCGCAAGTACGGCGACCCCCTGGAGGCCTACCGGCGCTTCGCCGAGGCGTTGGGACTGAACACGGGGTAGTGTGTTCGATTGCTGCGTCCGCCACGTCGAGCAAGACGGTCCGGTACATGACACCCGTGTCAGTCTGCGTGCACCCCATCGCACGGCGTGGGCGCTGGTCGGCGCGGAAAAAATTCGGGTTGTCGGGGGCTTGAACCCCGCTGGACGCGACAGCCGCATCTGGCACGGCCGGTGCACGGCGGCCATCACGGATCGGTGGAGTTCGAGGACATGCAAGCCCCCGATGATGAAGGAGGCCGGATGCGCTCTCGAGAGCTAGTGTCGATCGCCCGTGTCGTCCTGTGCGCCGTCGTCGTCCTGTCCGGCTGCAAGACCGCTTCGCCGCCCGCCGATCGTTTGAGCCAGCTCATCGCCAAGGGGAGAGACCTGTTCTTCAACGAGACGTTCGCGGGCAACGGGCGTACCTGCGGCACCTGCCATCCGGCGGAAAACAACTTCACCATCGATCCGGCATTCATCGCCACGCTCCCGAAGGACAATCCCCTGTTCGTCGCCGAGTTCAACCCGGACTTGAAGGAGAACTTCGAAAATCCCGCGCTGATGCGCGAGTTCGGGCTGATTCTCGAAAATCTGGACGGCTTCGACGATCTCAAGAACAAGTTCGTCATGCGGGGGGTGCCGCACACCCTCGGTCTCCGGACCTCGGTGCAGAGCCCGGGCGGGCCGCGCACCGGGTGGTCTGGCGACGGGGCGCCGGGGGACGGGTCACTCCGGTCCTTCGCGACGGGCGCGGTGATTCAGCATTTCACCAAGACCCTGAACCGGATTCCTGGTGTCGACTTTCGCCTGCCCACGGGTGAGGAGCTCGACGCCCTGGAGGCCTTCCAGCTGTCCCTGGGGCGGCAGCAGGACCTCGCGCTGCCCCTACGGCTCAAGGGCACGGTGCCCAAGCGAGGGCAGGAGATCTTCCTCGACAACAAACTCGGCAAGTGCAATATCTGCCATGTGAATGCGGGGGCGACGGCCAACTTCCCTGGTCGGGGCAGCCTTGGGAATGCCAACTTCAACACCGGTGTGGAGGATCTGCCCGATCAGCCAGCTCGCCTGACGGGCAAGCGGGTCCCGCCTGACGACGGGTTCCGCTCGCCGGGCGACGGCACGTTCAATATTCCGCCGCTGGTGGAGGCGGCGGACACCGGGCCGTTCTTCCACAACAATGCCATCGAGACCATCGAAGGCGCGGTCGGCTTCTACGACGGCGAGGCGTTCAACAATTCTCCGGCGGGCCAAGCGCTGGCGAAGATCGACCCCAAGGGCAAGGGTATCGAGCTCGATGGGACGCAGATCGTGGCGATCGCCGCTTTCCTGCGGGTCATCAACGTGCTCGAGAACATCCGACAAAGCATCGAGCTGCTGGAGACGAGCCGCGCCGTATCCTCCACGGAGCGACAGGGACTGCTCGCCCGCGCCGCTCGCGAGACGGACGACAGCATCCGGGTGCTGAGGGGCGGCGGCCTTCACGCGGAGGCCGTCGCCCACCTCCGGGAGGCACGGCGGCTCGAGGACAAGGCCGTCCGGAGTCTCTTCTTCGGACGGCGGTACGCGCAGGAGGCGATCCGAGAGCAGAAGAAGGCGAGAGCGTTCCTCGTCGAATGAGGGACTTGAGGGGGAGCGTATGACCATCCGGAGATTCGTCGTCGCGCTGGTCGGGATGAGCGTGTTCCTCGGGGGCGGCCCACCGGCGCCCTCCGCGCAAGAGATGACTGAGAGGTTCATTCCGGTCGGGCAGTCGCCGGGGCTGTCCGGGAAATACACCGTCATCGGGAAGCTTCAGTCCGTCAACGCGCGGGAGCAGATCTGCTCGGTCGCCAGTGCCGCCGGGACCGTGAACGTGAGGATCACAGAGCGGACGAAGATCTGGCTGGACCGGAGTTTGCTTCGGCAGCCGAACGTGAAGGGGACGATCGCCGACCTCAAGCCAGGCTTGACGGTCGAGGTGAAGCCCGAAGGCCACCAGAGCGGGGCCCCGAGCGGCCCCGCCGAGTGGATCAAGGTACAGGTCGCGGCGTCCCCTTGAACACGGGGTAGTCCGTCCGGTCGACGAGCGCCTCGTCCCCCTCCGTGGGGAGCTGCTCAGCGTAGTTCTGCGCCGCGTCGATGTCCGTCTCCCACACCTGCCGCGGCAGCTCGTACAGCACCTCGATGCCGTGACCGTCGGGATCGGAGATGTAGACGCTGTGGGTCATGCCGTGGTTGACTCGCCGGTGGAACGGTACGCCCTTGTCTTTGAGGAACGCGAGCTGCTTGAGCCAGGATTCCCGGTCGGGCCAGGCGATTGCCACGTGGTTCAGCCCCACGCGGCTCGGCATGAGGTCCCACGGCTCACGGGCGGCGCCGTCGGCCCGGGGCGCCTCGGCCAGCGCGAGGTCGTGGTGGGTCACCCCGCCATGGGCGTCCAGGCCGCTGTAGAAGCGCATCTTCGGCCGCCGCCGTCCGGGGACTTGCTTGAGCTCGGCGACGCACCGAAAGCCCACGATCTCGGTCCAGAACCGGTGCGAGACCTCGAGGTCGCGCACGTTGAGGACCACGTGGTTGATCCCGCGCGGTGGCTGGGCGTGCGGCGGCGCCGCGGGTGTGTGCGCACCATCGTTCTGCATGGTCTCCTCCGTGCTCACAGGAGCTCCGGGATCACCCACTGCGGCCGCCGGCCGGCGGCGACGCGCTGGATGTTGTCGAAGCCGTTCCGGAACCGTGCCGTCCAATTCTCCCACGTCGGCCCGGCGGAATGGGGCGTGAGCGTGACATTCGGCAGCACGAAGAGGGGGTGATGCGGCGGCGGCGGCTCCTCGACCAACACGTCGAGCCCGGCCCCCGCGATCTGCCCCGTCGTCAGCGCCTTCAGGAGCGCGTCCTCGTCCACGACCGACCCTCGGCAGGTGTTGATCAGGATCGCGCCCGGCTTCATCATCGCGAGCTCGCGCGCGCCGAGGAGGCTTCGCGTCGTGTCGTCGAGGGGCACGTGCAGGCTCACGACGTCCGAGGTGCGGAGGAGCTCGGCGAAGAGGACGAACCGGACCCCGAGGGCGTCCTCCTGGTCCTCGGTGAGCCGCGCGATGTCGTAGTACTGGACGTCCATGTCGAACGCCGCCGCTCGCCGGGCCACCTTCTTGCCGATGTTGCCGAGGCCGACGATGCCGAGCGTCTTGCCCGCGAGCTCGAAGACGCGTGTCTCGGCCAGGTTACCGGTTCGCCACTTGCCGGCGACGACGTCGTTGTGGAGCCTGACGAGCCGCTTGAGGACGGCGAGCATGAGCATCAGGCTGTGCTCGGCCACGGCGATCGCGTTGGCGCCGCCGTTGTTGGCCACGGGCACGCCCGCCTTGCGCGCCGCCTCCACGTCGACGCGATCGTACCCGGCGCTCAGGAGCTGGACCAGCCGGAGGTTCGGCGCCGCCCGGAAGAATTCCCCGCCCATCTGTCGGGCCAGGCCCAGGTAGTACTCAACTTCCGCCGCCGCCTGGTAGAACTCGGGCGTGCCGGGGTCGGCGACCACGAGCTCGAAGGCCGCCGGTGTCAGGGACCGCGCGATGTCGAGGATCACCTCGGGTTGGCGAGGGGCGAAGAGGATCTTGGTGGCCATGCCTGGGCCCTTTGCTCCGTGTTCGGCCGCCGTCACACGCGATTCTCTCGAAGCCGAGCGAGCGCACGGCTGGCTCGGTTCGTCGGGCGCCTACCTAATGGCGGACCCAACGCGAGGACGTCGCCGTCCGACGCGCTCGCCCTCCCGGTGGCGACGAGGCGTGCCAGCACTGTCCGCTTGGCTAGCAGCCGCCGACGTGGAATTTTCGGCCATTTCATGTCCCTCATGGTAGCGCGCAGCACCTGCGTCAGCGACATCGGCGTCCCAGCACGGCGTCGTGGAGAATACCTTTCACTGCTGCGCCAGTGGGATCGTCGTCGTCACGCAGGGTCGGTTACCGAGGACGCGCGTAGTATGCCCACGGCCCGTCGTGTCCTCGACCAGCCGGGCGTCGCCCGGGCCGAAGATGTGCTTCCCGCCGTCGCCCAGGCCGATCTCGAGCTGGCCGGAGAGAATGATGACGAACTGGCGGTGCGGGGCCGGGTGCCAGTCGAGGTACTGGCCGATCGGCCACTCGCGAAACGAGATCTGGGTCGCCGCCAGCCCTTTCGTCCAGTCGGGAACTTTGGCCAGGTCGATCGGCTCGATGTGCGACTGTCCGTCGGGGCCCGTGTAGAGCCGGAACGTTCCCATGGCCGTCTCCGTTCGTGCGGTCAGGATCGACGGCATGCTAGCACACGCCGCCGGCGCCGCACTGTCCGACTTCCCGGAATACATTCCGGAATAACCGCGTGATTACCCTTCTGAGCTTCAGGGGTTGACCCCTTTCCCGCCCCCGAGTCCCAGAGCGATTCTCCCTTCCGGATTTACAGGAGTGCCCGGATAGTCTTCGCCGCCTCAGGGCCCAAGACTAACTTGCGTGACCAAGAGGGACGCTCCGAGCGGCCCTCTCCGCGGCGCAAGGACATAAACGGAAAGGAGGTGAAAATCACTCCCGCGATTTCCGGAACGCTCCGGTGATTACCGCCCCCGATCTTCTGGTGATGACCGCATATCCGACGGCCACGGAGCCATTTATTTTTCGCAACAGTGCTTTACCAAATGGTCAAGCCCACGCGTACCCCATCTCTCAACCGGCAGTTTCCCTTTGCGGATTTAGAGGGTTGTCCCGATATCCCTCGCCGCCTCGGGGCGCGAGTCTGACTTGGTGACCAAGCGGGACACGCGCACGACTCGAGCGAATCGTTAGAGGCGGGGAGAGCCGCCCGGGCCCGGCGGCCGTGTCTGCAGTTCGCAAGACGCGAACAGGAAGGAGGTGGACAGGATGAAAGAGCTGCGTATCGAGGAGCTGGAGCAGCGCATCGCGCCGGACAGCGTCAACGGCGTCCCGGGTGAGAGCAACGGTAACCCCGGGAACGAAGTGTCGAACGGCGCCAAGCCGCAGCCGGGGAGCAACACCGCTGACTCGCACGGGCACTGATGAGCTATGACCGATGGGCTCTTGACTGGGAGGAGGTGAGTCTTGATGAAGCTCACGGTCGAAGAGCTGGAGCAGCGGATCGCCCCCAGCGTCACGGGCACCGGCGGCTACGAGGGCCAGCCGGGGCACCAATGCTCGGCCGGGCAGAATCCGTCCGGTAGCGCGAACCCCGAGGGAACTGCGAACCCCGAGGGCAGCGCCAATCCGCATTGAGCAACGAGGGCTCGGGAGATCACTGAAACCCTAGACAAGGAGAAGGCAGCGACATGAAAGAGTTCAAGATCGAAGAGCTCGAGCAGCGCATCGCTCCCGACGCCATTGGTAACCCCGGCAACAACAACCCCCCACGCAACAATACGAACAATCCTGGGAACGAGGGCACCGGGGGCCAAGTGTCGACTGGGCCGCAACCGTAGGCCACACGGCGCAACGGGCAAAAAAAGGAGATGATCGGCCGCTGGGGTGCCTCGGTGGCCGCACCCTCTCCGGGGTGAGCTTTTCTGAAAGGGGACTCAGATGGGTATCCTGAACCTAAAAGTCGAAGAACTCGAACAACGGATCGCACCGGACACGGTAGGGGCGCTGCATAACAACCCTGACAACCCCAACAACAATAACAACCACAACGCTGTTCCCAACGGCGCGATTCCCGAAGGGCCGGCGGGCAAGTAGAACCCGCAGCCCAATTCCGTAACATAGGTCTGGGCCAGTCGACGGGCAGCTGCCGGGACTCCGGCAGCTGCCCTCACTAACTGCGTCCGTAAAAGGGGATGAGCGTGCGCCGATGGTAGCCGCGGAGCCAAAGCTCCGAAGCGATCTCGTGATCAGCCGGCAGGACGGCTCGGTCGTCCTGAAGGATCCGGCGACGGGGCGATTCTTCCGCTTCGGCGAGGCGGAGCATTTCATCACGAGCCAGCTCGACGGCACCACTCCGCTCGACGTCGTCCGCCGGCGGGCCGGCGAGGCGTTCGGGTCCGTGCCGGAGCCGGGGATGGTCGAAGGTTTCGTCGCGACGCTCCGGCGCCTCGGGCTGATCGAGCCCGACGAGGCAGCGCTCGACCGTCCGGCCGCCCGGGGCCGACGGACTCGTGGGAGCCCCCTCTATCTGAGGTTGAGCGCCTTCGACCCCGACCGCCTCCTGGACCGACTGATCGGCAAAGTCGGCTCCTTTTTCACGCCGGCCTTCCTCGTGCTCTCCGCGGCCGCCATCGCGCTCGGGCTCGGCATCGCTATGACCGAGTGGGGTGACATTACCCGGGACCTCCAGCGCCTCTGGCGTGTCGAGATGGTCCTGGTGGCATGGCTCGTCATTTTCGCGGTCACCACGGCGCACGAGTTCGCGCACAGCTTGACCTGCAAGCGATTCGGGGGCCACGTTCACGAGATGGGGTTCCTGCTCATCTACTTCCAGCTCGCCTTCTACTGCAACGTGAGCGACGCCTGGCTCTTCCCCGAGAAGGGGAAGCGCCTCTGGGTGACCACGGCTGGCCCCTACTTCGAGATGTTCCTCTGGGCTCTGGCGGTCCTCACGTGGCGGATTACGGAGCCGGGCACGTGGCCCAGCGCGGTGGCGCTGGTGGTGGTCGCGACCTCTGCGTTCAAGCTCTTCATCAACCTGAACCCCCTGATCAAACTCGACGGCTACTACCTGCTGAGCGACGCGTTGGGGATCCACAACCTCCGCGCGCGCGCGTTCGGCTATCTCAAGGGCCGGCTCCGGGCTCTGGTGGCATCGCCGGGCGGGACCTCGGAGGAGCCCACCCCGCGGGAGCGACGGGTCTACCTGGCGTACGGCCTCCTGGCCGGCGGCTACTCAGCGTGGCTCCTCAGCTGGGCGGCGTTGATGGCGGGTCGCTGGCTCACCGAGCGCTACCAGGGCGCCGGGGCGATCGTCTACGCGGGCTTGCTCGGGCTCGCGTTTCAGAGCCCGCTGCAGCGCTGGAGCGCGAGACCTAGGCTCCAGGCCTGGCGCGAGCGCGTGAACGCGCGGTGGAAGTCGCTGAGTGGTCCGGTGCGATTTCTTCTGCTGCTCGGCCTCTCGCTGGCCGCGCTCTTCCTCGTACCGTGGCCGCTCACGGTTTCGGGTGACTTCTCAGTCGCTCCGCGCCACAACACGGACGTGCGTGCGGAGGTCGACGGGATCATCGCCGAGGTCTACGTCGACGAGGGGCAGCGGGTCGCCGCGGGCGAGCTGATCGTCCGGCTCGCCGATCGGGACTATCGCGCCGAGCTCAGGGCCGTCGAGGCGCAGATCGACGAGACGCGGGCCAGGCTCAAGATGCTGCGGGCGGGGCCTCGGCCCGAGGAGCTGCGCCTGGCCCGTCAGAACGTCGAGACCGCCGAGACCCGGCGCGAGCACGCCCGCCGCCGGTACGAGGAGGCGGAGCAGATGCAGGCCGCCCGGCTGGCCAGAACGACGGCCGACATCGCGACGGCCGAAGAGCGGCTGCGGTACGCCCGCAACGATCTCGAGCGGTTCCAGGCGCTCTTCACGGCCGAGCTGATCTCCCGGCGAACGCTCGAGGAAGCCCAGGAACTGGCCGGAGTCCGTGAGAAGGAGCTGACGGCCGCCCGGGCCGAGCTGAGGACTGTGTCCGCCGGCGATCTGTCGTCGACCGGCGATCTGGCCGGGTTCCGCAAGGAGATGGCCGTGGCCCAGAAGGAAGCGGAGGAAGCCCGGGGCCGGCTCCGGCTGCTCGAGGCGGGGAGCCGGCCAGAGGAGATCGAGGGGGCCGAGGCGGCGCTGGCGCGACTGGTGAGCCAGCGGAGCCACCTCGAGGACCAGCTCAGGCTCGTGACGGTGCAGAGCGCGGTTGGCGGCGTCGTCACGACTCCGAAGCCCCGCGAGAAGATCGGACAGTACGTGAAGAAGGGCGACCTCATCGTCGAGGTGCACGAATTCGAGACCGTCAGAGCGGAGATCGCGATCCCGGAGAGGGAGATCGGCGACGTGAAGGTCGGGCAGGCGGTTGTCGTCAAAGCCCGGGCCTATCCTGAGCGCGCCTTTCCGGGTCGGGTGACCGCCATCGCGCCTACCGCCGTAAAGGAGGAGGAGGGCTGGCGGGGCAAGGTGTTCAGGGTGACGACCGACCTCGAGAACCCCGATCTTCTCCTCAGGTCCGAGATGACGGGGACCGCCAAAATCTATTGCGGGGAGCGTCGACTCTTCGACGTCCTCACCCGCAGGCTCGCCCGGTACCTCCGGGTGGAGTTCTGGTCATGGTGGTAACAACCCAACACTCGAGGAGGGACGAGTGATGAAGGAGCTCAAGGTCGAAGAGTTGGAGGCACGGATCGCGCCAGACCTCACGATGACGATCACACCTCCGGCGGGCGAGGCGGGGACCATCCAGGTGCCGGTCAACCTTCCCCTCGCCGCGGGGCATGCCAACGGCGCTAACGGCGTGGAGGTCGGCTAGCGTCGCTCGGCCACGCTGGCGCAGGAGGGTGAGCCGTGCCCAGGGGGGCCGTGCGGTCGGATCCCTCGGGGCGCCTTCGCCATCGCCCGGACGCTTCTGATATCCTGGCGGCCGCACGCCATGAACCTCTTGCGGCCGCGCGACCTGTACGTGAAGTCCAAGGGGTTGCGCCTTCACGTCCTGGACTGGGGCGGCGACGGTCGCACGCCCCTCCTGCTCCTCCACGGCTTCACGGGGCATGCGCACGCGTGGGACACGCTCAGCATCGCGCTGCAGCCCCACTTTCACGTCTACGCTCTCGACGCGCGCGGCCACGGCGACAGCGACCCGGCCGATACCTATACCGCCGCGGCGGCCTTCGACGACATCTCGGGCGTCGTCGATCAGCTCGGCCTGACCTCGTGCGTCCTCGTCGGACTCTCGATGGGGGGTCGCAACGCGATGTACTTCGCTTCCAAGCGGCCGGAGCGCGTCCAGAAGCTGGTCGTCGTCGACATCGGCCCGGAGATCAGCGCGCGCGCCACGGCGTCTTCGTCGGGACCTCCCGAGCCCGACACGTGGGAGAGCATCGAGCAGGCCGCGCAGCGCCTGTATCGGGCGAACCCGTATCCCGGTATCCACTATTACCGCTGGGTCGTCTCGCACAGTCTCCGGACGCGCGCCGATGGCGCCCTGGTGTGGGCGTGGCATCCGAGCGTCAAGGCGCGCCGCACCCAGTCGGACGTCGACTGGTGGGCCGTCCTGCGCGCCATCACGTCGCCCACCCTCGTCCTGCGTGGTGAGGGAAGCTTTGTGCTCGACCGTGACGTCGCAGAGCGGATGGCGAAGGAACTCCCGCGCGGCCGATTCGTCGAGATCCCGCGGGCCGTCCACACGCTCCACGAGGACAACCCCGAGGCGGTGCTGGCGGCGCTGAGGGACTTTCTCGAGTTCTGAGCGATGCGACCACGCGCCGGCGCAGGAGGTCCTGACGCATGAAGCTCGTCCGTTACGGACGCGCCGGGGCGGAGAAGCCCGGCCTCATCGACGAGGACGGCGCCGTGCGCGATCTGTCGCGGGCGGTCGAGGACATCACGCCGGACCTGCTCTCACCCGCGGGCCAGAGGCGCCTGCGCGCGACGCGGACGGCGCGGCTCCCCCTGGTCCGCGGCCGGCCCCGGCTCGGCGCTCCGCTCTCGGGCATCGGCAAGATCGTCTGCATCGGTCTGAACTACACGGACCACGCCCGCGAGGTGGGCCTGCCGCTGCCGACGGAGCCGCTGCTCTTCATCAAGGCGACCAGCGCCATCAACGGCCCGGGAGACCCGATCGTCAGACCGCGCGAGGCCGTCAAGCTCGACTACGAGGTCGAGCTGGGCGTCGTGATCGGGCGCGACGCGCGGAACGTCAGTGAGGCGGACGCGCTCGGGCACGTCGCGGCCTACTGCATCGTCGACGACGTCTCCGAGCGCGCGTTCCAGATGGAGCACGGAGGGACGACCACGAAGGGCAAGAGCGCCGACACCTTCGCGCCGATCGGGCCGTGGCTCGTCACGGCCGACGAGGTGCGCGACCCCCAGGCCCTCTCGCTGTGGACGACGGTCAACGGCGAATCACGCCAGCGCGGCAGCACCGCCAACATGATCTTCCCGGTCCGCCAGCTCGTCGCCTACGTGAGCCGCTTCATGTCCCTCCGGGCCGGCGACATCGTCTCGACCGGCACGCCGGCCGGTGTCGCCCACGGGATGAAGCCGCCGCGCTACCTCCAGCCCGGCGACGTCGTCGAGATGGGCATCACGGGGCTCGGCGTGCAGCGGAGCCGTGTCGTCAGCCGATGAGGCTTCCGCCCATGACGCGGGTGCCGCCGCCGGTGGCGACGCAGAGGCGACGCCGTCGAGCGCTAGGTGCCCCGCTCTGGCCCCCGCAACGTCGCGCCGCCGTCGACGACGAGCGTCTGACCGGTGACGTAGCGCGCGTGATCCGAAAGCAGGAAGCGCACGGCGCGGCCCACGTCCCAGCCGGTGCCTTCGATCCCCAGGATGGACGCCTGGCGCCGCCGCGCGCGGGCCTCCTCGCTCATGCCGCGCTGATAGACCATGGGCGTATAGACGGGTCCGGGCGCGACACAGTTGACCCGGATCCCGTCGGGACCGTGATCCACGGCCATCGCCCGCGTCAGCGCGATGACGGCGCCCTTCGAGGCGGAGTACGCGGTGAGGCCGCGCGGGCGCAGCGCAGAGATCGACGACACGTTGACGATCGCGCCGCCGCCTGCTCTGATCATCGCGGGGATGGCGTGCTTGGCCACCAGGAACATGGTCTCGACGTTGACCTGCATGACCCGGCGCCAGGTCTCCTGGCTCTCTTCGACCACGGAGCCACGGCTGCCGATGCCGACATTGTTGTCGAGGAGGTCGAGCCGGCCGAAGCGATCGAGCGCCGCCTCGACCGTCGCCCTGCAGTCGTCAGGCTTGGTGACGTCGGCCTCGCACCCGATCGCCTTGCCACCAAGCGCTTCGATCATCGCCACCGTCCGCGCCGCGAGCTCGGCTCCACGATCGACGACGACGACGCGCGCTCCCGCCTTGGCCAACAGGATCGCTGCGGCGCGACCGTTGCCGATGCCGTTCCCCGCGGCGCCGCCTCCGGTCACGATGGCGACCTTTCCATCGAGTCCCCAATCGTCAGGCACGTCAAGCGGTGAGTCCACGAGCGGCTACGGCAGCAGATCGGCGACCGCGATCGGCGTTGACGGAAGCGCGAGGGGGACGACGAGGGCCGGAGGCACTCGTGTCTCCAGCGATCGATACCGCCATCCGTAGGCCGCCGACGGGTCCGGCCGTGGATCGCGATACACCTCCAGGAGACGATCGACGAGGTTCACGATCCAGTAGTCCGGAACACCTGCCCGTGCGTAGAGGCTACCCTTGTGTTCGCGGTCGAAGGCGAGACTCGAATCGGCCACCTCCACGGCAAGCGCCGGACGTGCCGGGTGAGACTCGCGATAGTCGGCGCGGATTCCCGGTACCACGACCAGATCGGGTTCGGGCGCGGACTCGTCGTCAAGGGCCACAGGCATCTGAGCTCTCACAATCCAGCCCGGAGGGAGAATGGCCCGCAGCGCATCATCGGCGGCGCCGACGACAGTCGCGTGGTAGCTGCTCTGGGGCTCGGCGACGACGACCTGCCCTCCGATCAGCTCCACGGGATCGCCCTCGAACAGACACAGGTCCACGAGCCGCTCGTACTCGACTCGCTTCCAGCGGCGGAGAGTCAGTGGTGGCTGCGTCATACCGCCACCTTACCGGGCTCCCGTCGAGTGATCAACGTCGGCTCGCGGATACGGCGAATTGCCGGGCCGGAGCCACCACTCCGCGGGGGAGCTAGTAGTCGTCGGGGCCGGAAGTGCCGACCCAGCCCGTCTCCGAGACGTCGACGATGACCCCATCCGGGCCGCTGTACTTCACCTCGACGTTGCCTTCGTGTCGCCGGCCCTGTCCCACGCCGAGCGCCTCGTTGATGTCGTCACGGCGCGGGGCGCCGGCCTCCGCCAGCTTCTCGGCGATCGCCTCGAGGCTCTCGACCTGGAAGCCGATATGGTGGATGCCGCTGTAGCCCTTGCCCCGCTCGGCCCCGGCCACCTGATCGTTCTTGAAGTTGAGGATCGCCAGGTTGAGATCGCCGTCGCTGAGGTAGTAGCCCGTGGCACCGGGGCTATTCACCCTGGCGATCTCCTTCATGCCGAAGACGTCGATGTAGAACTTCGCGGTCTTCTCCACGTCCTGGGTCGAGATGGCGATGTGCTTGATCTTCGGCATGGCCTGTCTCCTCTGTCGATGGTGCGCGCCGGTCTCGCGTGCCTGTCTGGAAGGGTAGGCCAAAGACGCCCGAAACGCCAGGATATTGACCCTCGCCCACGACCGTGGTGTCCTTGACGACTCATGCCACGCACCGTGCACGCGCTCGCGCTCGTCAGCGCCCTCTGCTCGGCGGGCGCCACGATCCTGATCCGGCAGGGCCTCCGCGGCCGCGGCCCCTACACGGGCTTCTGGATCAACCTCGTCGTCGGAACCGTCGGCCTCTGGGCCGCCGTGCTCCTGACGGGCGAGTTCGGTCGCCCGTCCGCGGCCGGGGTCGCGTTCTTCGTCCTCGCGGGCCTCATCGGCACCGTGGCCGGCCGGCTCCTGAGGTTCGTGAGCATCGACAAGGTCGGCGCCTCCGTCGCCGCCTCCCTCATCAACCTGCACCCGCTCGTCGCGACCGGCGTGGCCATCCTGCTGCTCGGCGAGCGCGTCACCGCGCCCATCCTGGCGGGCACGGTGGTCATCGTGCTCGGGACGACTCTCCTCTCCGTCGGCGGGCAGCGGACCGGGTTCCGGCCGTGGCAGATCACGCTTCCGCTGCTGTCGGCCACCTGCTTCGGCGTCGTCGCCGTGCTGAGGAAGCTGGGCCTGAGCGAGACGGGCGCCGTCCTGGGCTCCGCCATCAACATCACGACGGCCCTGGTCGCGTTCACCGGCTTCCTGCTCGCATCCGGCGACCGCGACGCCTTGGCGTGCCGGGGCCGGAGCCTCGCCTACTTCGTGGCCGCGGGCGTCGCGGAGAACGGCGCCGTGTTCCTGAACGTCGTGGCGCTCAGCCTGGGCGCCGTGAGCGTGGTGGCGCCGCTCTACGGGACGGCGCCGATCTTCGTCCTGTTCTTGTCGTTTTTCTTCCTGAGAGGCGTCGAGACGCTGAGCGCGCGGCTGGTCCTGGGAACGCTCCTGATCGTGCTCGGGGTCTACCTCATCACCGCCTTGTCGGGGCGCTAGTCGGCGCACCGAGGGTCGTCAACGCTGGTATATTCCCAGCGTCGAAATCACGCGCGGGAGGGAACCGTGAAGATCCTCTTCTTCGACGACTTCAAGTTGGGCGTGCTCAACGGTGACACGGTGATCGATGTGTCGCAAACGGTGCAGGGGATTCCACACACCGGCCCCCACGACCTGATCAATGGGCTGATCGCGCGCTTCGCCGACTACAAGAACCCCTTGTTAGACCAGGTCGACCGGGGCCAGGGCGTGCCGTTGAGCCGTGTGCGGATCAGGCCACCGCTGCCGAAGCCCTGCAACCTCGTCTGCATGGCCGTGAACTATATGGAGGACGGCACGCGCGCCGAGCCGGCACCGATCAACGCGTTCCACAAGTCTCCCCACGCCGTCATCGGCGACGGCGACGCCATGGTCCTGCCCGACGTTCCCGCGACCATCTTCGAGGGCGAAGCGGAGGTGGCGCTGGTCATCGGCAAGCGGGCCTCGCACGTCAGCGCCGCGCGGGCGATGGATCACGTTTTCGGGTACGTGAACTTCATCGACGGGTCGGCGCGTGGGCTCCTGCCGAGCGGCAACACCTTCTACCAGATGAAGTCGCGCGACACCTTCGCGCCGATGGGCCCCTATCTGGTGACCGCCGACGAGGTGCGCGACCCGCACCGGCTCCAGGTGAGGCTCTGGGTGAACGAAACGCTCAAGCAGAACTTCAACACGAGCGACATGGCGCACAAGATTCCTCGGTGCATCGAGTGGGTCAGCTCCATTCACACGCTGGAGCCCGGCGACGTCCTTGCCACGGGCACCAACCACCGTGGCCTCAGCGCCTTCCAGCACGGGGATCTGATCGAGCTGGAGACGGAGGGGCTGGGCCGGCTGCGCCTGCACGTCCGCGACGACTTGAAGCGCACGTGGGCCCGCGAGACTCGGCTCGAGCGGCAGGAGAAGGGGCTCGAAGGGACGACGCCGCAGCTGACGGGGAAATACGCTCCCGCGCGGCATTAGGCCACGTCGTCGACGAGGAAGGAGGGACACGATGGCGTACGAAGCGCTCTTTGCCGAGACGGTGCTGATCCGCGGGCACCTTCGCGATCAGATCGACGCGTATCTCGCGCGCCCGCTTCGAGTCGGCCCGCAGCCGGGCGTGGTCGTCATTCACCACATGCCGGGCTGGGACGGACCGACCAAGGAGATCGCCAGGCGATTCGCCCACCACGGCTACGTCGCGATTTCTCCCAACCTCCATTTCCGTGAGGCGAAGGCCACACCGGAGGAGAACAGCGCCAGTATCCGCGCGGCCGGAGGCATGCCGGACGACCGCACGCTGGGCGATGTCCAGGGCTCGATCGATCACCTTCGGACCTTGCCGTATCTGAACGGCAAGGTTGGGATCATCGGCTATTGCTCTGGCGGCCACCAGGCGTACCTGGCCGCCTGTTCCCTCCGTGGCGTCGACGCCGCGATCGACTGCTATGGCGGTGGTGTCGTCGCCCAACCCCAGGAGCTGACCCCGCGTCAGCCGGTCGCTCCGATCGAGCTCACCAAGGATCTCCAGTGCCCGTTGCTCGGATTGTTCGGCATCGAGGACGCACGCCCCTCGCCGCAGGACGTCGCCAAGACCGAGGAAGCGCTCAAGAAGTTCGGGAAAACCTACGAGTTCCACACGTACGAAAACGCCGGGCACGCGTTCTTCGCCGTCGACCGCCCGCAGTATCGCGTGCACGCCGCGGTGGACGGCTGGAAGAAGGTCTTCGCCTGGTTCGAGAAGCACCTCCAATGATCGCGCGACCCGTGATGATCGAGCGACGCCCGTTCGGACGCACCGGTCACCCGAGCACGGTGACCCTCTTCGGCGGGGCCGCGCTGGCGCGGGCCAGTCAGGCCGACGCCGATCGCACGCTCGACCTGCTGCTCCGGTACGGCGTCAACCACATCGACACCGCCGCGCGGTACGGCGACTCCGAGCTCCGCATCGGGCCGTGGATGGCCCGTCACCGGAAGGACTTCTTTCTCGCGACGAAGACCGGCAGTCGGACGGCGCCCGAGGCGAGCGAGGACCTCCACCGCTCGCTCGAGCGGCTGCGCGTCGACCACGTCGATCTGATCCAGCTCCACTCCCTCGGCCACCCCGACGACTGGGATCAGGCCATGGGGCCCGGCGGCGCGCTCGAGGCGCTGATCGAGGCTCGTCGGCAGGGGCTCGCGCGCTTCATCGGCGTGACCGGTCACGGCTGGACCATCGCCGCCATGCACCGGCGGAGCCTCGCACGCTTCGACTTCGACGCCGTGCTGTTGCCGTACAACTTCTTCATGGCCCGAGAGGAGCGCTACCGGAGGAACTTCGAGGAGGTGCTGGGCGTCTGCCGGGAGCGGAACGTCGCGGTGCAGGTCATCAAGTCGATCGCCCGCGGCCCCTGGGCCACCAACGCCCGGACGCATACGACGTGGTACCAGCCTCTCGAGGAGCAGGCCGACATCGACCGCGCGGTCCACTGGGTCCTGGGCCTGCCCGGCGTCTTCCTCAACACCGCCGGAGACCTGACGTTGCTTCCGCGAGCCCTGGACGCCGCGAGTCGTTTCGAGCGCCGTCCCACGGACGACGAGATGGCGGTGATGCTCGACTCGACGCGCATGACGTCACTGTTCGGGCTCGCGACCTGAAGGATTGCGAGGCGGGGGGATCAGCCCCCCGCCTCGCGTCGGACCTCGCGCGTTGCCCGACGAACGGGCGCGAACTCGCCGTCAGTTCTTGATCTGGATGTTGCCCCCGGTCAAGGTGCTGGGCATTGGCCACCCGTTTGAATAGGTATCTGTCTTGATGCCGAATGTATCCGCAGTCCCGGGCTCGCCACAGTCGTCAACTTCAACAGTGAAATCCTCCGTGGCCGTGCCTGTAGACCGGATGACCGTGGCCGTGCCACCGATCGTGGCGTGCTTGCTCCCAAATGTCGTCGGGCAAGAATCACCGGGGCTGCGGATAACTGGCCCCTCAACGGATTGCGCCTTTATCCGCACGTCTGCCTGATGGTCGTAGTACTCCAGGTTTCCTGTCGCCGGGCAGCACTTCGCCACAAAGCCGAAGGTGGCCTGCGCGTTAGGATCGGCCAGACTGGGAATCAGAGCCGGCACGGACAGGAGGGCGCCGAGGGGCGAGAAGATGGGGTCGTCGCCCGGAATCTGGCCACCGCCGGTCACCTTTGCTGGAGCAGAGGCGCCACCGACACATGCCCCAACAGGGGCGGGCGCGATGAGCCAAGGGATGAAGTCGACGTTGTAACTGACTTGGGCGCCGAAGAGGCTTGGCCCAACTGGCCCTGGGCCGTTCGGGTCGCCCCACCAGTTGCAGGTGCCATCGACGCTGGGGGCCACGATAGGCATGACGAGGGCATTTTGAACCGCGATCCCATACGCTGCGTTGGTGACGTTGAAGTTGTTCTGGTTAACCTTTCCCGTGTAGAAGGACGGATTGGCTTCGAACCAGACCGCGACTGCAGTAGAGAACCCCATAAAAGGCGGCGATACCAGGATGCTGATGGAGTTATCCGTGACAAGAACGCCAGGCGTGTCAGTCTCCAAACCGACGGCATGCACCCAGCCGCCAACAACCACGTTAGCGCCACCAATCAAGTTAGTTATAGTGTTGTTCCGTATCACCAGGCCGGAGTTCACGGTGCTGCCGTTTCCATTGTTGATCGAGACCCCGTAGGCTCCTCGGGTGTCGCTCGTGACGTTCTCGATCCAATTTCCTTCGATCAGGACACCCGTGCTCGAATTTGTCGAACTGGCGTCGCCGATGTGTACACCTTTGGCCGATCTATTGCTATGAATGTTCTTCAGGTCGTTGGCCAAGATCTGTACGTTGTCCGGGCCGTTCTCGAGATAGATGGCCTGGGCGGTGCCGTTGCCGCCTGTATCCAAGGTGTTGACCCCGTCGATGATATTGTTGGTAATTACAGCCCCAGTACCTGCCGTCTTTACAGCAATCCCAATCGCGGCACCTGTCGTGATGGCATTCTTCAGTGTAAAACCGTCGATCCGGACACTTCCGGCGTTGATAGTGATGACGGGATTGGCCCCGATGGGATTGGCGCCTTGCACGATTGATTCGGCTCCTACGCGCCCCGGGGCAGGATTCCCTGCCTGTTGTCCATTAAGAATGAGAGTCCTACCGATTGTTACGTTCTCGACATACCCTCCTGCGGCCACATCAATTGGATCGCAATTGTTATCGCTGACTGCGGATTGAATCGTCGGGTAACTCAGAGATGGGACGGAGCAGGGAACCGTAGCATGTGCCGTGCCTCCGCCAAGCGTCAACACGGTCGCGAAAGCCGCCACAACCGCGAAGAACCCTAGTAGCCTCGCCTTCAGTTCCAACACACCCTGATTCGCTTCCGCGGCCCCTTTCATGGAAACCTCCTCTATTTGGCGAGTCACCGGACACCGCCAGATGCCGTTTCCTGCGGGTCGAGCTTGGCGGGGCCCGGAGAGCCCCACCCCGGGTAACCGGAGTTCACTTAAGCAGGCGATGTGCTAGGGGCAGAAGGGAACCGCCACGGCAGAGCCGCTGGCCGAGGCGATATCGCCGTGATTGCCGCCGCGGGTACACGAGGCGTTCCTCCACTCGTGGAAGACGAGCCCCTGGTCCACCGCGACGTAGTGGAAGAAGAACGCGTTGTCCATGCGCACAAAGCCGGCCGGGAATACTGATATGAGGAAATCGGCGGTGAAGAAGCAAGGAGGCGCGCAGCCCGCGGTGCCTGGACTGTACACCGCCGCGGTGATGGTCATGTCTATATAGCCGTGGAACATTCCCGTAACGCCGTCGGCTACCATGCCGGGTGGAGTTCCGTCACTGCTGTCGCAGGCACCGGGACTGTTCCTCATAGGGTCCGGCCCAAACGGCGGCGACCCGGGCGTTAGAAACGTGCCACCCTTGAACTTCTGGACAACGCTGAACGTCGTCGGGGTGACCTGCTTGATCATGAAGAATCGATTGACGGTGTCGGTCGCCCAGTCAGGCCCGCATGTTCCCGAATCTCCCGTGGTGCTCGGATACGGGCCGAAGTGCATTGTTCCAGGGTCCGACGAAAGGATGGTCGGATCCTCGGTGGCGAAGAGATCGTCGATCTGCGTCTGGGTATCCAGGTTGAGGATCCCCAGCAGTCCGCCGCCGTCGCCGGCAGGGGCCGCCGATACTGGCCCGGGCGCTCCGGCTGTGAGCGCCACGACTAGGGCCGAAACAATCACCACCGAACGTGCGATCACACGCGTTAGCATCCTGCGGCCTCCTCTCGCAAAATGGATACGGCGCGACTGCATGAGACAGGCTCCCCCGCGTTGGGGTCTGAGCTATGGCTTCTTCCGGCAGAGCCCCGGTCTGTTTTCGGTATCGCCCTCGTTCTTCTCCCAGGTGTTTGCGGTCCCGGCCGTCCCCGTCCCGACGGTGTCGTCGTGGCAGTCGTGCTCGGCGTTGTGCCTCAGCTTGTTCCCAGTGATCACGTTGCCGCTGTTACCGTCGGCCTCGATGCGGATCCCATCCACGAAATTGTCGTGGCTGTGGTTCATGGAGAACACCGAGCTCGTCAGCGAGTCGGGCGCGACCGAGATCCCAGATCTGCCCATGTTCTGGATTTGGTTGTGGCTGACCTCCACATTCACGCTCGTCGGTCCCCCGAAGGCGGGCGCATTGAAGCGGACACCGTTGAAGTCACCGTTCGTCAGATGGTTCCTGGCGATGAGAAGGCCGCTGTTGTCGGGGCCGAGGAAAATCGCCGACCCTGTCGAGTTGGTTGCCTTGTTATCCATGACCTCGACGTTCTGCGCGCTGAAGAGCGCAACTGCCGAGTCGTCGCCCAAAGACTTGTTGTGCGTCACTGTCACGTTCGAGACTGGCAGGACGGCACCGGTAAGCGTGACCGCCGAGGTCATGTTCCCCGTGAAGGAGTTGTATTCGATGGCGGCGTTCTGGAGACCCTGGTCGGAGTAGACGCCGTTGCCGTTGGCTGCACCCGTCCTGTTGTTCGTTCTGACACAGTTCTTGCTTACGACGGAGTGATTCGCACCGCTGCTGTTGAAGTAGATACCGAAGACGTTGTTTTGAACGATGTTGTTGCGGATGAGGTATCCGGAGAACGCTGGACTCGTGTAGACGCCCGGGCCGTCCAGCTGGTCCTCGACGACGAACCCGTCCAGGACGACGCCGTTGGCGGCCAAGAGGAAGCCGAAGATGGCGAAGCCGTGCAGGATCGAGTCGCGGGTCGGGTCGGGCAGTGTCGCGTTCTCACAGCGGCCCTCGCCTCCACTGTGGCTTGAGCCGAGCAGCGTAACGGTCTTGTTCACCACGACGGTCTCGTTGTAGATCCCGGGGCACACTCTTATGGTGTCGCCCGGCATCGCGGCCGTCACCGCAGCGGTGATCGTCGTGTATTGAGCGTTGGGGCACTGCACCATGTCATCGTCGACCACCAAGGTCCCGGGCGGGTCACCGGCCGTCGTCGTATCCGTCGGGGCCGCGTCGATACCTACCGCCGTGTCGGGTATCCCGATGATCGCGGGGTCGTCAGGAGCGAATGCATCCAAAGTTTCTCCGAGTCCGAGCAGCTGCGTCAGGTAGACCACCAACGTGGCCGGGTCGATAACCCTGGACGTGTCGTTATCCCTCCAGGCCGATGATTGCCCGGCCCCCAGCGTCAACGTGCCTACGACAATGGCGATCGAAGCGACGAGGGCCCTTATCCTCATGGCGTCCTCCTCAGTTAAAGGGTGAATTTGGCGAAGGGCCTACGCCACCAGTGCAGATGTCCTGCTCGTTCGCGATAAACGTGTTGCTCTTTGTCCTCCCCAAACCTCCACCTGCCTGGACGAAGAGCAGGCCGCATGCGACAAAGTCCGTGGGAACATAGTCGTGAGCCGAAATGGTGTTGCCTGAAACCAGTCCGCGTGCGCCAAATCCGATCTGGACGCCGTTCTGAGCAGCATCACCAGGAAAGGTCGGGCCTCTTCCAGTGACCGTATTGTTACCCACGAGGACGAACGTGCCTGGCTCATTCGCGGTAATGCCGTTCTTGCCGTAGTCGTCGACCATGCTCTGAAGAATGGTCACATTCGAATTCAACCCCGGGCCACCGTTGCCGCTCTGCACGAAGATGCCCAGAACAGCCTGGCAACCGGAGGCGAAGGGATGGTGGATGTGTGTCACATGAACAGATTGGATTGCGCCAGAACTGGCACGGAAGAAGATGCCCACATAACCCGGAGAACAGGCGTTGAATGCTCCCGTGCTGCCGTCGATCGTCAGGTCTGACACAGCTACGCCGGTCGTTGCATCCACCAGAAGGATTGCGGCGATTGGCGCACCCGAGAAGAGACTGGAGCTGTTGGCGGCGACCGGGAGCAGGGGCTTGATAGTGGTCGATGCCATGCCGTCGCCCTCGAGCGTGAGTGGCTTCGTAATCACCACTTGTTCGTTGTACGCTGACGAGCCCACGAAGACCGTTTCTCCTGGATCGGCATGATTCACGGCGTCTTGAATGGTGAGGTGTGTGTCGGCATTAGTTCCACTGCAAGCGAACGCATTAGTTATCACGGGGGGCACGCAGTGCACCGTGATGCTGTCGGCGAGTGCCACAGCTGCGCCCAGAAGGATCACCGCCGCCGCCACACCTGTAGCCGCCAGGATCTTCACGTTCTTACCCATCCCCGCCTCCTGTATCACTTCGTCCACGGGAGTCCTGACCGCGCGAGCCTCTTCGCGCGTCCCTCGGAGGACGAGACGGCGGCGCTGCTCGAGTCGCGGAGGATCACCTCGCTCAACTACGCTCAAAGAAACAAGACTGCACGAGGGGCCCGCGATCCGAGCCCCTCGTGCCCGTCGCCGAGTCTTGACTACTTGTGGATCTGGATGTTGCCTCCTTCCAGCAGCTGATCGCCTGAGTCGTAGCCGTTGCTCAGCCGAATCTGGTACTTGTCCAAGCCCCTCCCGGACTCGCCGTGATCCTCGACGTCGATCCGGTAGATAAACGAGCCGGCGCCGTCGATGGTCGCCTCGCCGAAGATGCTCGCCTCCGTGGGCGGGTCGCCTGGACAGACAACCGCGAGCACGTTGATCGAGTGCACGTTCATAGGCTGTGCCGGCCCCTGGTCCTGGTACTCCTCCTGCCCCAGCGGGTTGCTCTGCGAATCCACCTTGGCGTTCCCGCCAAAATTGGCCCTATCGCCGTTGCTGGCGTGGATCCACCCACCGTACGTGACGTCGACCTGACACAGCGGGGTGCTCACGGGAACGGTCCAGACCTTCGTCGCGGCGCCGTCCGGCTCGCCGGCGTCCTGCGTGCCGTTGCTGTTGGTGTCGGCGAAGGCGGTGATCACATCGGCGCCCGGCAGCGCCGGCCCCGTGTAGGTGAAGGTGCACTGTCCGCTCGTGTTCGTCGTGCACATGCCGCTCGTATTGACCGAGCCTGTCACGGTGAAGCGAACGATCACGTTCGGCACAGGGTTGCCATTCATGTCTTCGACCGTCGCCGTCACCGTGTGCTGGGTGTCTACATCGTTCGTTGCGGTGGGCGGGCTCAGCGTGAGCGTCGCCGGCGGCAGCGGTGTGCACGGTGTCCCTGCAGCCACGGAGGTGAGGAACGGGTAGGCGTCGACGTTGTCGCTGACCGCGTTGCCCGTCCCGGTGGGATTGTTCATGAGATTGAAGGGCCCCGTCGGACTTCCCCACCAGTTCTGTTCGGCGTCGATCGTCTCCGTGCCGTTGTATCTGGCACCGAAGGCGTTGCCGAAAATGTTGTTCTGGTTGGTGTGGTTGGTGGAGATAGTCCCGGGAAACTGGCTGGCGCTGAAGGAGATGCCCGCTCCGGCATTCGTGAGACCATTGCCTGTAAAGCAGTTCTGCGTGATCGTGTTGAACTGGGCGCCTCGCGTCGAATCGGTCGCGCCGCCGAAACCGGTCAGACCAAGGCCATTCCCGCCATTGTTGGCAAAAGTATTCTTCGTGATAAGCGAGTTTCTTGGGCCGCCCTGCAGCCCGTCGAAGAGGTTGTTGCTGAAGGTATTACCGGTGATCGGACCGTCTCCCCATGCCTTTCGACCAAGGTTCACCCCGGTGCCGTTGTTATCGATGAAATTCCCACTGAAGAGCGGTATCCGCGAACCAGCCGTGCCGTGGTCCACGTTGCGGGTTCCATCGACGAAGAATCCCGTACCGGAGCCGGGGGGCGTTCCGTGGCCGTTCATCACGCAGTTGTTGGTGAACCAGAACCCGTCGAAGTTGTCCTGGTCCAGATGGAAGAGGGCGCCGCTGCCAACCTTTGCCGTGCCGTCGATCTCGTTCTGGTCGACCGTGATGTTGATCCCGTTGTCGTTGAGGAACACGCCATTATCGGTGAACCCCCGGATACGGTTGTTGAGCAGCTGGAGGCCGTTAATGGGACCAGTGGTCGACTCGATGGCCCTGGTTCCACCGAGGAACGTGAACCCGTTGATGACGATAGTCACGCCTAGCGACCCCTGGAGCTCCAGTGTCCTTACGAGTGGATTGAGGGGTGTGACAATTGATTCGCTGGCGACACGCCCGCAAGCGCCAAAGCCCGCCTGTGCACCGTTGAGAGTGAGAGTCCTGTTGATCACCACGTTCTCGGTGTAGGTTCCCGCAGCCACGTTGATCGTGGAGCAACCGGGATCGTTGACTGCAGCCTGAATCGTTGGATAATCCGTTGGAACGTTGCAGGTTGGGCCCCCCACTGCGGCCTGTGCGGTACCTACGCCAATCGTCAGGACCGTCGCGAACGCGGCCACAATCGCCAAGAATGCTACGAACTTCGTATTCACCTCTCCGACTCGAATCTTCATTGCTGGATCCCTCCTGGGCAGCCTGTGGGGTTTCGATACCGGGCATGGTGAGGTTTCGGCACGTCGAGCGCGGAGGTCCTTGTTTTGGCGGGAATACCCTGAAAAACGAGTCATGGTTTTCACGGAGCAAGCTAGGCGGAAATACCTACGTAGCCATCAGGCAAATTCCGGAAAGAGATGCGCGTAAATACCTTACAGTATGATCAGGGAATTACCTGTTGCGACGCCGCTCGGGAGGCCCTACAGGGCGCCCTGTCAGAAGACGGAAATGGCTTTCGTGTTTGGATTCTTGCTGCCCGCTCAAGGACAACTGACGGGCTCAGCCCCCGACGAGCTCGGGCGCGCAGATCAGCGCGGTGCGGACGGCCTTGCCCTGGTCCGCGTTCGCGAACGCCTCGTTGATCCGCTCGAGCGGGTAACGGTGTGACAGGATCGCGCGATAGGGGTAGCGGTCGTGGGTCCGCTCGAGGAGCTCGAGCCCGCGCCTGAGCGCCCACGCCTGATAGCCGCCCACACCGATCAAGCGCCGGTTCAGATGGACCAGCCACGCGGGGTTGAAGGGGATCGTCTGGTCGGCGGCGATGTTGCCGATCACGACGTAGCGGCCCTCAGGCCGCGCCATGGCAATGCCCTCGACGAGCGCGGCGGGATGGCCGACGAGCTCGAGGACGACGTGGCCGCCGCCCCCGGTCAGGTCGCGCACCGCCTTCGCGCGGGCGTCGCTCGTGGCGAAGTCGTCGACGTTCAGGACGTGGTCGGCGCCGAAGGCCCGGGCGAGCTCTAAGCGCTCGGTGATCCGGTCGAGGACGACGATGCGCGCAGCTCCGCGCTCGCGCGCGACGGCTGTCGCGAAGAGACCGAGCCCACCGGCCCCCTGGATGACGACGCTCTCGCCGGACTGGAACCCGGCCTGGTGAAGGCCGTAGATCACCTGGGCCAGGGCGCAGTTGAGCGGCGCCACGGTGAAATCGTCGAGCGCGTCCGGCGTGCGGAGCACGTAGTGGCCGGGCTGGAGGTAATAGTAGTCGGCGAAGGCGCCCGTGAAGTGGGGCGGCGTGTCGCTCCGCGCGCGGCCGGCTCCGATGCGCCGCACGACGCAGTGGTGCGGGTCACCGGCGCGGCAGAAGTCGCAGCGCCGGCACGGGTAGAAGTACGAGTAGACGATGCGATCGCCCTCGCGGAGCGGCGCGCCGGCGGCGTCGGTTGTCACGTGTGCGCCGAGTCGCGCGACCCGGCCCGTCATCTCGTGCCCCATGATGGTCGGGCCGATCCGCGGCGTGCGACCGTGCCAGCCGTGGAGGTCCGAGCCGCAGATGTTGGCGACGGTCACGCGCACCAGGATCCCGTCGGGCTCGACTTCGGGCAGGGGGAACTCGCGCGCCTGGAAGGGCTTCTCGACGCCGGTGAAGACGAAGGCTCGAGCATTCATCGATTTCGCCTCATTCAGACCTGACCCTCCCACGACGCATCGGCGACCTCGCGCCAGCGCGCGCGGATCCGCTCGACCTCGTCCCGGGGCAGGGGACCGGTCTGGAGCAGGGCTGCGTTCTGCTGCCATCGCTCCGGCTTCGTGGTCCCGACAATCGCGGTGTGGACGCCCGGCACGCCGAGGGTGAAGCGCAGCGCGGTGGCGACGGCCGTGTCGGCCGCGTCCCGCAGGAAGGGGTAGTCCAGCCTCCGCAGACGAGACCAGTAGGGCTGATAGTAGGACTCAGCCGGCTTTCGCGCGTACCGCCACGCGACGTTCGCGAGCGGTCGCTTGGCGATCACGCCCATCTCGCGTGTCCGCGCCAGCGGCAGCGTCAGCTCGAGGGCCTCCTGGTCGGCGACGCTGATCGAGGTCTGGAGCGTGTCGAAGCGGCCGCACTCGATCGCGAAGCGCGCCGCCTCGCCGTCGCCGCTGTAGCCGATGTACCGCGTCCACCCTCGCTCGCGCGCCTGCTCGAGGGCGGCGATGGCGTCGCCCCGCCGAAGCTGGGTGAGCGAGCAGCTGTGGAGCTGGATCAGGTCGAGATAATCGGTCTCGAGACGCCGCAGGCTCCGCTCGATGCTGGCCAGGAGCGCGGCCGATCGCCAGTCCGCTCGCCCCCAGCCGCGGGCGTGGCCGCACTTGGTGAAGAGGTGAACCTCCCGTCGCCGGGCGCCGACCGCGCGCCCGATGCGCAGCTCGCTGTCCTCGTAGCACTCGGCCGTGTCGATCACGTTGAGCCCGGCGTCCAGCGCGCTTCCGAGGAGCTGCTCAACCGTGCGGCCGCTCACGCGCTGGTAGCCGATCTCGGCGCCGCCGAAGCCGAGCACGCTCGCGACGATGTCGGTCCTGCCGAGCCGGCGTCGCTCCACTCGTCACACCTTGTCGTGAGAGGAGTATCGCACAGAGGACATTGACGCCTCTCGGCGCTCGACGTAGCCTCGACACATGACAACGTATCCGGCCCGACCTCGGCGCTGGACGCGGCCGGAGTACGGACGCTTGATCGAGGTCGGCGTCTTCCGCCCCGGCGAGCCTGTCGAGCTCCTGGGGGGCGAGTTGATCGTGAGCGAGCCTCAGGGCAGCGCGCATTACACGGCCATCGGGCTCGTGGAAGACGCCCTCCGCGTCGCCCTAGGACCGGGCTGGTTGGTGCGGTCGCAGGGGCCGATCGCGCTGGACGACGAGTCAGAGCCCGAGCCAGATATCGCGGTGACTCGCGGAGGCCGGCGGGACTACAGCCGCGAGCATCCCTCGCGGCCCGCTCTCGTCGTCGAGGTCGCCGAATCGAGCCTGCCACTCGACCGCGAGCACAAGGGCAGCCTCTACGCTCGTGCGCGTCTGGACGACTATTGGATCTTGAACCTCGTCGATCGCGTTCTGGAGGTCTATCGGCTGGCCATCCAGGACCCGTCAGCGCCGTTCGGCTGGCGGTATGCGTCGCGGGAGATAGTGGGTCCCGAGTCGTCCGTTGCGCCTCTTGTCGCGCCGCACGCATCCGTCGTCGTCAGAAACCTCCTGCCGTAAATAGGCGCCCGACAGCCGCCGTCTAAAGGGCGAGACGAACCGCAGCACTCCACTACGCCGGGAGGCCGGCAAGGAGGAGACACAATGAGGCGGATGGCTGCCGTAGTCATGATCGCGATGCTGCTGTCACCCGGACTGGCGTTGGCGGGCTCATCCACCGACGCCGCTCTCGGCCTCGGCGCGTTCGCAGTGTTCAACCAGATCATCTCGGGCACCGGCATCTTCGGACGCTCCGCCGTCGGGCAGCCCACTGTCATCGAGCGGCAGGTTGTCGTGGCGCCGCCCCCGGCGGTCGTCGTCGCGCCGCAGCCAGTGGTCGTGTACCAGACCCCGGCCCCCGTGTACTACCGGACCTATGTGCAGTACGTGCCTGTGCAGTACGTGCCGGTTCAGCACTACGTGCCGGCTCAGCCGTCCTGGTGCCCACCGGGACACGCCAAGCACGGGCGCTGCGGCGAGCACTGGCAGCACCGCCGCCATTGATCCGCGACTGACCCGACCCGCGCTGCCCCTGAGGCTGGTCGGGCCCTCAGCCCCCGACGGGCGGGCCCGGCCGCCGCTCCGCGCCGCTCGCCGTGCTAGGATGCGGCCCCGTGAGCCCTGAGCTCGCGGCGAGGCGGCCATGAAGATCACCCACGTCACCACGCGAGTGCTGCGCACCCCAGCCGACAATCCGCTCGTCGTCGGCCTGCCCGCCCCGACCGACACGCGCGAGTTCGTGACCCTCGAGCTGGGCACCGACCAGGGGCTGGTCGGCGTAGGCCTGACCTTCTTCGGCGGCGCGCTCACGGCTGCGCTCAAGGTCGCGGTCGACACGCTCGCCGGTCTCGTCGTCGGCGACGACCCCACGCAGCCCGAGGCCATCGCCGCCAAGCTCCGGCGGGCGGCGGGCAGTTCGGGCCCCGGCGGCATCTTCACGCTCGCGCTCTCGGCCATCGACACGGCGTGCTGGGACATCCGCGGCAAGGCCCTGGGCCAGTCCGTGTGCGCGCTGCTCGGCGGTCTGCGCGACCGCGTCCCGACGTACGCGAGCGGCGCCCTCATGCGCCCGCATCCGGTCGACTACCTCGCCAAGGCGGGCCCGCGCTTAAGGGACATGGGCTTCAGACAGATGAAGATGCAGTGCGGGAGCGAGCCGTCGGTCGCGGCGTCGATCGAGCGCGTCCGCGTCATGCGCGAGGCGATCGGTCCCGACGTCGACCTCATGTGCGACATCAACCAGCTGTGGAGCGTGAACCACGCGATCGAGGTCGGGCGCCGAATCGAGCCCTATCATTTGTATTGGCTGGAGGACCCGGTCGCCCACGACGACTACACCGGCCTCGCCCGTGTAGCCGACGCGCTCACCACCCCGATCGCCGCCGGCGAATACCACTACGGCATCGCGCCCTTTCGCCATCTGCTGGAGGCGCGGTCGATCGACATCGTGATGATCGACCTCGTGCGCGTGGGCGGCATCACGCAGTGGATGAAGGTGGCCGGCATGGCCGAGGCGTTCAACCTGCCGGTGGTGAGCCACCTCGTCCCCGAGATCCACGTCCACCTTGTCGCCGCGATCCCGAACGGCCTCACCGTCGAGTACATGCCGTGGACGCTCCGGCTCTTCGCGGAGACGCCGGCGCTCGAGGGCGGCCAGCTCGTGGTGCCGAAGACGCCGGGGCTCGGGCTCGCGTTCGACGCGGCCGCGATCAAGCGCTACCAGGTCGGGTGAGCTTCCGGCGGCTTGACGTAAAGACCAATCGTCTTTACGATAGGCGAATGAAGCTCCTCAACGTCCGACTCGGCCCCGATGACGCCCGGATGGCGGCGCGCCTGCGAGAGGCTGGCATCCCGATCTCCCGCGTTGTGCGTGCGGCGATCCGCGCCGCTCACGAGCGACACGCGGCCGCCCGCGTGTCGCGCCGACCGGCGAGCGAGATCATGGCCGACATCTACCGCGAGTATCCCGACCCCCCGAACCTGCCGCGCGGCGAGCGTGATCCGAGGGATCGCGCGAGGGTTCGCCGCCTGATTCGGCGGCGGTTGCGCCACCGGAGCTCGTGATCCTCCTCGACACCGCGCCGGTTGTCGCGCTGTGCGACCCGCGTGACGCGCTCAATCGGCGAGCGCTCCGTGACCTCAACCGGCTGGCGCGCGAGCCCTTCGTTCTCTGTCCGCCGGTGCTCACCGAGGCGTGCTTCCTCCTGCCGCGCCGGGCGCAGCGCGAGCGGCTGCGGCGCTTCCTTGACGAATTCTCGGTCGCGGCCTATCGGAGCGAGGACGAATCCCTGTGGCTCGAGGTGTTCGATTGGCTGATGCGTTACCACGAACATGATCCCGACTGGGCCGACGGCTATCTCGCGGTTGTCGCTGAGAAGGAGCGGGGATCCAGGGTGTGGACATACGACCGCGAGTTCCGGACGACATGGCGGAGGCCGGACGGCACCCGGGTCCCGTTGGCGGTGAGCTGAGAGGGAAGGAATCGGTGGCGAAGGCGCCGACATGTCGCGGAATCGGAACATTGACGTACCGAGGCGGGCCTGATTGAATGACCGCGGTGGGTGTCTCCGGCCAGATCAAGACCGCGTTCCAGGACATCATCGCTCCAGAGCTCCACGTGCTCCGCGGTGATATCCGTGTCCTCGACCAGAGGGTCGTCAGCCTGGACCAGAAGATCGGTGGTGTCGATGCCCGCCTGACGGTCAAGATCGACGCCCTTCGGACCGAAACGGTGTCACTCAAGGCGGAGCTGCTCGCCGAGCTCCGGCGGCTCGACGCGAGAATCGACGGAGTGGATCGTGAGCTACGGACGGCGATCGACATCCGGGAGCGGCTGGCCGCCCTCGAAGCCCGCCGCTCAAGCTCATGACGACGCTGCCTCCGAAGGACGTGCTGCTCGCCAGCCTGGACAACGTGGTGCGAGAGACCCTGGCCTATTTCGAGGGGCCGGGCCGCGTGACCAAGGCTCGGGTCGACCGATGGCAGGCCCGCGATGTGCTGATGCACTTCATCTACTTCCACGACGCGACCGCGTGGGGCATCCAGTCGGCAGCGCTCGGGGGGCCCCCGTGGCCGGTGCCCGCCGACTCCGACACCGTGAACGAGGTGTGCCGCCGCCTCCACGAGCACGAGAGCCTTGACGAGCTGCTGACGCAGCTGCACCAGGCCCACGCACGGCTGGTGCGCGCGGCCCGCAGCGCGCCCGACCTGGACACGCCCTGCTTTCAGCGGGCGACGGGCGAGCTCATGACCGGGCGTCAGCGGTTGCAGCTGCTCGCTCACCACTGGACCGAGCACGTCCGGGAATTGCAGGAAGCGGCGAAGAGACCGTAGCGAACCGCGCGCGCGTCCCTGGTCACGCTCCCTTGCTGTTGCTGATCGACTCGAGCGCCATCTCGACCAGCGCGACCTGCCCGGCCGCAACGGCCTGCAAGCCGCGCAAGAGCGCGGCGCGGACCTCGCCGGGATCCTCCACACGCTCACCGTAGCCGCCGAACGCGCGCGCGATGGCCGGGTAGTCCGGGCTCGGCGCGATGGTGGTACCCACGAACGTGTTCGACCGTACGGCCCAGCCGTCCGGGTATTGTTCTGAGACGTGGGATTTTTGCGAGAGGTAGCCCGAGTTGTTGAAGAGCACGATCAGGATCGGCATCCGATGCTCCTGACAGACCCCGAGCGCCGCCAGGGCGGGGTTGTAGTGGAAGGCGCCGTCGCCGATCAGGGCGATGACCGTGCGGTCCGGCGCCGCTGCCTTCACGCCGAGCGCCGTCCCCAATCCGGTCCCGAGTCCGCCGCAGCTGCCCGCGAAGAAGCTCCCGGGCTGCAGGCGGTCGAGGAAGCGGTGCACGTCCAGGCGGTGCGTGATGGTCTCGTCGACCACGATCGCGTCCGGCCGGAGGACGTGGTTCAGCTCGTGGGCGACCCAACGAGTGTCGAGGGGCTTCCCCGCCGCGGCCAGCCCCTCCTCGCGCAGCGCGTCCCGCCGCTTCTGGTGGCGCACCTGCCACCGCTCGAGCGTGGTCGTCCGGGCGCCCGGAGGGATCGCCTCCCTCACACGCTCGACCAGCATGGCGAGTGAAACCTCGACGCCGCCTGTGACCACGAGGTCCGCGCGGTAGCCCCAGAACGGGAGATCCGAGCGGAGCGGGTTGTCACTCAGGACCACGACCTTCGTGCCGGGGCCGGGAGCGGACGAGGCCGGGTGCCAGGGCGCCACGGTCGCCACGAGGAACACGACATCGGCGTCGTTCAGGTACTCCGCCACGAACGCCGACCGGCCGACCCCGCCGTAGAGGGGATGCGTGCGCGGGAAGTTCGCGTAGCCGGGATGCCAGGCCTCGATGACCGGCGCGCCGAGCCGCTCGGCGAGGGAGACGAGATGCTCGACCGCGCGCACGCTCCGTCCCGCTTCTTCGGTCACGATCAGGGGACTCGCGGCGCGGGCGAGGACGAGCGCCAGCTCGTCGATGGCGCGTGGGTGGGCCGCGGGCGCGTGCGCGAAGCCCGCGGAGGCAGGAGGATTGGTCGTCAACGTCTCGAGCAGGAATTCCATCGGGACCGAGACGAAGACCGGCCCTTGCGGCGTCGCCATCGCCAGCTGACACGCCCGCTGGATCGTCGCCGGCAAGACCGCGGGCGTGTTGAGGGCAAAGCTCCACTTCACCGAGGGCTCCACGAGCCTTGCGGGGCCGCCGACGTCGGACAGCAGGCGAATCCACTGGTGTCCGAGGTCGTGGTCGGAGCCCTCGCTGAACCCGATGGACTCGCCCGCGAGCACGACCATCGGGACCTGCTCGTGAAGCGCTCCGCGGAGCGCCATGGCGGCGTGGAGGGCGCCGACGGTGGTGTGGATCATCACGGCGGGAAGCTTTCCCGACGCCTTCACGTAGCCGCTGGCCATCGCCACCGCGATCTCCTCGTGGCGCGACGAGAGATAGAGAGGGATCTCTTTGGCGGATCCGTACGGTTTTGCGAGGTGCTCCCAGACGGGCGCCCACTCCGAGCCGGGCGACGCGAAGATCCGCTCGACGCCCATCTGGGCCAGGAGGCGCAGGAGCGCTTCGGCCCCGCTCAGTCCTTTCGTGTCCATGCGGCTGTCCTTCTTTCGGCGTTCAGAGGTCGGCGACGTCGACGGCCTGACCGAGGGCGGCGCTCCGGGCCACGGCGGCGGTGAACTCCATGTAGCGCACCCCGTCTTCGAAGGTCGTTCGCCGGACCGTCTCGCGGCCGCGGATCGCGCTGACGAACTCCTCTTCGACCCGCCAACCGATCCGCCGGTCGGCGGGGATCGGAATCTCGCGGAGCGCGTCCTCGCCGCGCCGCGCACCCGACAGGCGCCGGGCGTCAGCCTCGAGCCGGAGCGTGCCCTCGCTTCCGAAGATCCACACCTCGCTCGGAGGCGCCAGGGCCGTGACCGCGCTGAAGCGAAGGTGGGCGACGGCGCCGGACTGGAGCTGGGCCAGGACGTCGACGTGATCCGGCACGCGCACGTCGTGCCAGGCGCCGGTCGCGTCGCGGCGCCGCGGCACGGCGATCTTGGTCATCGCCGTCACCCGGTGGGCAGGACCGAGCCAGCGCATCATCGCCTCGTACCAGATGCCCATGTTGAGGACGTTGAGCCCGCTGAGCGAGGCGTCGTGGCGCCAGTGGAGCGGCTCGTCCCGGTCCAGGAAACGACCCTGCGCCGCCTGGAGCTCGACCGCGAGCACCTCGCCCGCATAGCCCTCGGCCAGGAGCGCCTGAAGGGTCGCGTCGACCTCGAGCGTGTGGGGCGCCGGCACGAGCTGGGCGACGAGGTGCGGCGCCCGGCGTGCGGCGGCGAGCATGCGCCGCCCCTCGGCGGCGTCCATGGCCATGCGCGCCTCGCAGAGGACGTGCTTGCCGTGCTCGAGCGCGGCGAGGGTGATCTCGCAGTGCATGTCGGGCCAGGTCCCGACGCAGACGGCGTCGACGTCGCGGGCGCGGACGAGGTCCCGCCAGTCCGCGTAGACCCGGGTGACCCCGAACTCCTTCGCGACGCGCTCGCCCGACTCCTTCGTCCGGTTCGCGACCGCCACCAGGTCGACGTCGGGCTGCTTCTGAAACCCCGGAATGTGACGGCGGCGGGTGTTGTTGCCGGCGCCGACGAAGCCCACGCGGAGCGTCGTGTCAGTCATGGGGCGACATGGTAGCACCACGACGCGTGTCCGGCTCCTCCGGCGGCGGTCACACCCCGCCGGTCACGTCGATGGTCACGCCGGTGACGAAGTCAGCGTCGCGGGAGGCGAGGAAGCAGATCACCCGTGCCTGGTCGGGCGCCTCGGCGACCCGGCGGAGCGGCGTGCGGGCGATTTCCTGCGCCTGCTCGTCCAGGGTCCGCTGCGCCCACCGCGGCCGGATGCGTTCGGTCAGCGTCAGGCTTGGGGCGATGGCGTTGACGGTGACGCCGAACGGCCCCAGCTCGTGCGCGAGCTTCCGCGTGAAGGCGATGATCCCGCCCTTGGCCGCGGCGTAGGCGCTGCTGCTGCTCGCGCTGAGCCCCCGCCCGGCGATGGACGAGATGTTCACGATCTTGCCGCCGCGCTGGCGCTTCATGACCGGTCCCACGGTGTGGCAGAAGAGGAACGTCCCGTCGAGGTTGAAGGTGATGAGGCGTTGCCACTCGGCGAGCGTGAGCTCGTCGACGAGGGCGGCCGGCCGCGCGATGATCGTGCTCCCGCCCACCGCGTTGACCAGGATGTCGACCCGCCCGAACTCGCGCACGACGCCGTCGACCACGTCACGGACCTGGGCCGGGTCCAGGGCGTCGGCCGGTCGCGCGTGCCCCTGGCCCCCGGCGCGCCGGATCGCGCCCATGGCCTCCTCGAGTCGGCCCTTGTCGGTGTCGACGCCGACGACGATGCCGCCCTCGCCCCCGATGATCTCGGCGGTGGCGCGGCCGATCCCGCTCGCCGCCGCCGTGATGAGCGCCACCCGGTCCGTGAATCGCATCGTCATGCGCAGGCGGCCGCGTAGACATCCTGGACGCCGTCGGGCAAGCGATGCTCGTGCCACGTCCGGCCGTCGTCCTGCGTACCGAAGACCTGCCCGGTGCGGCTCACGCAGTAGACCTGGTCGGGATCCCGTGGATGGAGCGCCACGGCCATCATCGTGCTCTCGGCCTTGACGCCGTGGTCGAGGCGCGTCCAGGTCTCGCCGAGGTCTCGGCTGCGGTAGAGCGATCCGTCCTGGCTGCGCGCGGCCGGGCTGAGGCATGCGTAGAGGACGCGGGGATCGTGCGGAGACACGCGGAGGTCGCGGCTATACGTGAGCGGCGAGAAGCGGCCGATGTCCATGGTCTGCCAGTGGGCCCCGCGCTCCGCGCTCCGGAACAGGCCCATGCGGACGGCGAGGAACACGGTGCCCGGCCTGGCGGCGCTCACGCAGAGCGCGTGACCGTCCAGCATGCCCTCGATGTCGGTGTCGCTGTCGATCCGGCTCTTGAGGTGCGGCAGCTCCGCGAGCCTCAACAGATCGGCGCTGCAATCCTGCCACGTCTCGCCCGCGTCCGGGCTCTTCATGACGCCGCCGACCTCCAGAGCGCCGTACAGCTCGTCGGGGCGCGCGGGATCGGCCGCCAGACGCATCACGCGGCACACGAACGACTTCATCTTCACCCGCTCGGGCTGGGTGGCCTTCGGGAGCCGCCTCCAGGTGTCGCCGCCGTCGTCGCTCCGGTAGACGCCGACCGGAGACGTCCCGGCGTAGAGGGTCCGCGGATTCGTGGGATGCACCAGGATCGACCAGACCTCGGTGTCGCCGGGGAATCCGAGCCGCTCCCAGCGCTCGCCGCGGTCGGTGCTCCGATACGGGCCGCTCCGCGTGCCCAGATAGATCACCTCCGGGCTCGCCGGGTGCACGGTGATCGCCTGGACGTCGGTGACCACCGGCAGCCCCTTGGTGAGATGCTCCCAGCGGTCGTCGCCGATGGCCTGGCGGAAGACCCCTCCGCGGGTCTCCGACCGTGAGCGCGCGGCGCCGACGAAGATGTGCGTGGGCAGGGGCGGGTTGGCCATCGTCGTGTCCTCCCGGGTAATCGTGATTTCCGTGCAAGGATAGCGGAGAACGGGGACGATTGCCTCGCCAGCCGAGTGCCACTACGATCCCGGACACGGAGGCGCTCATGACGACCCCGGTGCCCACCCGACCCTTCACAGGGGAGGAGTTCCTGGACAGCCTGCGTGGCGGGCGCGAGATCTGGATCTACGGCGAACGGGTCCCCGACGTGACGACGCACCCGGCCTTCCGCAATCCCGCGCGCATGCTCGCCCGGCTCTACGACGCGCTGCACGCGCCGGCCACGCACACCCTGTTGACGTGCGGCACCGATACCGGCTCGGGGAGTTACACGCACAGATACTTCCGGGCTCCGATGAGCGCCGCCGATCTGGTCGCCGCGCGCGACGCGATCGCCGCCTGGGCGCGCCTGACCTACGGGTGGATGGGCCGGTCGCCCGATTACAAGGCGTCCTTCCTCGCGACGCTCGGCGCCAACGCCGAGTACTACGCGCCGTATCAGGAGAACGCGCGGCGCTGGTACCGCGCCGCGCAGGAGCGCGTCCTCTACCTGAACCACGCCCTCGTCCAGCCGCCGGTGGACCGGCACCGTCCGCCCGACGAGGTCGCCGACGTCTACGTGCACGTCGAGAAGGAGACCGACGCGGGGCTCGTCGTGAGCGGCGCGAAAGTCGTCGCCACGGGCTCGGCGCTCACCCACGCCAACTTCATCGCCCATCCCACCACCGTGCCCATCAAGACCAAGGAGTTCGCGGTCGTCTTCATCGCCGCCATGGACGCGCCCGGCGTGAAGCTGATCTGCCGCCCGTCCTACGCCATGGCCGCCGAGGTGCTGGGCAGCCCGTTCGATTATCCGCTGTCGAGCCGCCTGGACGAGAACGACGCCATCCTCGTCCTCGACCACGTCCTGGTGCCCTGGGAGAACGTCTTCGTGTACGAGGACGTGGAGAAGTCGAACACGTTCTTCCCGGGGTCCGGCTTCCTGCCGCGTGCGATGCTCCACGGCTGCACGCGCCTGGCCGTCAAGCTCGATTTCATCGCCGGCCTCCTGCTGAAGGCCGTGGACGCGGTGGGCTCGCGGGAGAGCAAGAACGTGCAGGCCTCCGTCGGCGAGACGATCGCCTGGCGCAACCTCTTTTGGGGCCTCTCGGACGCGATGGCGCGCGCGCCCGTCCCGTGGGCCGGCGGCTCGCTGCTCCCGAACCCGGAATACGCGCAGGCGTACCGCGTCTTTTCGACGGTCGCGTATCCCCGCGTCAAGGAGCTGACCGAGAGCATCCTCGGCAGCGCCCTCATCTACCTGAACTCGCACGCGGCCGACTTCCGGACGCCGGCGCTGCGCCCCTACCTCGACAAGTACCTGCGCGGCTCCGACGGCACCGACGCCGTCGAGCGCGTCAAGCTGATGAAGCTCCTCTGGGACGCCATGGGGACCGAGTTCGGCGGGCGGCACGAGCTGTACGAGCGCAACTATGCGGGCGCCGCCGAGGCCATCCGCGTCATCACGCTGGACATGGCCCAGGCGAGCGGCCAGGCGCAGGCGTTCAGGGGCTTCGCCGAGCAGTGCATGGCCGAGTACGACCTCGACGGCTGGACCGTGCCCGACCTGATCACGCCGGAGGACGTCAATCTCTTCCTCAAGAAGCGCCGATGACCGCCGCGGCGGCCACCGCGACGAGGGGACGAACATGACGCAGATTGCGAACACGGTGCGGGAGCGTCTGGCGGCGGGCCAGCTCGCGTTGGGTATGGCGCTACGGCAGGCCCGCACCGTCGACATCGGGCGCGTGCTGGCTGCGTGCGGATTCGATTTTGCGTTCATCGACATGGAACACAACACGATGGGCGTCGACACCGCGGCGCAGATCGCGCTGGCCTGCCACGACGCGGGCGTGACGCCGCTCGTGCGCGTCCCGGGCTACGAGCACTACCTGGCCACGCGGCTGCTCGACGCGGGAGCGATGGGGATCGTCTTCCCCCACGTCGACACTCCCGAGCACGCGCGACAGCTCGTGCGCAACTGCAAGTACCCGCCCGTGGGCCACCGCTCGCTGGGTGGCCCGATGGCGCAGCTCGGCTTCCGGCCTCACCCCCGGGCCGAGTCGACCGCGCTGGTCAACACGGCGACGCTGGTGGTGACGATGCTCGAGACGCCCAAGGCGATCGACAACGCCGACCTGATCGCCGCGGTCCCGGGGGTGGACGTGCTGCTGATCGGGACCAACGACCTGACCCTGGAGATGGGCATCCCGGGCAAGTACGACGACCCCGGGGTGATGCGCGCGTACGAGACGGTCGTCGCCGCCTGCAAGCGACACGGCAAGTACCCGGGGATGGGAGGGATCTACGACCACCCGACCATGGAGAAATACGTCAAGGTCGGCGCGCGCTTCATCCTCTGCGGCAGCGACCTCTCCTTCGTCATGGCCGGCGGCCAGGCGCGCGCCGAGTTCCTCCGGGCCCTCAAGGTGTCGGAAGGACCCGTCTCTTGACATAGTCAAGTAAATGCTTGACATTGTCAGCCACCGACGGGAGGGCGAGAGCGACGGTGGCCGAGACCGGCTTCGATGCGCGCGTCGCGGCGGTGCGGCGCTTCAACCGCTTCTACACCAAGCAGATCGGCCTGCTGCACGAGGGCTATCTCGAGAGCCCGTTCTCTCTGAGCGAGGTGCGGGTGCTCTACGAGCTTGCGCACCGCGAGAAGCCCACCGCGGCGGAGCTCGGCCGCGAGCTCGGCCTGGACGCGGGCTACCTGAGCCGCATCCTGCGCGGCTTCGAGCGGCGCCACCTGGTCGAGCGAACGGCGTCGAAAGCCGACGGGCGCCAGAGCCATCTGGCGCTGACCGAGCGGGGGCGGGCCGCCTTCGCCCCGCTCCAGGCGCGGTCGCACGCGGACATCGGCGCGATGCTGGGCAAGCTGTCCGACGCCGACCAGAAGCGTGTGCTCGAGGCGATGAACACCATCGAGGGGCTGCTCGGCGCGCGACCCGAAGGAACGGCCGCGTACGTGCTCCGGCCCCACCAGCCCGGCGACATGGGCTGGGTCGTCCACCGCCACGGCGCGCTCTACGCCCAGGAGTACGGCTGGGACGAGCAGTTCGAAGCGCTGGTCGCGTCCATCGTCGCGGAGTTCATCCAGCGCTACGACCCGAAGCGGGAGCGCGCCTGGATCGCGGAGAAGGACGGCGAGATCGTCGGCTCCGTGTTCCTCGTCAGGCAGTCCGCGACGGTGGCCAAGCTGCGCCTGCTGCTGGTCGAGCCCAGGGCGCGCGGGCTGGGCATCGGCGCGCGCCTGGTGGGCGAGTGCGTGCGCTTCGCGCGGCAGGCGGGCTACCGGAAGATCACGCTGTGGACGAACAGCGTGCTGCGTGCCGCGCGACGCATCTACGAAAGCGCCGGATTCCGCCTGGTCCATCGGGAACGGCACAGGAGCTTCGGCCACGACCTGGTCGGGGAGACGTGGGAGCTCCCGCTGTGAGGCTTCTGCCGGCGGCCGCCGCGGCCGCGACCGGCATCCAGGTGGGCTCGGCCATCGTGGCGACGCGGTTCGTCGTCGATCCGACCGGTCCGGCGTCGCTGGCGCTCCTGCGCTACCTCATCGGGGTCTGCTGCCTGCTGCCGCCCGTGCTCATGTCCGCGCCGCGCGCGCGGTTCGACCGCCGCGATCTGCTCGCGATCGGGCTGCTCGGGATCGCCCAGTTCGGCATCCTCATCGCGCTGCTGAACTACGGGCTCCGGTTCGTTCCGTCGGCCCGCGCGGCGCTGATCTTCGCCACGCTCCCGTTGCTGACGATGGTCGTCGCGGCGGCGCTCGGCCAGGAGCGACTGACGCTCGCGAAGCTCTCCGGGGTGCTGCTGACGCTCGCGGGCGTGGGGCTGGCGCTCGGGGAGAAGGCGTTTCAGGGGGACGGCGCGGTCCGCGTGTGGGTCGGCGAGCTCGCCGTGTTCCTGAGCGCGGTGAGCGGCGCCGTCTGCAGCGTCCTGTACCGGCCGTACTTGAAAAAATATCCGACGCTGGCGGTGAGCGCCGTCGCCATGCTCGTCTCCGTCGGGTTCCTCGCGGTGCTCGCCGCCGGGGAGGGGTTTTTCGGCTCGCTGCCCCGCTTCACCGCGGGAGGCTGGCTGGCCGTCCTCTACATCGGCGTCGGCAGCGGTGGCGGCTACTACCTGTGGCTGTGGGCGCTCGGCCACGCCACGCCGACGCAGGTCACCGTGTTCCTCGCGCTCAGTCCCGTCACGGCGACCGTGCTCGGCGCGATGCTGCTCGGGGAAACGATCTCCGCGCCGGCCCTGCTGGGCCTCGCGTGCGTCGCCCTCGGCTTGTGGCTCGCGCACCGGAGCTGAGGCTCAGTTCTTCTTGAGGCGCACCTCTTCGAGGGGCGCCGACCAGGGGTAGGGGTTGATCAGCATCAGCGCGGGCTCCGCGACTCGCGGCCCCACCCCGCTCGGCCACGTGTAGTCCCAGATCGGCGCGAACCTCGTCCGCTCGTGGAGGAGCTGCTGGATCCGGTGCAGCATCACCGAGCGCCGGCGACGGTCAGTCTCGAGGGCCTGCTGCTTGTACAAGGTCTCGATGTCGGGATCGGCGCCATACGCATAGGCGCCGCTGCTCGGCACCCACTCCGACATCCGCGAGGCGGCGTTACCGTAGAGGGCGTTGACGCACATGCACACCCCTCTGAGCTTCTTCGTGGCCCACGCCGAGAAGAAGGCCGCGCGCTCCATCGTTCGGACCCTCGTCCTGATCCCCACGGCCGCCAGGTAGCCTCCGACCGCTTCGGTCGTCGAGACATACGGGGGATACGCGTGCAGGTCCCCGGCATCGAAGCCGTTGGGGTAACCGGCCTCCGCCAGCAACTGCTTCGACTTCACGGGATCGTAGGGGTCGGGCTCGATGGGCAACGCGAACTCGAAGGTGCGCGGAACGATGTTGCCGGTAGGCTTGGAGGCGCCGAGCGTCTCCGCCTCGCTCAGCGTCCGGCGGTCGACGGCGTAACTGGCGGCGAGCCGCACCCGTCTGTCGTGCCAGGGGGATCTGGGGTCCCACTGGTCGAAGAAATCCAGGAAGAACACCCCGATCCCTCCCGAGAACGCCAGCTTGAGCGTGGGAGTCCGCCGTACCTCCTCGGCCATCGGGGCATCCAGCAGATAGGCGACGTCGACTTCCCCTTTCTTCAGCATGGCCATCCGCGTCGTGGCCTCCGGGACGCTCTTGTAGACGAGCCGCTTGACCTGGGGCACCTTGCGCCAGTAGCCCTCGAACGCTTCCATGACCAGTTCGATGCCGGGGCTCTGGCTCACGAACTTGTAAGGGCCGAGACCGATGGGGTGCTTCTTGAAGCCGTCATCACCGACCCGCTCGATGTAGTTCTTGGGGACGATCCAGCCCGCCGCGGTCGCAAGCGTCCCATAGAAGGTCATGAAGTCGGGCCAGGGCTCGCGCAGATGGAAGCGTACGCGGTAGGGGTCGACGATCGCCACCTCCCGGACATTCTCACGCAGGAGCTTGGCCCCTTTGGCGCGCAGGAAGCTGAACTTCACGTCCTCGGCGGTGAAGGGGTCGCCGTTGTGGAATTGCACTCCCTCGCGCAGCTTGAACTCGTAGACGCGCTGATCCGCACTGACGGTCCAGGATTCCGCCAGGCTCGGGGCCATCAGATTGCCGGGCATGGGCTTGACGAGCGCATCGTGGAGCGCGTAGAGCACCCAGAAGGGTGTGATGACGCCTACCACCTCACCCGGGTCGAACCAGAGGGGCGGGAGCGTCACGTACAGCGCCCAGCGCATCTCGCCTTCCGGCTTGGACTGAGACGCCGCGGGCTCCACGCGACCGGCCCCGAGCAGGGCGCAGACCAGCACACACGCGAGCGCATAGCGTCGGCTGCTCTTCATGGCCTTCTCCCCGGCTCCTTCCTATCGCATACAGCCGGTCGGCGTCCAGCGACGGGGAACCCCGAGCGGGTCACGGGGCGGGCGGAGCGAGCGCGATGAGACGCGGCATGACCTCGGCGGTGAACAGGGCGATCGATGCCGCCGCCTCTGCCTCGCTCATGTTGCCGAACGCAAGCCGGCAGACGAAGTAGGTGCACCCGCTCGCGGCGACCTGTCGCTCGATCTCCTCGCGCACGCGGGCCGGCGTGCCCGCGATGGCGATGCCGCGCTGGCGCGCCTCGTCGAAGTCCCGGGCGAAGCGGATCGGGATGGCGCCGAAGTCGCGCCAGAGCTTGGTGAGGTTCGCGTACCACACGGCGTAGTTCGGCCGCGCCAGCGCCTCGGCCGCCCCGTCGGTGGGCGCCACGACGACGTGGCGTGACATGCCGAGCTTCGGCATCGGCGCCCCGCCGTGCTTGCGCTGCCAGACGTCGCGATAGCGCTCGAAGAGCGGCTTCGCTCCGTCGCACGGATTGTTGGTGATGACGTGCACGCGGTTGGTCGCCGCCCACTCGGCGCCGGCCGTGTGGCCGAGGCCGTACCAGAGCGGGGGATGCGGCTTCTGGAAGGGCCGGAGGACCATCGGGACGTTGCGGTAGGTGTAGCGCGGCCCGCGATGGTCGAGCACCTCGCTCGTCAGTCCCTGGAGGATCACCTCGAGCGCCTCCCGGTAGATTTCCTCGGTCTCCAGGTGGTGGAGGTTGAAGTACGCCATCTCGTAGGGAACGATTCCCCGGCCCACGCCGAAGTCGAAGCGCCCGCGCGAGAGCTGGTCGAGCATGCAGACCTCTTCGATGAGACGGAGCGGGTCGTAGAGCGGCAGGCAGTACACGCACGGTCCCAGGCGGATCTTCCGGGTCCGCTGGGTGGCCGCGGCGAGGAAGATTCCGGGCACCGGCGCCAGCCCGAGCGGCGTCGCGTGGTGCTCGGCGAGATGATACGAGGCGAAGCCCGCGGCGTCGTACCGCTCCAGGAGGCGGAGCCGACTCTCGTAGAACTCGTCGAGCGGGACGTCCTGCCGGTCGAGATGATCGAAGATCCCGAGGTCCATCAACACATCCCGGTCGTCACCGTGGTCACCGTCGGGACTCCTGAGGGTCGTCGACGCTGACGGTGATGGCCACGCACGCGATGAGCGCGTCGGCGCCCGGCGCACGCAGGCCGCCGCTGACGGCGCGGACGGTGACCTCGCCGTGCGGAAGCTCGCGCCGGACGCGATCGACGTCGACGGACGTCGGGTCGGGGATCCCGACGGTCACGTCCACGAGCATCCGCCCCCCGCGCTCGCGCACCTCCTGGAACAGCGGCAGGCTCGAATGCCGGATCGCATCCGACACCGCGCGGCAGGCCGCCTTCGTCCCGTCTCCGCCGTGGACGTCGACGCCCATTCCGAACTCGAGCACCTGTGGCTTGACGCTCACGCTTCACCTCCACTCGAGCGCCTCTGAGTTGCCGTCTCTTGACGCGCCACTTCTCGGACGCGGTAGCGGACGGCGCGCCGCATCATCCATTGAACCGCCAACAAATCGACGAACGCCCGGAGCGCGCGGTTCTTGATGCCGTACTTGGAGCGGCCGAAACGGCGCGGGCGGTGCTGCACCGGGACTTCGATCACCCGGTAGCCCGCCGTCCGGAGCAGGGTCGGCACGAACCGATGCATACCGGTGTACGGCGGGATCGCGCCGACACACTCCCGACGCATCACGCGCAGGCTGCAGGCGCTGTCCCTGACCTCGTCGCCCGTGAGCCAGTTGCGGAGCGCGTTGGCGATCCGGGAGGAGACGCGCTTCGGCCAGGGATCGTGGCGCTCGCGCCGCCAGCCCACCGCCGCGTCGGCGCCCTCGAGGGCCGCCAGCAAGGGTGGGAGATCCCGCGGATCGTTCTGAAGGTCGGCGTCGAGCGTCGCCACGATCCGTCCGCGCGCGGCCCCGTAGCCCGCGTGGAACGCGGCCGTCAGCCCCGCGTTCGCGTCGAAGCAGAGGAGTCGCACGCGGGGATCCCCGGCCATCAGGGCGCGGATCGCGTCGGCGCTCCCGTCGGTGGAGCCATCGTCCACGAAGACGACCTCCGCCGACCGACCGAGCCGCCCGAGGACGGCGTCGAGCTCTCTCCAGAGGGGCGAAATGTTCTCCACCTCGTTGAACACGGGGACGATGACCGACAGCTCGGGCGCCTGGCTCATCGCGTCGGTCGGCCGACGGCGACCATACTCTTGTCGCCGACGGTGGCCGACGCCAGCACCTGCCACGTAGGATCCGCCGCCGGCGCCAGCGCCCGCCAGCGTTCGGCCGTCATGATGAAGGCGTCGTGGGGGGCGGTTCGGAGACGCGCCCGCACGGCCGCCTCGTCGCCGATCTCGACGACACGGCGCTGGAGATAGAAGTCATAGCTGAGCCGGAGGCCAGGATAGCCGACCACCGTCCCGCCCGGCGCAACGTTCGCGGCGGCTGCGACCGTCAGGGGTCGGATGTCGAAGGCGCGGGTATAGCGGATCGGGTACGCCACGCCCTCGACGAGGAGCACGCCCGCCACGGCGAGCGCGAGCCCGACGGCGCCGCTCGGCGGATCACCGAGCCGCGCGCCCCGCACCAGCGCGACGCAGGCCACGAGCGCCAGGGCGGCGATCGCGACCCGTTCCCATCCCGCCTCGGGAATGTACGCGCGGTCTTCGCCGTGGACGAGGTGCAACAGGGACGCGCGCCCGACGCCGGCGGCGGCCGCCACCGCGAGCGCAAACACGCCGGCCGCGAGCGACGCGAAGGTCTGCACCCGCCGCGCCGGACCGGTGACCCGGGCCGTCAGGAACTCCGCGGTGAGGAGCGCGAGCCCCGGGAACACCACCAGGATGTATCGAGAACGATAGTTCCCGGAGATGGCGACGAGCAGCCACAGGGTCGCCGTCCAGAGCGCGATCCGCCGCCGTCCCGCGTCGGGAGACTGCCGCCACCAGAACGGCGCTGCGGCGACGAGCAGGGTCCAGGGCAGGAACGACGGCAACGGCGCCCACAGCGCCGTGAAGCGAGGCAGGATGGGCCCGAGCAGGTACCACGTCAGATAGTGACCGGTGAGGACCTGATCGTCGAAGCTGCCCTGCGACCGAGCCTGGTACGGCAGCAACCAGACGATCGTGGCCACACCGAACGCCAGGACGCTCCCGAGCACGGGACGGAGCCTGCGAAGCATGGCGGTGCCGTCCGTGAACGCCACCGCGACCCCGGCGGCGGCGAGCGCTGCGAGCGCCTGAGGCCCCTTGCTGAGGAGGGCCCCCGTGAAGCACGCGTAGAAGGCGAGGACGGGCCCGAGGGACCATCCCGCGTGTTGGCCTCTGAGAAGCCAGTAGAGGGCCCACACGAGCCACGCGTTCAGCATCCCGTCCGGTAGGATCTGATGGCTCATGTTGAAGTAGAGCGGCGTCGTGACGACGATCAGGCCGGCGAGGGCTCCGGCCTGCCATCCCCAGAGGAGCCGTCCAACCGCGATCACGCCCGCGACGCCGGCCACGGACGAGACGAGCGCGGGGATCGCGGCGCTCACCTCCGTCACGCGGCCGAAGGGGACCGCAGCCGCCGCTACGGCCCAGAAGAAGAGCTGGGGCTTGTTGAGGTAGTGCTGGCCGCGGAGCTCGGCGACGAGCCACCGGCCGTGATCGAGGGCGTCTTGCGCCAGGAGCGCGAATCGCGCCTCATCCGACGACCAGAACGGGCGGCGTCCCGCAGGGGTGGCGACGATCATCACGGAGAGGACGAGCACGCCGAGAATGCACGCCCCGGGACGCCGTCCAACACCGCCCATTGCTGGCCAGGATACACGAGGTCGAGCGGGGTACTATATGCGCGCGACGGCCGTCCGCCGCCGCTAACATGGTCGTGCGAGCCGGAGGCCGTCGCGGGGCCGCAGTGCGAGCCGCAGCCGCAGGCGAGGCGAGCCTGTGATTGAGTCCCGCCGGCCGAGGCGAGCAAAGAAAATGGAGGAGAGGCGTGGCCAAGTTCAAGGTCGTCACCCCGGCTGGGATCGGTTACGGAGTACCGGGCTACGCGCTGGAGATGGAAGCCCTCGCCCCGCTCGGGGCGGAAATTGTCGAAGTCGAGGCCAAGACCGACGACGACTTCGCCAAGGCGGCGCGCGACGCCGATGCCCTCTACGCCAAGGGGCGTCACATCACCAAGCCGATCGTCGACGGCCTCGAGCGGTGCAGGGTGATCGCCCTGGGTAGCGTCGGCGTCGACTCCGTGGACGTCGCCGCGGCCACGGCGCGCGGGATTCCGGTCACCAATGTTCCCGACACGTTCATCGAGGAGGTCGCCGACCACGCGATGACGCTGATCCTGGCGACCTTTCGCCGGCTGGTGGTCCAGGATCGGCTGGTGCGAGCAGGACGATGGCGGGAGGGGCGGCCAATGCTATACGAGCTTCCCCGGCTCATGGGCCAGACCCTGGGCTTGATCGCCTTCGGTCACGTGGCCAGGGCCGTGGCGGTCCGGGCCAGGCCGTTCGGCGTGCACATGCTGGCCTACGACCCCTACATCGAAGAGCTGGTCATGAGCCAGTACGGTGTGGAGCCGGTTGGCCTGACCGAGTTGCTGCAACGCTCGGACATCGTCTCCATGCACGCCCCCGCCACGCCGGACGCCCAGCATCTGCTGACCGAGGAGCACTTCCGGTCGATGAAGCGGAGCGCGATCTTCGTGAACACCGGGCGTGGGCCGACGGTGGACGAGTCGGCGCTCGTCAAGGCCCTGCAGGAAGGCTGGATCGCCGGCGCCGGGCTGGACGTGCTCGAGCAGGAGCCGCCCGCCCCGTCCAATCCTCTGCTGGGCATGGACAACGTCATCCTCACCGCGCACGTGGCGTCGGCCTCGGCGCGGTTCGATCCTGCGCGGCGGCGGCGGGTGGGCCAGGAGATCGCGCTGGTGCTTCGCGGGCGATGGCCCAGGAGCTGCGTGAACCCCTCGGTCCTCCCGAAGACTGGGCTTGTGCGCTGGCAGCCCTACTCCATGGAACGCGGGCCTGGAGCGTAGAGAAGGAACGAGCGACGACCAGAGGGATACGCAATACTGCACGGACCCGATGGCGCAACGTGTGTTGCGAGGCCGTCGATTCTTGAAACAGCGATGTCAGAATGAACATGCTCACCGTCAATCGTGACGCTGCATGTTTGCGTTCTGACCGCTGGCCGGACTCTGCCGGCCGCTGAGTCCCCGCGATTTCCAATGCCTATTCTGACGCCCCTGGCCTGGCGCGGTTCCGGAATTGGCACCGCCTGTGCACGATCCCCTCCTTGAGGGAAGACCCCTTCTCGACAAGGGCAAACCCGCCGTGAGGCGGGGACGCAAAGCCACGGGTCAAGCGAGGCGCTTGACGGCCGGGCTACCGAAGGAAGGGAGATCGAGGCTCCCCGAGAACATCGGGGTCTTCCGCACAGCGGAGGGCCATGGTGTTTTCAGGCGATCGCTCGCTGGTCAGTCGCATCTGCCGGCTTCGTCTCTTCGCCGTTCTCG
>Ga0209266_1000018_pt1 | contig 145966 bp, 137 predicted proteins | sample GraSoiAngelo_132_FD_185889 | JGI IMG/M metagenome (GOLD analysis project Ga0209266, IMG submission 185889) | Grasslands soil microbial communities from the Angelo Coastal Reserve, California, USA - 14_0929_02_40cm (SPAdes) (version 2) | ecosystem: Environmental > Terrestrial > Soil >...
AGCAAGTCACCATCGCCTGGATAGCCATCACTGCCTCCTTCATTCTTTCTGGCGCCCGTCCCATCTTAACGAATGAGAAGCAACGCAGGCTCGCGGACGACATTCTCAAGGCCGAGCAAGCACTACTGCGATCGGAGCACATGTTTTCGACAGCATTCCGTTTGAGCCCTGATGCAGTTGGCATCAGCGCGATTCCCGGAGGCGAATTTCTGGAAGTCAATGACAGCTTTACCCGCCTTACCGGTTATACGCACGATGAGACTCTCGGACGAACACCGTTGGAAATGAACCTGTGGAAGGACCCTGGTCGCCGGACAGAGGTCATGGCGAAACTCCAAAAAGAGTCGGAAGTCAGGGATGAGGAGTTTGTTTGCGTGACGAAGTCAGGGGAGAGCCGCATCGCTCAGTTTTCCGGGACCCTGATTGAATTGGACGGAAAGCGCTGTGCCCTGGTCATCGTTCGGGACATCACCACTCGCAAACAAGCCGAGGAAGCACTACGCGCCAGCGAAGAGCGTTTTCGGACTCTGGTTCGAGATTTCCACGTGGGGGTCATCTTACATGGACCGAATGCAGAAATTCAGTTTGCGAATCAGGCCGCTCAACAAATGTTCGGGATTAGCCTCGAGGAGGCCAAGGGAAAGAACTCTTCGCAGCTTGACTTGATTTCAGTGCGCGAAGACGGAACCGAGATTCCGTTTTCGATGCGGCCCGGTCCGCGCGCAATAGAGATGCGGGAGTCGATTCAAAATGAAGTGATCGGCTGGCGCTGCAAAGGTTCAAACGAAGTTCTTTGGACTCTGGGAAATGCGCTGCCACAATTTGCGGCGGACGGGTCCGTTTCCGCAGTAATCAACACGTTTACGAACATCACCGAGCGCAAACAGGCCGAAGAGGCGCTCCATCAGCTTTCCACGCGCTTGCTGCAACTGCAGGACGAAGAGCGACGTCGCCTCGGCCGCGAACTCCATGACAGCCTGGCCCAAAGCGTCCTCGCAGTGAATTTGAATCTTGCGCAAGCGACGCGTTCTTTGACGTCCCTCGACGAGCGCTCGCGCCATTCACTGGCAGAGGCGAGGCGTGTGCTCGCGGAAATGTCCCGGGAGATCCGGACCCTTTCCTATCTGTTACATCCACCACTACTAGACGAGCTGGGTTTAGTTTCCGCAGTGAAAGAGTACGCCGAGGGATTTAGTGAACGAAGCGGGATCAAACTGGAATTGGACGTGCAGGCCGGATTGGCCGTCTGTCGCAGGAAGCAGAGACCGCGCTATTCCGCATCGTCCAGGAAAGCTTGGCAAACATCCAGCGACACTCTGGCGCACAAACGGCCAAGATTCAGTTGCGCGGCGATTCCACTTGCGTCAACCTCGAGATCAGCGATCGAGGACGCGGGATGGGCAAGGAAGCCGTCGAGCCTGGGAACGGCTCTGCAACTCGTTTGGGCGTCGGGATTCTCGGCATGCGCGAACGAATGTCACAGCTTGGCGGAAAACTTGAGATAAAATCCAGCTCATCCGGGACCACCGTATGGGTTTGCCTGCCTTTGAAATCCGAGGTTTCCAATGCGGGTTCGCATTCTCCTAGCCGATGACCATCAGGTCGTGCGGACAGGACTCCGCGCGCTTCTTGAGTCCAAGGCCGGCTGGCAGGTCTGCGCCGAAGCTGCCAATGGCCGCGAGGCGGTGGAGAAGGCTGGTCAGCTCAAGCCCGACGTCGCCGTGCTCGACATCGGTATGCCACTCTTGAACGGAGTTGAAGCCACGCGCCAGATTCGTAAGCTCTCTCCCCAGACAGAAGTCCTTATTTTGACCATGCATGACTCTGAAGTGCTGGTCCAGGAGGTTTTGGAAGCTGGCGCTCACGGTTATATTCTCAAGGACGATGCGGACCGCAACCTCATCGCCGCCGTCGATGCTCTTCGCCGGCATAAACCCTACTTATCTCCACGCGTCTCGGAGGCCGCCTCAGGCGCAGTTGGCTCGGACGGCTCGTCGTTCGGCCGGTCTTCACGAGGCCGATTGACTCCGCGAGAACGCGAAATACTGCAGCTTCTCGCCGAGGGTAAGAGCAACAAGGAAATTGCCGGCTTCCTGGGAATTAGCGTGAAGACAGCGGAGACCCACCGCGCCAACATTATGCTGAAGCTGGACTTTCACTCGATCACGGAACTAGTTCGCTATGCAGTTCGCAACAATATCATTCAGAGCTAAGCGTTCTGATTTCATATACCAGGACTCCTCTTAGGAAATAGTTAGAATGCTCCCTCAAAGTGGGCCGCTCTACCGATGCGATTTCTCGCCAGGGTGCGGTAAATCGTTAATTCCACCTCCGAACGAGCAGGTCGTTTCATTTTGTCGTAAAATCTCCTAACCCGTTCAGTAGCGCGGCGCATCTAAAATCTGACCTTGAGCTGCGGGTGCCCTCCTGCCCGCGACAGGAGCCAATGTGAGTCAGCCGAAAAGTCAGCTGGACCCTGACCTGCTAAGCATCAATACCATCCGAACTCTGGCGATTGATGCGGTGCAACAGGCAAATTCGGGGCACCCGGGAGCGCCGATGGGCCTGGCGCCCGTGGTCTACGAACTTTGGCAAAAATTCTTGCGCTACGATCCCGCCGACCCCACCTGGCCGAACCGCGACCGCTTTGTTTTGTCGGCTGGCCATGCATCGATGCTGCTCTATGCCACGCTGCACCTCGCGGGAGTGCGGGCCGTCAATGCTAAAGGCGAAGTGACGAAGGACGCCGCCGTGCCTATCGAGGAGATCAAGCGCTTCCGGCAGATTGACAGCCGGACTCCCGGACATCCCGAATCACACCTCACCACAGGAGTGGAGACCACCACGGGGCCGTTGGGCCAAGGAGCCGGCAACAGCGTCGGAATGGCGATTGCCAGCAAGTGGCTGGGTGAAAATTTCAATCGCCCGGGCTTCGATATTGTCAATTTCAACGTCTACGCAATTTGCGGCGATGGTGATTTGATGGAAGGTGTGGCGTGCGAAGCAGCTTCGCTTGCGGGCCATCTGAAACTGTCGAATCTTTGCTGGATTTACGATAACAATCGAGTGACGTTGGACGGTCCGGCCGAGTGGTCCTTTAGCGAAGACGTGATGACACGCTTCGTGGGTTATGGCTGGAATGTAACCCGCGTACACGATGCAAACGACCTGCGCATGCTCGGCCGAGCGTATGAGGTTTTCTCGAAAACGAACGACCGGCCCACGCTCATTGTCGTGGACAGCCACATCGGGTATGGATCTCCGCACAAACAGGATTCCTATGAAGCGCATGGCGAGCCGCTTGGCGAGGCGGAAGTCAAGCTGGTCAAGCAGAACTACGGCTGGCCGGAAGACGCTAAGTTTCTCGTACCCGAGGGCGTTTACGATCAGTTGAAAAATGGCGTTGGGAAGCGCGGCGCAGAAGCGCGCGCGGCTTGGAAAGCGAAATTCGAGGAGTACAAGAAAGAGTTTGCGCAGCTTGCCGATCAACTGAACCGCATGTGGAGCGGACAATTGCCCGAGGCCTGGGACAAGGATTTGCCAAGCTTCCCGGCCGATCCCAAGGGCATCGCAACACGCGAATCCTCTGGCAAGACCTTGAATGCGCTCGCCAAGAATATTCCCTGGCTCATCGGCGGCTCGGCAGATCTGGCCAAGTCCAACAAAACAAACTTAACGTTCGACGGAGCCGGAGAGTTCTACCCCAATCAGTATCGCGGGCGCAACGTCCACTTCGGCGTGCGGGAACACGCCATGGGTGCGATCGTAAATGGCATGACAGTGTCAAAGCTGCGCGCCTTCAGCGCCACATTTTTCAATTTCAGCGACTACATGCGACCCAGCATGCGGCTGGGTGCGCTGATGGAAATTCCGGCGATTTACATTTTTACGCACGATTCGATCGGCGTGGGCGAAGATGGACCCACACACCAGCCCATCGAGCAGCTGGCATCTTTGCGCGCGATGCCCAACATGCTGATCCTGCGACCGGGTGATGCCAATGAAGTGGTGGAAGCCTACAAGGTGATCCTGCAGCACACCCACGGACCTTCTACATTGGTGCTGACGCGGCAGGCCGTGCCAACCTTTGACCGCACGAAGTACGCGCCTGCGGCGGGCGTGGCAAAAGGCGCTTACGTTCTGGCGGACGCGGCTGGTGGAAAACCGGACGTACTCTTGATGGCCAGCGGAAGCGAAGTCTCGCTATGTGTGGATGCTTACGAAAAGCTGAAGGCTGAGGGAATCGAGGCAAGAGTCGTGAGCATGCCCTCGTGGGAATTGTTTGAGCGGCAGGACGCGTCGTATAAGGAGAGCGTTCTTCCTGCGACTGTGACCGCGCGCGTTTCCGTAGAAATGGCTTCCACATTCGGATGGGAACGTTACACCGGCCCGAAAGGCAAAATCATCGGCATGCGGAGTTTCGGCGCGTCAGCTCCGTTGAAGGACCTGCTAAAGAAATTTGGGTTTAGCGCGGACAATGTGATAGCGGCGGCAAAAGAAGTCCTGGGAAAGTGAGCCGGCGATGAAGCTCGTCATTGGCTCGGACCACGCAGGATTTCAACTGAAGGTGGCCACGGGCGACCTATTGCGCTCACTGGGACACGAGGTCCTGGACGTCGGCGCCTTCAATGAAAATCCTTCGGACTATCCGGACTTCGCCGAAGCGGTGGGCCGCGCCGTGCTGGATGGCAAGGCGGAGCGAGGCGTGCTGATTTGTGGCAGCGGTGTGGGGGCGAGCGTAGCCGCAAACAAGCTGCCCGGAATTCGCGCGGGTATGTGCCATGACACATACTCGGCGCATCAGGGCGTGGAGCACGATGACATCAACGTGCTGGTGCTCGGCTCCCGCGTGATCGGCGTGAAGCTTGCGGAAGACTTGGTGAAGGCGTTCCTGGGTGCAAAATTTACGAACGAAGAACGGCATGTGCGGCGCCTGGGCAAAGTGAGAGCGCTGGAGGCGAACTTTGCCGCGGGAAGGAAAGCGTAGAAGGCGGGCCGCGGGATGATCTAGTCTTGATTAGACTAGCGGTCCCGGGGCGTACAATAGAGTTTTGGGTCTTTCTGAGGTGCAAGGAGAATTAGCATGACCACAACAAGGACGATTCCAGGCATTTCGACAGGCGGAGCAACGAATCCGCTGAAGGGACTGCTGGCATACGGGCAATCTCCCTGGATGGATTACATCCGCAGAGATCTGCTGATCGGCGGCGGATTGAAAAAATACATTGATAGCGACGGGCTGCGTGGAATGACCTCGAATCCCGCCATTTTCGAGAAAGCGATCGCCGGCAGCAATCTCTACAACGATATTCTGAATTCAGCGGAGGCGAAGAAGCTCGACGCCAACGGCATCTTTGAGGAAATCGCAATTCGCGACGTGCAGGACGCGTGCGATATCTTCAAGCCGGTTTACGCGGAAACGAAACGGCGCGACGGTTACGTCAGTCTGGAAGTTTCCCCGTTTCTTGGCTTCGATACCAACGCTTCGCTCGCGGAAGCTCGGCGCCTGTGGAAGGCCGTGGATCGCCCGAACGTCATGATCAAGATCCCCGGCACGCCCCAGGGACTTCCCGCTATACGCCAGGCTCTCGAAGACGGCATCAACATCAATATCACGTTGCTTTTCGCGCAGTCGGCATACGAACAGGTTGCGGAAGCGTTTCTTTCTGCTCTCGAGGCCCGCGCCGCAAAGGGGCAAGATGTCAGCCACATCGCGAGTGTCGCCAGCTTTTTCGTCAGTCGCATTGATACGCTCGTTGACAGCAAACTCGATGAAAAACTGAAGACCACGACGGACGAGGCGCAGAAGGCTCTGTTCGAAAACCTCCAGGGAAAAGTGGCAATAGCCAACGCTCGGCTTACTTACAAGAAGTATGAAGAACTCTTCGGTGGCCCGCGTTGGAAGGCTCTGGCCGCCAAGGGCGCGCAGACGCAGCGCCTTCTGTGGGCCAGCACCAGCACCAAGAATCCGAGATACCGCGACGTAATCTATGTGGAAGAGCTAATCGGCGCAGACACCGTGGACACCATTCCGCCGGCGACATTTGATTCCTTCCGCGATCACGGAAAGCTTCGCCCCAGCCTGACGGAAAACGTGGAGGGCGCCGCCAAGACCATGGCCGATCTAGCGAAAGCCGGGATTTCCATGAAAGAAGTAACGGACAAGCTGATGGTTGACGGCGTCAAACTCTTTTCGGACGCTTTCAAGACCCTGTTGGGTGCGGTGAGCAAGACTGCAGGTGTCCCCGCGTGAGCCTAAACCGCCAGACCTACACGTTACCCGGCCCGCTTGCAGGTGCGATCGCCGCATGCATCGAGGACTGGAAAAAAAACAATAAAGTAGCGCGCCTTTGGGAGCGGGACGCTTCGCTCTGGACGGGTACGGACGAAAGCAATTGGCTAGGCTGGCTCACCATCGTCGACGAGCAGCTCGCGCATCTTGAAGTTCTGAAGAAGACTGCGGCGGACGTAAAGAAGGCGCGTTTCAAGCATGCGCTTCTGCTCGGCATGGGCGGCTCCAGCTTATGTCCGGAAGTTCTGCGCATGACTTTTGGGAAGATCAAGGGATTCCCCGAGCTTCACGTGCTGGACTCCACCGATCCCGCGCAAATCAAAGCCATCGAAGCAAAGGTCGATCTCAGGAGCACGATTTGCATCGTCTCCAGTAAATCGGGGAGCACGCTGGAGCCAAATATCTACAAACAGTATTTCTTTGAGCGCATCAAGGCCAAGGTGGGAGAAAAGGAAGCGGGCAACCGCTTCATCGCGATTACCGACCCGGGCTCGAAGATGCAGCAAGTGGCGGAAGCCGACAAATTCCGTAAGATTTTTTTTGGCGTGCCGAGCATCGGAGGACGGTTTTCCGCACTTTCCAATTTCGGCATGGTCCCCGCCGCTGTGATGGGCCTCGACGTCGCGAAATTCCTGCCGAACGCCAAAGAGATGGTTCAGGCTTGCGGCGCGACTTCAGCCGCCGACGTCAATCCCGGTGTGATTCTCGGTGCCATTCTCGGCGTCGCCGCGAACCAAGGCCGCGACAAACTCACCATCATCACCTCGCCTGGGATTTTTGACCTCGGAGCGTGGCTCGAGCAATTAATCGCGGAATCTACAGGAAAGGTCGGCAAAGGCATCATTCCCGTGGATCGCGAGCGCCTCGCCAAGCCAGCCGCGTATGGCAACGATCGGGTCTTTGCCTATCTGCGGCTCGCATCGAAACCTAATAAGGCCCAGGATGCCGCAGTTGAGGCGCTTGAAAAAGCGGGACATCCAGTCGTGCGCATTACGTTGCCAAATATCTACAATCTCGGGCAGGAATTTTTTCGCTGGGAAATCGCCACTGCCGTGGCCGGTTCGATTATCGGAATCAACGCGTTCAATCAACCTGACGTCGAGGCCAGCAAAATCGAGACGCGCAAGCTCACTACCCAGTACGAAGCTACCGGAAGCCTCCCTCCGGAAGTCCCGTTTTTCGAAGCGAGCGGCATCAGGCTCTACGCCGACGAAAAAAACGTTGCGGCTGTACACGGTCCCAACCTTGCTGACGTTGTGAGGGCCCATATTTCGCGGCTCGGCGCAGGCGATTACTTTGCAGTCCTCGGCTACATCACGATGAATGTGGAAAATGAAAAAGGGTTGCAGGGCTTGCGGCATGCTGTGCGTGATAAGAAAAAAGTCGCCACAGTCCTTGGTTTCGGTCCGCGCTTTCTGCACTCTACCGGGCAGGCCTACAAAGGCGGGCCGAACAGCGGCGTTTTTCTGCAGATCACTTGTGACGGCGCCAGCGATCTGCCCGTGCCGGGGCAGAAATACACTTTCGGTATCGTCAAGGCCGCGCAGGCCAGAGGCGATTTTGCCGTTCTCTCCGAACGTGGCCGCCGCGCCCTGCGCGTGCATCTCGGAAAGAATCTGAAGACGGGGTTGGCCACCTTGAGCAAAGCCGTGCAAAAAGCAATCGCGTAGAATTGCCTTCAACTTTTCTAGCTTTTAGAAGTCTGAGGAGCGCGGACGATGCAACTGGGGATGATCGGGCTGGGAAGAATGGGCGCTAATATGGTCCGGCGTCTGCAAAAGAACGGCCACAAATGCATTGTCTACGACCGCAGCGCGGATTCCGTAAAGCAATTGGAAGGCGAAGGAGCGACCGGCTCGGCTTCGCTCGATGATTTTGTCAAGAAGCTACAGAAGCCGCGGGCGATCTGGCTCATGGTTCCAGCAGCGGTTGTCGATGCGACGCTTCACGATCTGGTCGGCAAGCTCGAAAAGGATGACGTGGTCATCGACGGAGGAAATTCGTATTACATCGACGACATCCGCCGCGCCAAGGAACTCTCCTCCAAAGGGATTCACTATTGCGATGTGGGAACGAGCGGCGGCGTCTGGGGGCTTGAGCGCGGCTATTGCCAGATGATCGGCGGCGAAACGAGCGTGGTAAAGCGCCTCGATACGATTTTCAAAACGCTAGCGCCCGGCCGCGGCAACGTTGACCGCACGCCCCGACGAGACAAAGTAGGCGGAACGGCCGAAGAAGGTTATCTCCACTGCGGCCCCTCCGGCGCCGGCCATTTTGTCAAGATGGTTCACAACGGCATCGAATACGGTCTGATGGCGGCTTATGCGGAAGGCTTGAACATTCTCAAGCACGCCAATGCCGGCAAATCTCATCGCGAAGCCGACGCTGAGACTACGCCCCTGCGCAATCCTGAGCACTATCAGTATGACTTCAATCTCGCCGACATCACGGAAGTGTGGCGCCGCGGCAGCGTCGTCGCGTCGTGGCTCCTCGACTTGACCGCCATTTCCCTCCTCGAACAACCGACGCTCGAGCGCTTTTCCGGCCGCGTCTCCGATTCCGGGGAAGGACGCTGGACGATTCTCGCCGCCATCGAATCGACCGCCCCCGCGCCGGTACTGACGGCGTCTTTGTTCCAAAGGTTCACGTCGCGCGGCGAGGATGATTTTGCGGCCAAGGTTCTGTCCGCGATGCGCTTCCAATTCGGCGGACACGTCGAAAAGAAATCGGGCCACTAAGCATTTCGGCAGCTATTCGACGGCTGAAGACAGGAAACCTCTCTCATGAGCGTGAACCATTCGGACATGAACCCCACGCCATCCCCATGCGTGATGGTCATATTTGGCGCCACGGGCGATCTCACCAAGCGCAAACTCATCCCCGCGCTCTGCAATCTCGCGCAAGACGATGTGCTGCCCAAACAGTTCGCCATCGTGGGCTTTGCCGGAAATGACTTTGACACCGCCAGCTTTCGAAAGATGCTGGCCGAAGAAATCCCCAAGTTCACCTCCGCGCCGCTCGATGCGAAGCTCTGGGACTGGATGGTCGAGCGCATTTACTACGTCAAAGGTGATTTCCAAGACGCGGAAGCCTACCAGCGTCTGGAACAGCAAATCAGCGAAGCCGACAAAAAGCACAACACTCTCGGCAATCGCTTTTTTTACCTCGCGGTCGCGCCTCGGTTTTTTTCCTCCATCGCTAAAATGCTGGCCCAGTGCTGCTTGTCCAAGGAAGAAAGTGGCCACTGGGCGCGCGTGATTATCGAAAAGCCTTTTGGACACGATCTGGAATCCGCGAAGAAGCTCAATCACGAATTGCAGGAGGTCCTGACCGAAAAACAGATCTACCGCATCGATCACTATCTCGGCAAAGAGACCGTGCAAAACGTCATGGTCTTCCGTTTTTCCAACAACATCATCGAGCCGCTGTGGAACCGCAATTACGTCGACCACGTTCAGATCACTGCGGCGGAAACCGTCGGAGTCGAGCATCGTGGCGGCTTTTATGAAACCGCGGGCGCGCTGCGCGACATGGTGCCGAACCATCTTTTTCAACTTCTTACTATGACCGCCATGGAACCGCCAATTTCCTTCGATGCCGATGAAGTACGCAACAAGCAAGCGGAAGTGCTCCACGCCATTCAGCCGCTCGATCCGGAAGAAGTTCTCACCAATATGGTCCGCGGCCAGTATGGTGCCGGGATGATCGACGGCCAGCGTGTCGTGGGTTACCGCAGCGAGCCCGAAGTGGCTCCCGATTCAAATACGGAAACGTTCGTCGCCCTGAAACTATTGATCGATAACTGGCGATGGGCCGGCGTGCCCTTCTACCTCCGCACCGGCAAGCGCCTCGCCAAGCGCATGACCGAGATCATCATCCAGTTCCGCCGCACGCCTTTCGTACTTTTTCGCAACACCACGGTTAAGAATCTCGAAACCAATCGCCTGGTCATTCACATTCAGCCTGACGAAGGCATCTCCTTGAGTTTCGGCGCGAAAGTTCCCGGCTCAGTAATGAAACTCGGTCTTGTGAATATGGATTTCGACTACTGCACGTATTTCGGCGCTGAGCACAGCACCGGCTACGAACGACTCCTGCGCGATTGCATGGCTGGCGATGCCACGCTCTTCCAGCGCGCGGACATGGTCGAAGCAGGCTGGAGTGTGATTCAACCGATCCTTGACGTGTGGCACGCTTTGCCCGCGCGTGGATTCCCCAATTATGCGGCAGGCTCATGGGGACCCATTGAAGCCGAGGAACTGCTTGAAAGAGATGGCCGCTCATGGCGCCGCCCAGGTGAAGAGGAAGTCGACAAGCGCGGCCGCGCCGCCTTGCCGGACAGGGCCGGAATCATCACGTGAGAGTTGCGGGTTTGGATCGAGAAACGGAAGTTGCTGTGAAGGCCAGCGTCATCGCATGACGGACTCTCGCGCCAACGTCGACGTGCGAATCCTCGAAGACGCCGCCGCAATCGCCAAGCATGCCGCGGAAGAATTCATCAAGTCTGCGAACGCCGCGACGAAGGCCAACAGCTCTTTTAGTGTGTGCCTCGCCGGCGGCTCCACTCCGAAAACCCTGTATGCGCTCCTAGTCAGCGATGCGTTCCGGGCGCAGCTTCCTTGGAACAAGATACAACTGTTCTTCGGCGATGAGCGCCACGTGGAGCCCACTCATCCCGACAGCAATTTCCGCATGGCGTCGGAGGCCATGATCTCCAAAGCTCCGCTGAAACCGGAACAAGTGCATCGTATCAAGGCCGAGAACCCGGACACTGAGCAAGCCGCCCTGGAATACCAAAAGGAGTTGCATTCCCACTTCCATCTGGCCTCCGGAGATGCTCCCCCGTTTGACCTTGTCCTTCTCGGCATGGGAAACGAAGGGCACACGCTTTCCCTCTTTCCCGGAACGAAAGCTTTGCGGGATAATGGTCGGCTGGTGGTGCGCAACTGGGTGGGCAAGCTTTTCGCCGAGCGCGTTACGCTGACGGCGCCTGCTGTGAACAGCGCGGCGCTGGTAATTTTCATGGTCGCTGGCGCGGATAAGGCGCTGGCACTGAAGGGTGTGTTGGAAGGACCGTATGAACCGGAGCAAATGCCGGCGCAATTGATCGATCCAAAGAACGGCAGGCTGCTGTGGCTGGTGGATGCGGCTGCCGGAGGAATACTTTCAAGAGGCATCCGAGAATAGCTGTCCGCTTTGCGGGCATGCGGGAAAACGAGGAAAAAGAAATGGCGACCACTGCAATCTCTGGAAAAATTGAAACCTATCTCGGCGCAAAAGCTGATTCCCTGCTGGGATTTAAATCGCCGAAAATCGCGAAGGAGCGCTTGCATCTTCCCGGTCCGGATTTTGTCGATCGCGTCTACGCTGCGACCGATCGCAACCTCCGCGTGCTTACAAATCTCCAGCGCATGTTCGGCCACGGCCGGCTCAGCGGCACGGGCTATCTTTCCATTCTTCCCGTGGACCAGGGCATCGAGCATTCCGGCGGCGCAAGCTTCGCCAAGAATCCCGATTATTTCGACGGCGGCAACATCATCAAGCTCGCCATCGAAGGCGGCTGCAACGCCGTTGCTTCCACGTTCGGTGTTCTCGGCTCCGTCGCGCGCAAGTACGCCCACAAAATCCCATTCATTGTGAAAATCAATCACAATGAGCTGCTCACCTTTCCCAATCGCTTCGACCAGGTGCTCTTCGGCACCGTTCAGCAGGCCTACGACATGGGCGCTGCCGCCGTTGGCGCCACCATCTATTTCGGCTCCGACCAAAGCACGCGTCAGATCGTCGAGATCAGCCAGGCTTTCGCGCACGCCCATGAACTTGGCATGGCCACTGTTCTTTGGTGCTACCTGCGCAACAGCGCGTTTAAGAAGGACAAGGACTATCACGTCTCCGCCGACCTCACCGGCCAAGCCAACCATCTCGGCGTGACCATCGAGGCGGACATCATCAAGCAAAAGCTCCCGGAAAATAACGGCGGTTACCAGGCCCTCAACATGGGTGATTCCAGCTATGGCAAATTTGACAAGCGCATCTACACGGACCTCTGCAGCGATCATCCCATCGACCTGACGCGCTATCAGGTCGCCAACTGCTACATGGGCCGCGCTGGCCTGATCAACAGTGGCGGCGCTTCCGGAGCAAACGATTTCGAGGAAGCCGTCACCACTGCGGTTATCAACAAGCGCGCTGGCGGCACGGGTCTCATCTCCGGCCGCAAAGCGTTCCAGCGCCCCATGAAGGAAGGCGTCCAGCTCCTCAACGCCATTCAGGACGTTTACCTCAGCCCCGACGTCACCGTCGCCTAACGAAGAGCCTTGTGGCGTCCCACTTCGGCGGAGTTGTCGTCGCGAGAATGGGGCGACAGCAGAGAGGGTCAAGCGCGGGTAAGTGTGGCGGCTCGTGCCGCTTCCAATAATCTCTTCGCGTTTTCCCGGATGTCGCCCTTGCCGAATACGGCGTTGCCGGCAACCAGCAGCTCCGCCCCGGCGCGCACAATGTCGCCTACCGTATCAAGCGCCACCCCGCCATCGATTTCGATCCGGAAAGACAGTCCCAGCGATTCACGCACTTCGGCGAGAGTCTTAACTTTATGGAGCGCGCCGGGAATAAATTTCTGCGCGCCAAATCCCGGATTCACAGACATGATCAAAACGTGGTGCGCCATGTCCAACACTTCATCCACCATGTGCACGGGCGTAGCGGGGTTCAGGACAACCGCAGGCTTGCACCCGTATGACTCGATAAGCTGCAGCGTGCGGTGAAGGTGCACGCACGCTTCCTGGTGCACCGAGATCCAGCTCGCACCGGCCGCCGCAAAAGCAGGAATGAATTCATCGGGATTTTCAATCATCAGGTGGCAATCGAGGATCGCTTCCGGGAGTGCTTTCCTGAGGGAAGCCACAACCAGTGGCCCAATCGTGATATTCGGCACGAAGTGGCCGTCCATCACGTCAACGTGGAGCACTGTTCCACCGCCGTCCAGTGCCGCTTTCGCGTCTTCAGCAAGCCGCGCGAAGTTTGCGGAAAGAATCGAAGGTGCCAGTTCGATGGTCATGAGCTGCGGCCCACTCCTTCTCCCTCAGAGAGAACAGATTATACGCGGAAGTCCTTCGATGCTCGCTGAAAAGTGTGATTCGAACAAAACTTCGGTCGTCACCACGGAATCGTGCACCGTTTCGCGCTGCTCGCGCGCGCCAGCTCGAGCATGCGCATGACGTCCAAAGCATATTGGGGAGTCACGGCCGGCGCCGTGCGCCCTAGGAGGGCGTCGCGGGCATTCGCATAGTAATCGCGGTAGTCGCAGTTGGCCGAAGGAATGCGCCGCTGTTCGAACCCATCTCCTTTGGGAATCGTGAGCACACCCCAATTCTCTTCCGGTTCATATCCCCAGGGCTTGTCCGCCGGAATGTAGCCGCGGCGAAGATTCATCTCTTGCGGATCAAATGCTTGCTTCACAAAACTGCCTTGAGTTCCCAGCAAAACAAAGCGTGGACGTGGCGCAGCAGCGAGGATGCTGGTTCGAAGAACCGCGCGCAGGCTCTTTGGATAGTGGAGCGTAATATCAAAAGCATCATCGGCTGCGGCGTTTTCACGTTCGATTCGAACGTCGGCCGTTACGGCTTCCGGCAGACCGAAAAGAACCAGCGCGTGATCGATCAGGTGTGGCGCGATGTCGAACAGAATTCCGCTGCCCGGGCGCGCGGCCTCTCGCCATGCTCCGGGCTTGAGCTGCGGGCGATAACGGTCGTACGTCGTTTCGAAACGGACGATGTGCCCCAACGTCCCGGCCTCGACAACCTGCCGGATAGCTTGGAAATCACCGTCAAAGCGGCGGTTGTGATAGACGGTTAGAAGGCGACCTGTTTTTTTCGCAAGCTGTACAAGCTGTTCGGCTTCTTCGAGAGTTGTCGTGAACGGCTTATCGACAAGCACGTCGCGGCCCGCCTCAAGACATTGCCGTGCGAAGGGGTAGTGCGTCTCATTGGGAGTGGCAATTACGGTGACGCGAATCTCCGGCATCGCGAGCAATTCGTCCAGGCTCCGCAAGATTCGGACATCAGGATATTTTTCCGCCGCTTCATTGCCGCTGCGCTGCACGATCGCGGCAAGATGCAAACCTGGCACCGCGCGAATCACCGGGGCATGAAACGCGCGGCCCGCGAGACCGAACCCTACGAGGCCGACCTCAATCATGAATGTTTTACCCTCCGCATCGGCAAAGGCTAAAGAGTATCGAACTTTCGAATCGCAGGCAGAGGGATTTCGAGAAGCGTCAAGTTGCTTGCGGGGACAGCGTACCTCACAATGGCTGATTACCAATGACCGATCAAAACTCAGCCATAGCAGAAACGCAAGGACATCGCAACTTGCTCATCCTGCTCTTCGCGGGCTTCGTCCTGAGCGGAATTGCAACTACGATCGTCGGCCCGATGCTGCCTATCTTTATCCGCAGATGGTCTCTCGACGACGGTCAGGCCGGCCTCTTTTCCTCAGTTCAATTTCTAGCCGCGTTAGGGGGAACTCTGGCATCCAGCGCGATTGCCGGGTGGTGGGGATACCGCCCCGCTTTGGTCATGGGGTATGCGCTCATGGGCGGAGGTTTAGCGTGCCTTAATGCGGACAAACACGTAGTAGCTCTGACCGCAACCGCGGCCTTCGGTTTGGGCTACGGGTTAATCACGCCAGGAACAAATCTCTTCGTTGCGGAATTGGGAGGAGCCAAGAGCGCCTCGCTCTTGAACCAGCTCAATTTCGCGTGGGGCGCTGGAGCAATGATCTGTTCCCCTCTGATTGCTCTGGCTCTGAAACGCGATGGGCTTGGTATTTTGCTGGCGGGAACGGCGGTGTTCGGTGGGGTTCTCGTCTTGGGCCTGTTGTTCGCTTCTTTCGGCGTACAGAAACACCACAACGATGCGAATACGGCTGGTGCGGCGTCCGCCTCGATTGGGTTTGGAGTCACGATGGCGCTGGCCGCTATGTTTTTCATTTATGTTGCGATGGAAAACGGTGTTGGCATTTGGTCCGCGGAGTACGCCAAGCGTCTGGCGAACGGCATAACAGGCATGACCACACTGGCGCCGATGTTTTTCTATGCCGGCCTCACCTCCGGCCGCGCCGCCGCGCCTCTGTTTCTACGCCATCTGGCCGAAAGAAAAATAGTACTGGGCGCTCTGAGCCTGGCGGCCGCAGCTACGACGTTGCTGATTGCATCTAGATCGCTCCCGGTAGCCACGGCGGCAGTTTTTGTGGCCGGATTGGGATGTGCGAGTGTCTACCCCATTTACATCGCGTGGCTCTCGCGATGGTATGGAGCAGCCGCGAAGAAAATCGGAGGCATCCTCTTTGCGCTTGCTTCTCTCGGAGGATCGGCTGGCCCTGGCTTGATCGGCGCTGTCTCTAAATACTCCGGTAGCTTGCGCATAGGGTTGCTGGTGCCTCTGACTGGCGCAATTGTCTTGCTTTGCCTTGTGTTGCTGTTGGGCCGGCAGACCGCGGCCTGAGGTATTCTTAGCCCGTGCAGAGTGGCGCATCTTCGCAACGTTCACCCACGAACGGGCTGCTCTTGGGACTAGTGATCACGCTGGCCGCCGTGCTGGCCTACGCTTCGTACATCACTGTTCAGCTCGCCGGTCTGCGAAAGCTTCAAAGTGAGATGGTGGATCGCAACCGGAAAGACTCGTTGCAATTGTTGCGTGTCCAGAACGACCTCAACTCCATCGCGCTGGCTATGCGCGACATGCTGGACACCAATGAACCCTATCCGCTTACCGCATGGACTGCTCAATTCGAACGCATTCACCAGGACCTGGACGCCGGCTTGAAACTCGAAGAGAGCTTCGCCGTTGCGAATCGCACGCCTGACCAGCGGCGCTATCTCTCTCAATCGGTGGTGCAGTTCTGGGACGCCGTAAACCGCATGTTCGCGCTGGCGCAGAACGGCAAAGATGCGGAAGCGCGTGAGCAGATTCGCCTGTCCCTCCAAGCCCGCCAGCAAGCCCTCAGCACTGCGGTTTCGCGGCTGCTCATCGAAAACAACGAAGGCGAGGAGCAAGCAGCCGCGCGCATCGCCCAGATTTACGATGGCGTGCAGCGCCAGCTCTATATTTTCCTGGCGGCAACGCTCATCGCCATTGTTCTGACGAGCTTGTACCTCATTCGCAGCAATCGCCAGATTTTTGCGCGCCTCGCCGAGCTTTCTGAACAGCGCAGCGATCTCGCCCAAAAGTTGATCTCAACGCAGGAATCCACGCTTCGTCATATTTCCCGCGAACTCCACGATGAATTCGGCCAGGTCTTGACGGCGATTGGTTCGATGCTGGGCCGCGCCGGCAAGCACGCCCTGGAAGGTTCGCCACTGCGGGAAGATCTGAAAGAAGTGCAAGAGATCGCGCAATCGACACTAAACAATATCCGGACGCTCTCCCAAGCCCTTCACCCTGTATTGCTCGAAGAAGCCGGTTTGGAAAGCACTCTCGACTGGTATATTCCCACAGTGAGCCGCCAAACAGGTCTCAGGCTTCACTACGAGAAGACAGGGCAGCCGTTTCCTGTCGAAACCAGCGCCGGCGTGCACATCTATCGCGTATTGCAGGAAGCCCTAAACAACGTCAGCCGGCATTCCGGCGCCAGCGATGCGTGGATCTCGCTGAGATTCTCTTCGGATTCCTTGGAGCTTGAAGTGGAAGATCATGGCAAGGGCTTCGTCGCAGAAAAGTCTCAACGCGGGATCGGCCTGGTGGCCATGCGGGAACGAGCCGAATTAATCGGCGGCACGCTGGTGATCTCCCCGCATCCGCAGGGCGGGACCAAAGTCCGTTTGCAGATTCCTCGAATCAGAGTGGATGCCAATGGCGCCTAAGATAACGGTTCTGCTCGCCGACGATCACGCTCTGGTCCGCCGCGGATTTCGACGCATGCTGGAAGATGACCCGCAAATCTCAGTCGTCGGTGAAGCCAGCGATGGCAAAGAAGCCGTCCGCCTAGCCTGCGAATTGCGCCCCAGGGTTATCGTGATGGACTGTGCCATGCCCGAGCTGAGCGGCATCGAAGCGACTCGAAGAATCCTGGAAAAATTTTCGGAAGCCGGCATTCTGATGCTTAGCATGCATTCCGAGGAAACTCTGGTGAGCCAGGCGCTGGAGGCGGGCGCGCGCGGCTACGTATTAAAAAACGCCATGGATCTCGATCTCGTTAGCGCGGTGAAGAGTGTCGCTGCCGGCATGACCGTGCTTGACCCGCAAGTCTCCCGCCCGGACGCGCTCAAAGGTGAGCGCGGCGGCGGCTTGACGCCACGCGAACTCGAAATTCTGCAACACATCGTGGCGGGCAAATCGAACAAGGAAATCGCCGCTGAGTTAAATCTGAGCGTGAATACCGTCGCTGTTCACCGCGCCAATATCATGGACACACTCGGAATTCACAAGACGGCGGAGCTGGTTGTATACGCGATTCGAAGCGGTCTGGTGAACTTGCCGTGAACCGGCGCGATTTTCTTCTCTCAACCATCAGCGCAGGACTAACCACCGCAGCCGCTCCAGTCTGGGCATTTGTGAATCCCGCATCTTCCCTTGGATTCCGCCTCACCGACGTTACGAACGCGGCGGGAATCACTTTTCATCACAACAGCGGCGCGTATGGCGGCAAGTTGCTCCCAGAGACCTTGGGCTCGGGCTGCGCATTCCTCGACTACGACAACGACGGCTGGCAGGACATCCTTCTGATCAACGGTACGGACTGGCCCGGCCACAAACGACAGCGTTCCACTCTTCGGCTTTACCGCAACAATCGCAACGGCACATTCACCGACGTAACGCGCAGCGCGAGCCTCGATGTCGAGCTCTACGGAATGGGCGTGGCCGTCGGCGATTACAACAACGATGGCTTCCCCGACATCTTCATCACTTGCGTCGGCCAGAGCCGGCTCTTTCGCAACACCGGCAAAGGAACTTTTGTGGACGCCACGCGTTCCAGCGGCCTCCTCGGACATCAAGGCTTCAGCACTTCCGCTCTGTGGTTTGATTACGACCGCGACGGCTTGCTTGATCTTTTCGTCTGCAATTATGTGCGCTGGTCTCCCGAGCACGATGTTTTTTGCAGCCTCGACGGCTCGCACAAATCCTATTGCACGCCTGAAGCGTATCGCGGCGATACTTGCTGGCTCTTCCATAATCGCGGTAACGGAACTTTCGAAGACGTCACCGCCACCAGCGGCATCTTTGACAGTAGTTCAAAATCTCTCGGCGTGGCAATGTTCGACTACGATCGGGACGGCTGGCCGGACCTGCTCGTCGCCAACGACACGCAACCTAACAAGCTGTACCGCAATCTGCGCAACGGTAAATTCAAGGATGTCGCCGTCGAAGCCGGCCTGGCGTTCAGTACCGAAGGAAAAGCACGCGCCGGGATGGGCGTCGACACGGGAGACTTCGATGGTTCTGGCAAGTCCGGCATTGCGATCACCAATTTCGACAACGAAATGATCGGCCTCTATCGCGCCACAGCGCCAGGAGTTTTCGACGACGTATCCATTCCCTCCGGCATCGGCGCGGCCTCCAGGAACACTCTCGGATTTGGCTGCATTTTCCTCGACATCGATCTCGACGGCGCTCTGGACCTCGCCGTCGCCAACGGTCATATTGATGAAACCGTCCGCAACATCCGCGGCAACGTCGGATACGCGCAGCCGCCCCAGGTTTTTCTGAATTCTGGCGGCGGAATATTCCGCGACGTTGCCGGCCAGGTTGGTGGTGGTTTCGAATCTCCAAAAGTCGGCCGCGGCCTTGCCTACGCAGATTTTGACCGCGACGGCGACCTGGACATCCTGATGACCACCAACAACGGTCCGGCCTATTTGTACCGCAACGATCAAGAGGCGCGCTCCAGCAGTATTCGATTTCACCTGCAGGGAATAAAATCGAATCGCGATGCGATCGGCGCCGTTGTCCGCATTTTCCTCGAAGGGCAAACGCAATCGAGGATCGTCCGTGGCGGTTCCAGCTATCTTTCGCAATCCGAATTGCCGGTAACTTTCGGCCTCGGCTCGCGGGAAAAAATCGATCGCGTGGTGATTGACTGGCCCAGCGGCGGCACCGAAGAGTATAAAGATTTGCGTGCCGGGAAGGCGTACAACTGCATAGAAACAAAGGGGATACATGTAAACCAAAACTGCTAGTCTTTTTACACTATTGCCAGCCTCTGCGCGAATCCATATAAGTGTCCCCACAAGCTATAACGCCTCCAGCCCTGCCAGATGCTGGCTCGCTTCGGGGCACCCCAAACTGAATTGCGGCCGGATGTTACCCTAGACATCCGGCCGCTCTATTGATAACCGCAAACCGCGCGTGCAGATGGAGATGATGGAAATGGATTTTGCTAAGCGGTGGTTATCGCGAATCCTGATTGCGCTGACGCTCAGCGCCGTTTACCTGTACGGGTATCCCTCGGCCACCATCTCTTACTCTGTTGTGGATTTGTTCCATGTCGCGCTCGGAATCATCTTAACGCTTCTCCTCTTTTTTTTTGCTGTTCCATTGCTCCGTCGCGACTTTCTGTTGGCTCGTCTTGGCTGGACCTCGCTCGCTGCAGGAGCGCTTCTCGGAATCGTGTTGATCAAAATCGGCACGCCCCTCCGCTTGAAGGCGTGGTTGTATGCGCATATTGCGCTGTGCCTGCTTGGAACGCTTTTCCTCTTGACCTCTTGGCTCGATTCGAAAGGATGGCTGGGTGGCGACCTGCTCCACCGCGCCTCTGGATTTGCCACATTGACCCTACTGATTGTGGGCATTGCCGCTGGCGCATGGTGGACGCGCGAAGTCGAATGGAAGAACGCGAACCGCATCTCCAACCCTCCGATGCCGCCCGAATCCATGGACCGCGAAGGCGACGGCCCTCAGGGCAAATTCTTCCCCAGTTCCGCGCAAACTAAACATGGCGGCAACATCCCTTCCAAATATTTCATGAAATCCGACGCCTGCCAGCGTTGTCACGCCGACATCTATAAGCAGTGGGACAGCTCGATGCATCATTTCTCTTCCTTCAACAACCAGTGGTATCGCAAGAGCATCGAGTACATGCAGGATGTCGCCGGCGTGCGCTCCTCCAAGTGGTGCGCCGGCTGCCACGACCCCGCCCTGCTTTACAGTGGTCTTTTCGATACTCCTATCAAGCAAATCGTCGACCGCCCGGAGGCGCGCGCCGGGCTCGGATGCCTGATGTGCCACAGCATTGTGGAAGTGAAAAGCACCATGGGCCAGGGTGATTTCTTCCTGGAATATCCGAAGCTCCATGAACTCGCCGCCAGCGAAAATCCGTTCGTCCGCAAGCTGCACGATTTCGTCGTTCGCCTCAACCCGGAGCCGCACCGCCGCACTTTCCTAAAGCCCTTCATGCGCGCAGATACTGCGGAGTTCTGTTCTTCTTGCCATAAGGTCCATCTGGATGTCCCGGTAAATCGTTACCGCTGGATTCGCGGCTTCAATGAATACGATAACTGGCAAGCTAGTGGCGTATCCGGACAGGGCGCGCGCGCCTTCTACTATCCCAAGTCCCCCATGAACTGTGCCGATTGCCACATGCCTGCTGTGCCTTCGTTCGACGATGGCAATGTGAACGGACTCGTGCATTCGCATCGCTTTCCCGGCGCGAACACTGCCGTGCCCACTGCCAACCAAGACCAGGCGCAATACGAATTCGCCAAAAAATTCCTGCAGGATAAGCAGCTCACCGTGGATATTTTCGCGACTTCTCCAGCAGGCAAAGAGACCAACGCTCCTGCGCGCAACGAATTTGGAAAGCCGGAACTCTCGACGACCTTCGCCGTCGGCGAGGAATCGGATGCTTCCCTACCCAAGGGCCCCGCCGGCGAAGTCCGCCCAATTACGGCTCCTATCGATCGCACTGACGCGGCCGTGCGCCGCGGCGATGACGCCCGCGTGGACGTGGTCGTGCGTACCCGCAAAGTCGGCCACTTTTTCCCAGGTGGCACGGTGGACGCCTTCGAGGTCTGGCTCGAGCTGCAAGCGACTGATGAAAAAGGCCAAGTACTCTTCTGGAGCGGAAAAGTCGAGGACGACGGTAAAGGTCCCGTCGAACCGGGAGCGCACTTCTATCGTTCGTTGCAGATCGATGGCCACGGCAATCCCATCAACAAGCGCAACGCCTGGGCCACTCGCTCGGTCGTGTACGTCCATCTGATCCCGCCTGGTGCCGCGGATACAGCACACTTCCGTCTTCACATTTCCGAAAATGCGGGCGACAAAATTACGCTCCACGCCAAGCTCAACTATCGCAAGTTCAGCTGGTTCAATACGCATTTCTCCTTTGCGGGCGTCGAAGCGGAAAAAGCCGCACAAGGCAAACCAAGTGCTGCGTCGAATGCAAGCGCAACGGCCGCCACGACTACGCCGGACTACGACGACCGCAAATGGGCGTTCAACGGCGACACCTCGAGTGTCTCCGGTAACCTCAAAACGATTCCCGATCTCCCGATCACTGTCGTCGCGGAGGACACCAAGACACTGCGCGTTCTTCCGCGAACGGCTCTCCCGCCTCAGCCAAAGACTGTCACGACCAAAGAGGATTGGACCCGCTGGAACGATTACGGCATTGGCCTGTTCTTGCAGGGCGATTTGAAAGCTGCCGCCGCGGCCTTTGAGAAAATCACCGAAGCCGATCCGCAAAATCCTGACGGCTGGACTAACATTGGCCGCACCCTGCTTCAGGAGGGCGACACGGCCGGCGCGCGCAAGGTCCTGGAGAAATCTCTCGCCATCAACCCGCAGCTGGGGCGCACCAACTACTTCTACGCACGTGCGCTTAAGGAAGACGGCGATTACGATGGCGCCGCAGCTCATTTGCAAATCGTGCTTGCGCAATTTCCGCGCGACCGCGTCGTCCGCAACGAGCTTGGCCGTGTCCGCTTTCTTCAAAAGCGCTACGCCGACGCCGTCAAGGAATTCGAGCGGACCCTTTCCATCGATCCCGAAGACCTGCAAGCTCATTACAATCTAATGCTCTGCTACAACGGCCTCGGCGACGACGCTAAAGCCAACGAACACAAAGCCCGCTACTTGCGCTTCAAGGCCGACGAGTCAGCCCAGGCCATCACCGGCCCTTATCGCCAGACGCATCCCGAAGACAACAATGAACGCCAGGCAATTCACGAGCATGTCAGCGTCGCGTTAGCGCCCGGCAAGCAGCTTAGTCAAAAGCCCAAACCGACAGCCGCACGTTTAACGTTGCCAGCCGCCACGCCCAGTGGCAAAGATTAACGTGCTCGGCTTCCGCAAATCGTGCAATGTTCCTTGTAGGAGCGCAGCATCGCTGCGGCCTGGCCGCCAAGATCCATCCCAACTCAAGGAGCCTTCCTCGTGACCTGGATCAAAACTGTTCCAATGGAAGAAGACCCCCGCGTCAAGAACGCCGTCGAAGCGCAGCGCAAGCTCTATCCCATTGAATACGCAACGCCTATCCATCCCGTGAATGACGGCCAGATGTCTGGCATCGTGGCGAGCCACACGCTTCTTCCGGATGTTCTCTTCCACGCGTTCAGCACCTTCGGCGCGCTCATGTCGCCGGATCTTCCTCTCAAACGGCATCAGCATGAAATGATCGCCACGATGGTTTCGGTCACCAATCGCTGCCATTATTGAATCGAGTCACACGCAGAGTTTCTGCGTCGCGTCACGCTGGATGAAGCCATGGTCAAAGCGCTCCAGGCCGACTTTCGCACTGCGCCCATTACCAAACAGGATCGCGCCATGCTGGATTACGTCGTGAAGCTCACAAGAGATGCCACGAGGTGCGGCCCGGACGATCACGCGAGGCTGCGCGCTGCGGGCTTCGATGATCGTGGCATTCTGCAGATCACTCTGATCGCGTCCTGGTTTAATTACATCAATCGCGCGGCCGATGCCCTCGGCGTCGGCCGCGGCTGAATCTTGGGGGAATGGTGAAGCGTTCGCTAGCAGCAATTCTAGTTCTTGCCTTGGCAATATTTCTCGTCGGAAAAACAGGAATCGGAGCGACGCCGGAAACCTCAGCGATTCAGTTCCGCGACGTCACGCAACTCGCCGGCATCCACTTCGTCCACAACAACGGCGCCTTCGGCAAGAAATTCCTTCCGGAAACCATGGGCCCCGGCGTCGCCTTCATCGACTACGACAACGACGACTGGCCGGACATTTTTCTTGTAAACGGTATGGACTGGCCCGGCCACGTTCAGAAACACTCGACGCCCAAGCTCTATCACAACAATCATGACGGCACCTTCACCGACGTGACGCACAAGGCTGGGCTCGACGTTGAAATGTTTGGGCTGGGAGTGGCCGTCGGGGACTACGACAATGACGGCTTCGACGATCTTTTCGTCACCGCGTACGGCCAGAGCCGCCTCTTTCACAACAATGGCAACGGCACCTTCACCGATGTCACGCAAAAAGCAGGCATGCAAGGACCGAAAGAATTCGGCGCCAGCGCCGCTTGGGTCGACTACGACAAGGATGGCCACCTGGACCTCGTCGTCGGCAACTATGTGCAGTGGACGCCTGAGAGCGATCTCTATTGCACCCTCGACGGCAAAAACAAATCGTACTGCACGCCGGAATCCTACAAAGGTACTTCCGTCCGTCTTTGGCACAATCGCGGCAACGGCACGTTTGAAGATGTCACGCAAAAGGCGGGCCTAGCCGATTCCACATCGAAAACTCTCGGTGTGGCAGTCCTCGATTTCGACAATGACGGCTGGCCCGATCTTTTGTTCTCGAATGACACCCAGCCCAACAAACTTTATCGCAACAATGGCAACGGCACCTTCGCCGAAAAAGCCGCCGTCGCCGGAATCGCTTTCAGCGAAGATGGCGTAGCCCGCGCCGGCATGGGTGTGGACGCCGCGGATTACGATCACTCCGGCTTTCCCAGCCTCATAATCACCAATTTTTCGAACCAGATGCTCTCGCTTTATCACAACGAAGGAAAAGGACTCTTCGTCGATGAAGCTCCGCGCTCGGAAATCGGCCGCGCTTCCCTGCTCACTCTCGGCTTCGGCTGTTTCTTCTTCGACTACGATCTTGATGGCTGGCCCGACGTTCTCGTTGCCAACGGCCATATCGATGCCGACATCCAGCGCGTTCAGGCCAACGTGAAATACGCTATGCCGCCACACCTGTTCCGCAATATTGGCAAAGGCAGGTTTGAAGAGGTCACCAAATCACTCGGCCCAGCTTTCGCTGCTCCCCGCGTGGGGCGCGGCGCCGCCTACGCCGACATCAATAACGACGGTCGTTTGGATTTGTTGCTCTCCACCAACGGCGGCCCGGTGTATTTGTTCCGCAACGAAGCGCAGGGCGCCGCCGCTTCGAATCGCAGTCTGCGCATCAAACTCAGTGGCACAAAATCTGATCGCGATGGCATCGGCGCAATCGTCAAACTCACTGCTGGCGGCGAGACGCAATCGCAAATGCTCCGCAGCGGCTCCAGCTACCTTTCCGCCAGCGAACTCGTTTTGACCTTTGGCCTCGGCCACAACGAAAAAGCCGACACCCTCGAAATTCGTTGGCCCAGCGGCCAGCTCGACCGCCTTTCGAGCGTGAGCGCTGGCCAAACCATTAGCGTAACCGAAGGCCAAGGCGTCACTTCAACCCGGAAGTTCGGCAAGAACTGATAGGCGCGCCTGCGCTTCCATTCATGCTGCTCTATTCGTGACGCAGGGCCACCATCGGATCGACGCGCATCGCGCGCCGCGCTGGAACGAAACACGCTGCGGCCGACACAGCAATGAGCAGCAGCACGACGCTCGCAAAGGTCAACCGATCTGTGGGCTGCACGTCGAAAAGCATGGTGGCCAGGAAACGCGTGAGCGCAACGGAGGCAATTACTCCGGTGGCCACTCCGCAAGCCACCAACAGCATTCCCTGGCGAAGCACCGCTCCGAGGAGCTCGCTTCGCTGGGCACCGAGGGCAATTCGGAGGCCGATTTCACGGGTTCGCTGCGCAACGTTATACGCCGTGACACCATAGATTCCGACCACCGAAAGTGCTAGCGCAATCCCAGCGAAGGCGCCAATGAGAATTAGGGCGAATTTCCGCCCTTGTACAGAAAGGCCCACATAGCTTTCGAGCGGCATGACGCGCGAAATCGGCTGCGTCGTATCGATGGAGTGAATGGCTTGTTGTGCGGCGGAGGAAATTGCCGCGGGAGTGCTTGCCGCGCGAATGACAAAGACCATCAAGCCATCGGGAAATGGCCATTGCTGGTGCGGAACGTACATCTGCATGTCTGGATCAGCGTCGAGCCCAACGTGGTGCACATCTCCGGTGACGCCGACGACGGTCCACCAGGGATTATCCACGCCGCCGAGCCTGACTCGCTTGCCGATCGGATCTTCGCCGGGCCACATGCGGCGCGCCGTGGTTTCGCCGATCAGAAGCACTTGGGGCGCTGTCGCTGTGTCTGCGGGAGTGATGTCGCGGCCGCGAAGCAAAGGAATTCGCATGGTTTCCAGGAACCCCGGGGTGATGCAGTAGCGTTCGGCGCTGGGGTCTTCTTCGGGATTTGCGTGCATTTCGCCTTCGACATGGAAACCGTACTTATCCATATTTCCAGCCAGCGGAATCTGACTGGCGGCAGCGGCAGATTGCACGCCGGGAAGCGCACGCAGACGTTCGACGGCATCGGCAAAATATTGACGCACGACCGCGTTGTCGTTGAATCGTTGGCCGAGAACCGTGGTTTGCATGGACAGTACATTAGTGGAATCGAATCCCGGCGAAACCACCAGCAGCCGGCTTAAGCTGCGTAGCAGAAGGCCCGCTCCGATCAGAAGCGTCACGGAAAGTGCAATTTCCGAGATGATCAACAATCCGCGCAAGCGGCGGCTCGCCACACTCCCGCTACTGCGCATGCCCTCCCGCAAGGAATCGTGCATGGTGTTTTTCGACAGGCGATACCCAGGCGCAAGGCCCGCGGCGATGCCGGTGAGCAGCGCAACTCCAACCGTGAATAACAAGACCCGCCAGTCGAGATTCACTTGCTCGAGACGTGGCAGATCGCCTCCGCCGATACTGGCCAAAACTTTAGGCGTCCAGTAGGCAGGGATGAATCCTGCCGCGGCACCCAGCAGGCCGAGAACGCAGTTTTCCGCCAGCAGTTGACGAATGATCCTGCCGCGTGTCGCGCCCAGCGCGGTGCGCACGGCAACTTCACGTTCGCGGTCGGTGGCGCGTGAGAGAAGCAGGTTGGCAAGATTTGCACACGCCACCAGCAGCACGAAAGAGACGGCCCCGAGCAGGATGTAGAGTGGCGCACTGGCCGGGCCGAGTAGTTGCTCGCGGATCGGCGTGAGAATCACACCGGTATCGTCATAGTCCTTCGGATATGCTTTGCTTAGTGCAGCGGAAATTGTGTCCATCTCGGCGTTGGCTTCTGTAATGGCTACGCCGTCGCGCAGTCGGCCAATGGCCACTAGGTGATGGCAGGTGCGGCAGGCCCACGGCTGCGAAACGTCGTAGCCGAGCACGCGCCAGATCTCCACGGCGCCCCCGCGCGGATCCTGGTTCATCAATGATTGGTACCTCGCAGGCAGAACCCCCGCCACGATGTACTGGGTTGCGTTCATATTGATGGGTTTGCCGGCGATGTTGGGGTCGGAGTTGAATTTGCGCTGCCACAACGAGTGGCTGAGCATGACGACTTTGTTGGCGTTGGGAACGTCTTCTTCGGGCAAGAAGTCGCGTCCGATTTCCGGATGGATGCCAAGGGTGCGAAAATAATTGCTGGTGACGCGAAGGCCGCTGAGCTGTTCTGGCTCTCCAACTTGCAGCACTGGCTGCCAGGAACTGTAAATGGCAATTTCCTCGAAACTCTTATTCTGAGATTTCCAATCGAGGTACGTCGCGTAGCCGACGTTTTCACGGGAGCCGTCGCGGCTTTTCTCCCATATCATCGTGAGGCGGTTTGGGTTGTGGTACGGGAGCGGTCGCAGCAGGACTCCGTTGACCAAGCTGAAGATAGCGGTGTTCGCGCCGATGCCGAGGGCAAGGGTGAGGACGGCGACGGTGGTGAACCCCGGAGACTTGCTCAGCATGCGAACGGCAAAGCGCAGATCTTGCCAGCAGGTTTCCACAAAAGATTCCCAGCCGGAGGAGCGGACCTCTTCCCTCGCAACGTCCACCCTGCCGCGCTCCAGGCGCACGGCGCGAAGCGCATCCTTACGGCTCATGCCCTGCTTCATCTTTTCTTCGGCTGCCATCTCCAGGAAGCCGTTTAGTTCTTCGTCCAACTCCTGGCCGACCTGCTCCTTTCGGAACAGTGATCGGACCCCGCCCGCTATGTTTCGCAACAATGCCAGTGTGCTTTCCAGCATCGACATGGTTCACTTCCTATTCGTGGCGCAGGGCGACCATCGGGTCGACGCGCGTGGCGCGACGTGCGGGGATGTAGCACGCCGCGAGCGCCACGATGACGAGCAGAGCGGCGGCACCAAAAAAGGTAAGGGGGTCAGCCGCGCCAACGCCGAAGAGCTGACTTTTTAAGAACCGTACAAGCCCCAGGGCAGCGATGCTGCCGGCACCCAAACCGGCGCCAGCGATCTTCAGACCCTCCCGTAAGACCATGCTCCGGATGGTCTGCGACGAAGCACCCAATGCGACGCGAATGCCGATTTCCTGCGTCCGGCAGGAAACGGAATAGGAAATGACCCCGAAAATTCCCGCTGCTGCAAGCAGCGCCGCCAAGACACCAAACAGACCGATCAACCAGGTGCGGAAGCGGGGCTGAGCGACGGAAGATTCGAGAACATCAGGCATGGAGGCAATATCGGTGAGAGGAAGATTCTTGTCGATGCTCCAAGCCGCCTGGCGGATGGAGGAAACAACGCTTGAAGGAGGGAGCGCGCTTTTGACCACCACGTCCGCGCCCCAAAATGGCTCCTGCGCGAAAGGCACATACATCATCGGGCCGGGGGCCTGGTGAAGCGAGATATCACGCACATCGCCGACAACTCCGACGATCTCCCGCGAGACATTGGTGTTGGGAGGAAATCCAAAAACGAGACGCTTGCCGAGTGGATTTTGATTGGGAAAATAAAATTGCGCGAGAGTTTCATTGATGAGCGCGACTCGCCGAGCCGAAGGGGAGTCATCGGAATTAAACGTGCGGCCGTGCAATAATGGAATGCCCATGACGCGAAAATAGTTGGGGCTCACTGCGACGTAGTCTGCGGTGTTTGGTGTTCCCGGCGGCAAAGGGGGACTATCAGCAATCGAAAAGGGCAAGTTGATGGAGCCATCAGCCAGGGGTAGTGGAGCGGCATTGGCGGAATCCTTTAAGCCTGGCTGGGCCTGAATGCGATCAAGAAGCTCGCTAGCGAATGCCGTCCATTGCTGCGGGGTGGAATATTGAAATCTCGGAAGAGAGATCTGCGCCTTCAATATGTGCTCGACGTTGAAGCCGGGATTTACTGATGTCAAGATGATGAAGCTGCGGAGGAGCAAGCCTGCGGCCACCACCACGACCAAAGCCAGTGCGAGTTCCGAGGCGGCCAGGAAATTGCGGGCGCGACTGCGGCGACCCCCTTCACCCGAGCGAGCGGCACCTTCTCTCAAGTTCGCTTCCAGATGGGCATCCCCCGAGAGGAGCGCTGGCGCCAAGCCAAATCCCAGGCTGGCAACGAGTGAAAGCGCCAGCGCGAAACCCAGCACCCAGCCGTCCAGACGAACCGCACCGAATTGAGCGAGCCCGGACGGCAGGAACGGGGTAAGCGCATGGACGCACCAAAAGGCGAGAAGGATTCCGGCGATGGCGCCTAACAAACCAAGCACGGCACTCTCTGTGAGCAATTGGCGAACGATGCGCCCGCGTTCCGCCCCGAGAGCCTGACGAAGGGCCATTTCCCTTGCGCGGGAAGTCGCACGAGCCAGGAGCAGATTTGCAATATTGGCGCAGCCGATCAGAAGGACGAGACCTACGGCCCCCAATAGCACGAGGAGCGCGGATCGAACGTCTCCCACCAACTCCTGCTGCAGCGGGGTGAGGCGAATGGTCCAGCCAGTGTCTTCGGCCGGGAACTCCTTGGCTAAGTTGCTGCTCACCGAATCCATGTCGGCTTGGGCTTGTGCGAGAGAGACACCCTGCTTAAGGCGTCCGATCACGGGCAGCCAATGGGGGCTTGGGGGCTGCGCGATCCAGCCGCTAAAGAGAGGATCTTGAGCGAGTGGGATCCAGATGTCCTGCTTGGTGAAGAAGGGAACACGGAAACCCGCAGGCATAATTCCGATGATGGTGAAAGAACGCTGATCCAGAGTGATCGCACTTCCGATTATCTTAGGGTCAGAGCCGAATCTGCTGAGCCATAAGGTTTCGCTCAAGATGACGACCGGAGCCGCGCCGCGAACGCCGTCTTCGGGGCTAAAAGTGCGCCCGAGGAGAGCTTGGGTTTGCAGAATCGAAAACATCTGCGGAGTGACAACAACGGTCGCGAGCTCAGAAGGTTCGCCGCGGCCCGTAAAGGTGAGGGCGTGGAACGCCTCGCCGGCAATGAAACTGAAAGTGCGGTTCTGTTCCTGCCACGCTGTGAAATCAACGTATGAGCAGCCAGCTTCCTTGATTCCCTTCTGTAGGTTGGACTCGAACATGGTGACCAATTGCCCGGGATTCTGGTAGGGAAGAGGCCTGAGAAGCACGGCATAAACGACGCTGAAAATCGCGGTGTTGGCGCCGATGCCGACAGCGAGCGTGAGGACTGCGACAGCAGTGAAACCCGGATTCTTGCGCAGCATGCGGGCGGCGAAGCGCAAATCCTGCCAGTACGTCTCCAGAAAGAATTCCCAGCCGGCAGAGCGGACGACTTCCTTGGCAACCTCGACTGTCCCCTCCTCCAATCGCACTGCACGAAGCGCATCCTTGCGGCTCATCCCCTGCTTCATCTTTTCTTCGGCTGCCATCTCCAGGAAGCCGCTCAATTCTTCGTCCAGCTCCTGGCTGACCTGCTCCTTTCGGAACAGCGATCGGAGCCCGCTCGCCATGCTTCGTAGCAAGGACATGGTTCGCTTATGACGCCTCCAAGATTCTGGCGATCGCCGCCACTTGCCTTCCCCATTCTCGCGTTTCGTTATTGAGTCTCTTTCGTCCCTGTTCTGTTAGGGCGTAATACTTTGCGCGCCTGCTATTCTCAGTGGCTTTCCATTCGCTTCGGATCAGCCCCGCTCGTTGCAGCCGCTGAAACGCGACAAATAGCGAGCCTGCATTGAGGCGGAAAACGCCCTTGCTCAGCTGTTCGAGCCGTACGGCGATGCCATATCCGTGCATGGATTCGAGCGCCAGCGTTTTCAAAATGAGCATGTCCAGGGTGCCCTGGACGAGATCTCCCGGCTTGTCCGCCATGGATGCCTTCCTCCTGAGGATCAAGAGGAGGATACGCCTCTCCTACTGATTGTCAAGAGGAGAAGTCAAGACCTCCGCTCTCCACTCTTCCGCGAAACCATCTAGGTTGCGAAACAAAAACGCCCCGGAATCGGCCGGGGCATTTTTGTACTGCATTTGCAGAAGGATTTCTAGAACTGGTTCCAGAGGAACTGGTTGTACACCTCGTGGTGGAACTGGACTTCTTGCGCCTTGACGACGGTGCCCAGCAAGCGCGGGCAACGGTCTGCGGAGGCGCGCTTCAGTTCGGCGTAGCGTCCTTTCACGTCGGCGCCGAGAAGCGTCGTGGTCCAGTCGGCCTTTTCGAAGTTTTCGATGGCGGTATAGATGTTGTCCGGCAAGTAGCGCTGGGCCGAGCGAAGATTTTTGATCTTGGCTACTTCGCCGTCCAATCCGGACTTGAAGATCGAATACATCACCATATACGGATTTGCGTCAGGCGCGACCGCGCGCACTTCCGTGCGCATGCTGCGCTCGTTGCCGATGGGAATGCGCACCATCGCGCCGCGGTTCACAGCCGACGCATTCAGTTGATTCGGTGCTTCAAAATGCGGATCGAGGCGGCGATAGGCATTCACACTGGAGTTGAAGAGCAGGCAGATGTCGTTACCGTGGGTGAGGATGCGGTCCACGAAGTCCCAGCCAAATTTGCTGAGCTTTTCTTCACCCTTGGGATCCCAGAAGAGATTCTTGCCATCCTTGCTGACGGAGACGTTGGTATGCATACCGCTGCCGTTGACGCCAACCACTGGCTTTGGCAGGAAGCACGCCGTGAATCCCATGTTGGTAGCTACTTGGCGGCAAATCAGTTTGTAAAGCTGAATCTGGTCGGCGGCGGAGACTACTTCACCGTATCCATAATTGATTTCGAATTGCGACGGCGCCACTTCCGGGTGATCTTTTTCGTTCTGGAATGCCATCGCGCGCTGCACTTCCGCGGTGGTATCAATAAACGTGCGCAACGGATCGCCGGGCAGCGAATGGTAGTAACCGCCCGTATTCACGTATTCGAATTTTCCCGTTTCGTGGTAATTGCGCTCCGCGTTTTGACCCCTGAAAAGAAATCCTTCAATTTCATTGGCGGCGTTGAGCGTGTAGCCTTTTTTCTCGTGAAGGCCATCCGCGTAGCCCTTCAGCACTCCGCGAATGTCGGCGGTATACGGCGAACCGTCTTTGTCAATCACGTGTCCGAAAACCAGAACCTTTCCGGAGCCAAATACATCCGCGGGCGCCCAATAAAACGCGCCCCAATCCATCGCCAGCCGCAAATCGCTTTCGCGTTGCGCCGTGAACCCGCGAATCGAAGATCCGTCGAACGTCAAATTATCCCAGCTCTTGATCAAAAATTTCTTGTCATAATCGAGCATGTGCAGCCGGCCTTCCAGGTCGCTGAACAGTACCGTCACGGCCTTGATGCGCTTTTCGTCCGTCAAATATTTCAGGCGTTCTTCCTGAATCTTGTGCTCGGCAACTCGTTTCTGGCGTTGCTCCTTGGCCTTCAGATTCAGCTGCTCCAGCTCATCATAGGAAAGGGCGAGAAAATTTCGCAGTTCGTTCGACATGAATCTCCTCAATATGGGATAAGACGCAACCTTCGGGGCATTCTTCGCCGGCAAGGGACCCGCCGGCCCGCACTAGGGTATCGCGTGGGTATTCCGAGCGTCAATCAAAAGACCTGATGCAAAGAATTCAAAAGTTTGCAGCAGCCGCAGTCCACTTTGGCGTGCTGCGCGTAACTCCAGCAAAACAGGCTTGGTAGCGATACCGGGATTCGAACCCGGATTTTAGCCTTGAGAGGGCGATGTTCAACAACTGTAAGCGATTGACTCAAAGCATGATACAATATCGTTGCATTAATTTCTTGCCCCGTTGCATTAATCGTGGTATCATACCTTATCGAGTAAAACCAAGGGGCACAATGAACAGCGCAGAACGCAAACTTGAAGACATCAACGCACGGCTGAAACACGGAGAGGGCTGGATCGGCTATCGCTACCACAAAACAAGTGACGGCCAACAAGCACCTTCGAGGTTTCTGTACTATTCGTTCTATCACGGGCGCAAACAGAAATTCGTCAGGACAAAAACCAACGGTCCCGAGCGGGCATATCGTGAATTGCTCGCCGCCCGCAAGCAAGTTGAGGATGGAAGTCGGCTGCCCTCAGAAGTTTCCAAACTCCGTTATGAGAACTTGAAGTCTATTCTCATGGATCACTACCGAGAGCACGCGCCGGATTCACTCTACACACGGCGCACTGAGGACGGTGGTACGGAACAAACATTCTTGGGAGCGGATAAATTGGACAGGTTTTTCAAGCGCTGCCCGATCACAGAAATCACCGCCTTGAAGCTTCAGGAATTCATAAAGTGGCGTCGGCGTGAGGGAGATTCAGGGCCAACCATTCGGCGGCAGCTTGGAAAGTTACGCACCGCATTCAATTGCGCAAAAGCCCTCGACCTAGTCACGGACAATCACATTCCAACGTTTGTACTTCCTGCCGATTCAAAACCACGCAAGGGATTTCTCGACCTCGACGGGTTTGAAACCTTGCGCGATGCGATGCCGGAGAATTTAAGGCCAGCAACGGTTTTCTTGTATTACACAGGTTGCCGCACCGGAGCCGCGAAGAAAATCACGTGGGAAATGGTGTCAAAGGATTGCAACGAGATCGAGCTTCCGGGCGAAATTGTGAAGAACGATGATCCGCTGACGTTGCCGCTCGTTGGTCCCCTGAAAGAAATCGCTGTCACGCTTCGCACGTTGCGCAAATCATTTCCGCAGCCCACGGATCGCGTGTTCGACTTCACTAACTTTCGCTGGGAGTGGGATCGAGTTTGCGCCAAACTCGGCTTCGGCGTTTTCGACAAAGAAAGCAAAACCTACAGCGGACTTATTCCCCATGATTTCCGCCGCAGTGCTGCACGTAACTTGATTAAGGCTGGTCTGGACCGCCGCACCGCCATGAAAATTACGGGGCATAAGACCGAGCATATCTTCGAGCGTTACAACATCAAAACCACCACGGATGTGCAGGAAGCTTTAATCAAGGCGGGCACCTTCAAAAAATCGGCTACCGTAGTTCCGATTGCTGAAACTTCTGCAACACTGTAGAATTACCTCGTGGCCCGGTAGTGTAATCGGTTCAACACGCTGCCCTCTCAAGGCAGAGACTACGGGTTCGATTCCCGTCCGGGCTACCAACTAACCGTGCTACCAGCCACACTCTCCGCCACTTTTTTCCTAATCGTCACCTGTGCCGTCAAAATAAAGTTTTTTGCTCTTGCAATGTTTCAAAAGTAGGTGTATCGCAATCAGCCAAAAATGCAGTTTTTCCGCGAACGATTATTAGCGTAAGAAAGTTATGTCGGCGTCAGCTTGAACTTCCGACCAGTAGAATCCTGCGATGCAATGCGTCAGAATGCGTGCGTCGAGAACACAACACGGAAGCTGCGTGACCGTCGTAATCCACGGAAACGACGTAAAAGATGAGACGTGGCGTCGGTGACAAAAAGGACACTGATGTCGTAGGGGCTGAAAGGCCACAGCACTCCTCGTAAGCGCGACCGGGCGGTGCAATCCGATTCAACTAAAGGATTGTATTGCTTTGTCTTTACAGCAACGTTTCAAGAAATCCGTCGAGCCACAGAACTCACCACAAAACTCAGCCCGCTTGCTGAATGTCAAGGACGCGGCAAAATACATCGCGGGACATGAATGGTACATTCGCACGCTCATTCGGAATAGGCAAATTCCCTACCTGGTCGTGGGCCGAGGTTACGCCGTGGACCGCACTGACCTCGACCGTTTCATCGAGAAACAGAAAATTGGGGTTCTGGTGTGAAGCAGATGCACTGTCAGAATCGCGGGAAACGAAGCAAGCGTGAAACGCGGGCGCGGCAAGAGCGTGGCTGGCGGCAGGTCGCACGGATCACGGGCGCGGGATTGTTCGATCTGCCTGAGTTTTTCCGAACTGGCCTTTACAAGTTGATTCGCGGCGGGCTGGCTGATGCCGAAATTCTACGCGCCTATGAGAGATGCCGGGCTTGGCTTGCGAAGGTGAAAGATGGAGCGGGGGAGTGCGAATGCGGCTGCGGGACGAAGCGCCCAGTAGATGCCGTAACCAAGCGCCTCTTCCACAAGATTTGGGCTTCGCTAACCGGGAAGAAGGATTGAGCCTAGTAGGGCGGCTTTGTTATTCGACAGTTGAGAGCGACCACGCGAGAAACGATTGAGCGAATGGAAGAGCGCAAGCGTGAAGAGGACCTGAAACGATTGCAACAGGAAGAGGCCGCGTTCATTCCGCCCGGCCCATCTTCATTGACTTGTTGACGTTCAAGTATTTCGGCGGTACTAGGCACTGTCCCATTTAACTGCGCGAGTTGGGAACTCTACGCCCACACAAAAGCGCTCTCCCACAGGCATACAATAAATCACGTTTCCGACTTGCGGGAATTCTCCAGTCAGAGGAGTAATAAACACCTTTTCGCCCGACCGCCAGGACCGCTTGCTAATTACACGAGCGCCGTGGGGACTGACGTTCTCCGTAACCGTTCGCTCACGGTCACGGGGGTCTGCCAGGCTTGCGAGGTAGACGGGAACAGAAGTAGCAAGGCGCTTTTCAAGCCTGCCATCGAAAAGCCTTTGGTTGGGTCTTCTGCCACGGGCAGAAGCGTCCATCACTGGCTCCCTCGGTGAGATGAGCAGTTCCTTACGGTACTTCTTTTCAGTTAGACAGGCATCCTCCCATGATCCATTGAGGGGTCAATCGGTAAAAGACCTTAGTTGCCGCTCAGGTAATCCCCTAAGTTCTTCGATAATCGGTTTGGTCCCCAGCAGTGAACAGGCAGGGGAAGCGGGGTTACAAGGTCAGTCTGCAGGACAGGTTCAAGGATGGCTTGGCGCGGTCGAAAAATGAACAAGCACTGCCCAAAGACCGGACAATTTACTACATCTGGCCTGGCCCGACCCCCTGATCCCGCCGATTGCGCCTGAGTAGCGTCGTCGATTTGAGACAGTACGTTCGTCCCACAAAATTGCCCCATTCGTCCTATTACGTTCGCTAACCCCTAGCGTTTAACTTTGGCTCGTATTTTGGCGGTGCGGCTTTGCGAGGAGAGATACACGGCGAATTGGTTGAGAAGTATGCCGAGGAGTGGCGACCGCAGAGGTTTGGCACAAACCCGGCCAATTCTCCCGCGAGCCGCGCGGCACTCGACAAGGCCATCACGATCTGCGTCACTAAGGGGCGGTCGGTACGCACGACGCACCGATTGACGAAACCGAGAGCAAGCATTGGGAAGATGGGCGGCGGGGCAGACATGCAGATTGATGATCCCGAAGTATGTCCGCTGCACTGCGCCGTGGCAATGACTGAGAACGGCGTTCGGCTTTACGACCTCGATTCCATGAATGGGACTTATATCAATGATGAACGGATTCAGGTGGCGGACCTCCAAGACCTCTCCGTGTTTCGCATCGGCCTCACCGAATTTGTAGTCTCGGTTGTCCTGAACGGCAACGAAACGGCATAGATAGAGCACGGGAAATTTTTTGAATGCCAGACTCACTCTTCGGCGGGAACTGGAGCGGTCAGACTTCTCCGGTCCCGTCTTCTGAGTACACTCCGCAATTTCGTCATCGATTGTTTTGATTTCTAGAGCAAGGTGAACATCGAGAACCGACAAAATGAGGGGAATCGTGAAGAAAATTGACGCGCAAGGGTTTGGAATTATTGATGGCGCGGACGGTTCCAAGGTTCCCTTCATTCCATTTGACGTTACGAACCGTCACGTTCTCGAACCGGGACAAAAAGTGATTTCCTCTGTCCGTAGAGTCAAGGACCAGGCGTTTGCCGAGAACGTCATAGTGGTGGGAGAAAGACACAACTGGTAGCGGTGCGTGACAAACAGTTTCGGGGACACCAAATTGATGCGATAATCGCCCCACTGCCCCCTTGTAGATTGTCCTCGGAGTCTGGTTGGGTCTGCCCTTTTGCATTATCAAGTTGCGAGGCGAAGGAAGCCCGCGTTTCGTAGAGGCCGCGCAAACCCTTGACGCTGCAAAAAAGCGCGTCACGGCACTTGCGGAGTCGTGGCCGGGCGAGTACGTCATCTTTCACAAAAGGCCAAGAAGGGGCGTAATCCTCTTGGAGTTATACTATAAGGCCCCGAAGTCAAAACGAACAAAGGGACGATGGGTCGTGGACAGATTGGCGCGATAGTCACTGCATTCTCCTCCGAGGAGGGCGAGTTTTTCAGTGCTGACCCATCATCCGCGTGCCCGCCGTTATCCGTTCGTGGCCACTATCGAACTGACTGCCACGCAGTCAGAAGCCAAGATTCAGGAGCGAACCAGTGACCTGAGCTTGTATGGCTGCCGCGTCGAGACACGCAAACCCTTCCCGACAGGAGCGAAGGTGAGAATCAGGATTGCCCACAGGAGCGCCAACTTCGTGGCTGTCGGCAGGGTTTCTTACACCACGCAGGGTGGAATGGGGATCGCCTTTACGCAGGTTGAGCCGAACGATCAGCTAATTTTGGAGAAGTGGGTTGAGGACCTGCGCGACCAGTAGCCTCGCAGCCCGACCATTGCTAGGCACTGGATCGCTCGCCCCATTTAACCGTGCGATCTGGGAACTCTACACCCAAGCAGAAGCGATCTCCCCCTTTTGGCAAACAATAAATCACCCTTCCGACTTGCGGAAATTCCCCCGTTAAAGGCGTAATGAGCGACTGTTCGCCATACTGCCAAGACCACTTGCTGATGATACGCGCACCGTGGGCACTGACATTTTCCGTAAGTGTGCGCTCACGAGCGCGGGGTTCTTCTAGGCTTGCGAGGTAGACGGGAACCAAAGTAGGAAAGCGCTTTTCTATCCTGCCATTGAAATGGGCACCATTCATCGCTGGCTCCCTCGCGGGGAAGGCGTCCCCACAGCGCGTCCTTCTAAGCTATCAATAGCTTCCCACGACGCATTGAGCCGTCAATCGGCAAAGAACTGTAATCGCTGCTGGGGAAATTCCCTGAGTACTTCGGTGTCGGTTTGCATGGCCTGAGATGTGGCAACCACTTGGAGGTCGGTCCCACGAAAAACGATGAACTCGTCCAGGGACTCCGAGGACAATTGCAGTACGCGAGCTTTGGCCGTCTCTATGTCTTTTACAGTTTCCAGCCACTGGAATGTTCCTTTACGGTCCTTCTTCAAAATGTCGTAGAGCGTCCTCATTGGTTCTTCACCCCGATCTTGATGGACGATTCGAAACACCTAGTGGGTGCCCCTGGCACAGCACTTGGCGCTCCATCGGAACCCATATCCGTGCGAGCGTGGGCCGGGCGTTCCTGTACCTCAGAAGTACTTTGAGACACGCTACACAAACTCTTTAAGCCACACCATCAGGTAAGCACCTGGTTCCTGCAATGAGGAATTACCCTAGTTGAAGGGAGGTGGGGAAGCTGTGGGAAACCTGTGGGTAGACCGTCCTGCCCCCTAGACTGGCTCCCTCCTTTTCCGCAATGATGTCGTTTCGGGAGCTTGTCGTGAGCAGTTACCCAGCGAGAGCAAACGATATTGTGAAGGCTGTCCACCTACTGCGGCAACATGGAATAGCAGTGGGTTTCCCGATGCAAACCGCCGATGGAGAAATAATCTTCCCAGTGGGCAAAGATTTTACGCTGACCGCAGACCAGATGCTCGAACTGCTCGAACGGGGCGAACTGGACGCAGAAGGCGTGCGCAGATCAGTCGAGGCGCAGGCGGCTACGCGCAGGCGAGCAGCATCTTCCTAACGCGACGCGGCAGTGGGAATGGAAAATGTCGTGAAGCTCGCCCGCTTGCCAGCCCCTAATTCCTCACCGACGACTTAGAACTTTCCCCATCTCAAATTGCATTATTCACCCGCTTGTCGAGCAATTGCGCTAACGCTATCCCGAGGTGTACCGCGCCGTCGCCAACGGACGGCGTACAGCAAGGGTTTTTGAAATGATTGACAGTTGGACGAAGAAATTCCCCAGCGGCAAAACCGTTACCTTCAAGATTGAAGGAGACAGGAAGTCCGGTTTTGTGTACTCGGCGAAGATGGACGGGCGGGACATCAGGGAAATCACAGGTTTTCTGGAGGAGCTTACACGCGAAGGTGTGGAGGTCATGTTCGCTAATTACGTCGCTGGAAAGTAGCCCACGCTCCATTACCGCAGGCCGTAAACCGGAGCAAGGGAAAATCAATGCCCAGCTCTCCTATCCCCGGAGGCCGCCGATCCAGGCGGATTACCACGAGGCAGAGCGCCAGCCTTGTCATCACTCTCAGTGGAGTCCAGAAAATGTTTCCTTGTCTCATCGTCGATAGGTCGCAAGAGGGATTTAGATTGCGTGGTAGCTTTAGACTGAAGCGTGGACAGCTCGTCGAAATCGTTTTGGATGACCCCGTGGATTCAGTTCAGTGCGAAGTTGAATGGACCGGCAAAACAGAGTTAGAGCAGGTGGGGGAAGTTGGGTTACAAATCGTAGGCAAAATGACTTTTGGGCTTCGCACTCGATCCCGTTGAAAATCACCGTGCTTTGCCGTAGCGAGTCACTTTTCCATCCACGACGTTCGCCACGTATTGGCCTTCGCTGAGGAATTGCATAACTTTTTTACAATCAGTGTTTCCTCGAATGAAAGTTTCGTCATGGCCTTTTGAAAAGGAGAGTAGTCAGCTTACTTAGTCAGGAGAACACACGCATGATAGATGCCGTAGAAGGCAGCCGGAGTAAATATCAATTCGCCAGCAAGGACTCGCAATTGAATCAGGACTGCGATTGTGTCGCGGATGATCTTGCAGATTTTGTTTCGCACCGCACGCTCCTCTCCATTGCGGAGAATCGAATGCAGCACCTAAACAGTGGCACTCGCGCAGGATACGTATCAACAGGGTTCTCTCAGCGTGTGCGTCAAAAGTGAGTTAACGGGGAAATCTGACCGGGCCGCCCTTGCGAGCGATCATCGTCACATCGTTGAGAGCGGCATCAACCGTTTCTTGACTTGGCTCTGCTTCCGGTAACTTTTCGGAATTCACTTCGATTCCGGCAGCAGAAAGCTCCTTCATCAGCTTCGAGCGCCAAGCCCCACCTTGGTCATAAGGCACATAGAGTACGCCGTCATAGTCAGACGACAATTCAACTTCCTCCACGTAAAGGCAACAAACGTTGTTCCGTCCGAGTTTGGCTAGGAAATAGCCCAACTCCAAAATTACATTTTGCCGCGCCCTGCGACGCGTCTTTTCTGGATGCTTCACCGAGGCCCCGGCATCATCTGGCGTCAAGAGCACAACCGCAAAGCGCACATCAGAATGTTTTTCGAACTTCTCAATGATTGTCTGCCCTGATTCGCCTGCTCATGCAGGATAACTACTTCTAAACTGACTGAGCGCAAGAAGGAGGCGACAGCCTGTTTTGGTTCTTCCGCGTGGCCGTGCACTAGGAAAATCTTTCGGCCCTGACTATCCTCCTGCGAAGCACGAGATTCCACATTGAAAAGTTCGTGCAGCGACGTGGGCGATGATTCGCTGGGGATTTTCTCCCAATCGTGAACTAGAGAAATGTAAGAGCGCCGCATGTGTTGGTCCCAATCTATGTTGTCAGTGTCGTAGATACGCTCGTTAAGCGAGAATGAAACGATTCCAACTTGTTGGTCATCATGTTGGATCGCGGGAAAAACAGAAAACTCCTGGGCCAAATACAGGCCAGTAAAGATCATGTTTGGCTCGACGCTGGAATCGATTGCACGAGCGTCCCTCTCAACTTCCTCTCGGGTAAATCGCTTTTGATCCTTGCATTGTTCGTGCCTCAGAACGCCAAAATTTGCCGCGGCAAACCTCAAGCTAAATCTTGTGTTATCAGCGTAAGTCGTTTGTTTCTGTAAGGCGGAAGCGGATTGAGAGGGCTACGTCCTAACCCTTAGACGATATCGCCATTGCCGTTCAGGCAGAAAATGATTTTCGCACGGCTGCAAATCGCGCGCAAGCAAGCGCATTTTCGGCAACGGCCGCCGCCGCGATACAATGAGCGTGAGGAGCCCTCATGCCCGACTACACCGAAGAACACGCTCGCGCCGGCATCCACGCAAAATTGCCCGCGCTTGAGACCTGGCCGAATCAGTTTCCCGGCTACATTATCACCACGCGCTTTCCTGAATACTCCTCCGTCTGCCCCAAGACCAGCCTTCCCGACTTCGGCACTATCACCATCCAATACATGCCGAAAAAAGATTGCATCGAGCTGAAAGCGCTGAAGATGTATCTCCTCGCCTACCGCAGCCTCGGCATCTTCTACGAAAACGCCGTCAACAAGATCCTGCGCGATATCGTCGAAGCCGTTCGCCCCGAATGGTGCGTCGTCCGCGGCGAATTCACTCCGCGCGGCGGCCTCACCACTTCGATCTTCGCCCGTTGGCCCGAAATCAACATGAAGTCTAAGCGCGGACGCAAGTAGGGCAGATCCCTCTCGACGCTCGGGATGACGCGCGGGAAACGAGAAGAGCGCGTTTGAAGATTCGCTACCAGTCCGGCGGGAGATGAACACTCTGGCCGAATTTCTCTTTTTGCCCAAGTTCTTTGCGGGCGTCTCGCCGCGACGAGTTGCAAAAACGGTGGCGCGGTGGACAGATGGGCAAAGGCAGGGGATAATTTCAGGACAACACTAGTGGCAGGGGTGGCATCCACTTCAGAGGAGGGAGAATGAGCATTTCTCCAAACGTACCGACGGCGCAGGAATCGTATGGCTACGAGTCCCCGGGCACGCCGCGATGGATTACGATTCTGCTGGTTCTCATGATGGCCGGGATCGCCGTGCTGGGCATCGCCGGCTACAGCGCGCAGACGAAGATCAGCCAGGACCTGTCGGAGCAGCAGAAACAGAACAAGATCCTGACCGCGCAGCTCGACCAGGCGAATACACGCATCGCGGACTTGAAAAGCAAGATGGAAATCACGACGCAGAGAATCGGCTTGACGCAGTCCGAGCTGGCGCAGGCCAAGAGCCGCGCCGAATCGATCCGCAAAGAGCAGCAAAGCTCCGACGAGAAGCTGACCGCGCAGCTGACGCAGGCGCAAAAAGAGAATGACGAGAAAATCGGCGCAGTGGCCTCCGAAGTGGGCATTGCCAAGAAAGATATCGAAGCGACGAAGGGCGACTTGGAAGCAACCAAAGGAAAGCTGGAACGGAGCCTCGGCGACATGAACGTGATGAGCGGGCTGATCGCGCACAACCGCGACGACCTCGACGAATTGCGGCGGCGCGGCGACCGCAACTATTACGAGTTCACGCTGCAAAAATCGAAGTCGGCCCAGCGCGTCGGGCCGGTGCAAATGTCGCTGAACAAGACCGACCCGAAAAAAGCGAAGTACACGCTGACCGTAGTGGCCGACGACAAGACCATCGAAAAAAAGGACAAGACGTCCGGCGAGCCGGTGCAGTTCTACGTGAAGGGTAGCGCGCGCTTGGCGCCGTACGAGATCGTGGTGTTCGACGTGGGCAAAAACCAGATTACCGGCTACCTGGCGACTCCGAAGGAAGGCGGCGCCGCCGCTCCTCCGACGGCTGCAGCAGCGCCCGTGGCTGGGTCCGGGACTCCCGCGAAGCCTGAGTAGCTAGACAGCGTTTTCGATTTTCGATCAAAAAAACCCCTGTTCCGCGTTCTGGAAACACCCCGGGGGACAGGGCTTTTTGTCCGTGTGCCCGCCGCGCTAGCATTAAATGTTGACTTTTTTTTTGACCGAACGTCTTGGAGCAATCCGATGAAAGCATGGACCATTCGAATTTCGCTGGTTGTTGCCGCGCTGATGGCGGTCTGCGTTGCGGACGTGGCACGCGCACAAGCTCCGCTGGAACCCGCGCAAATGTCGCCGCGCACGTTGTTCTACTTGATCTGGCGCGGCGTTCCGTCGCCTGACGCGCGAAAAGCGAACGCGTTGCTGGCGCTGTGGGACGACGCAGATTTTGCGCCGGTGCGGTCGGCGATGGTGGCGGGCATGCTCGGGTCTTCGGACGAAAAGTCCACGCAGCCCAAACTCACGCCGGAGCAAGTGCAGGAATTCGCGGGGCTATTGGAGAATTCGTTCACGCTGGGATATTGGAGCGAGCCGACAAGGCGAAATCTTTCGAATGGGGCAGCGGTGACGGAAGCGAAAGTGCCGGCATGGAACGGAATGTTTTTTGTGTATGACCGAACCGGAAAAGAAATGCTGCTGACAAAAGCGGTCCTGCGCATGCGCGCGGAGGAGAAGGAAGCGCCGCGGCTTTCGCAAGTGGCGATCGCAGGCGTGCAGGTCCTGAAGGCGGAAGGCAAAGGCGGCGCGACGTATTGGGCGGAGCACGGCAAATTCGCGGTGAGCGCGGGTGAAAAACTTGTGATGGAAGATTTGCTGAGCAGGTTGGATGGGAAAATTTCGGGTGGCGCCTCCCTGGTGCAATCGGCGGCGTACCAGGAGGCGCAAGCGAATCTGAGCGGTGGCTTACTGGAATTTTTTCTGCGGATTCCCGACTTGAAAAATCTTGCGAATGATTCGAAAGCGGGGATGTTCCAGATACGCCCATTGCTGGACGCGGCGCGGCTGGACGCGGTGCACTCGATCGGCGGGCACGTGACATTCGAAGGTGCGAAAACGCACGTGCAGGCCGCGATTCTGGGCGAGGCCGTGTCCGGAACGCTGTTTGACATTTGGTCGACCGGGCAGCAGTCGCCCGCTTCATTGGCGTTTGCGCCAGTGAACGCTGTCTCTTACACGTCCGCGCAAGTGAATTTTCAGGGCATCTACGACACGCTGAAGCGCGTGGCCGGCGCGGCGTTCCCGCAGACTCACCAGGGCAACGTCGATTTGATTGACGCGATGGCGCAGCAGAAACTGGGCATGCCCGTTGCGGACGCGCTTGGATTGCTTAGCGGAGAATTCGCGTCGATGCAGACGAGCCCATCGCTGGATACGGCGAAGCAGGTTTATTTTTTTGGCATACGAAAGAAACCGGAAACGCTGAAGCTGATGCGGACGGTGTTCAGCGATCAGATCACTTCGGAGCGCAATGAAGGCGATGTCACTTTCGTGAAGATTTCCCTTGGAGGGAAGAAAGCCAGCGAGGGCGTGGCGCAGTGGAATTTTTTCAACCTTGCGGTGACGCCGGACATGATCCTTGGAGCGAGTAAGATGGAGACGTTGCGCGAAGCGCTAGAGCGGCGCACCGGAGGAACGACCGGGGCGGGGCTCGCGAGCGTGCCGCAATTTGCCGCCGGGCGACAGCAATTTCCGGAGAAGCTGATTGGCCTGAGCTATTTTGATTTTCAGAGGGTGGATTGGGCGGCGGCGCGGGACCGCTGGGTGGCTGAGAGCAAGAAAAGCTCCGTGGTGAAGAGCATGAATTCCTCGACACCGAGCACGGCCATGGCAAACGCGAACGAATGGCTCCAGCAGATGAATCCGCAGGTCATTTCGCGGCATCTGCATCGGTCGCTGAGCGTGTCGTGGAAGGATTCGAAGGGCATTCATTGGGACCAGTGGGTCGAATAGCGGAGCGATGAACTTTTTTCGTCGCCTACAGCCGGGACTGCTCTTCCCCGCCCTGCTTTGCGGGTGTTCGCTTGCCGGCGCGCAGGAAAATCCACAGCAGCCGAAGCAAACGATTCACGTTAGCGTGGACCGCGTGAACGTCGGAGTGATCGTGACCGATCACAGCGGCCACTTCGTGGAAGGATTGCATCGCGAAGACTTCCACGTATTCGACAACGGGACTGAGCAGCCACTCACCGGGTTTGCAGCAATCGAGGAGCCTGCGCAGGTACTCTTTCTCATCGAGTCCGGCCCCGCGGTGCTTTTCCTGGGGAAAAATCATCTCCATTCCGCGGACTCACTGCTGAAAAGCCTAGCCGTTAACGACCGCGTTGCGATTGCCAGCTATTCAAAGGAGCCGGAGTTGCTCGTCGACTTCACGCCCGATAAACCCGCGGTGCGGCTCGCGCTGCAAAATTTGAATTTCACGCTTGGCTTTGGTGCGTTGAACCTGACATCGAGCCTCGCGTCAACGATCGACTGGCTTGAGTCCTTTCGCGGGAAGAAAACAGTGGTTGTGCTTTCCACGGGCGTCGATACCTCGCCACCGGAAAGATGGCAAGCGATTCAACAAAGGCTCAGAACTTCCGATGTGCGCATACTGGCAGTTTCACTGTCTGGAGATTTCCGCAAGTATCCTAGATGGAGGAAACTCTCCCCTGAAGAGCGCGAGAACCGCGCGTTCGTCAAGCAAGGCTTTGCTCAGGCCGATCAGGCGCTGCGTCAGCTTTCAGAGGCCAGCGGCGGGCACGTTTACCTTCCGAAGAATGAGAAGGAATTCGATCGCTCGTACTCCGAAATCGCCCAACTCGTCCGCCACGAATACAGCATCGCCTTCAGTCCGCCTACCAGTGACGGCCAACTTCACACGATTCAAGTCAAAGTGAAGCGCATGTGGTGCCGCGTGGACCACCGGCGGGCTTACCTCGCGCCCGGGCCTCGCTAGTGGTTCTTCGCCCAGCCGCTACCCATGGTAAATGAACAGCCGTGATAAGCTCTGCGTCTTGGGGGGCGGATATGGAAAGAGTGAACGGCATCGGAGGCTTCTTTTTTCGTGCGCGAGACCCTGCCGCCCTCGGCCAGTGGTACGACGATCATCTCGGCGTTACGGTTGTTCCATCAAACTATGATGAGCCGGGGTGGCGGCAAGAAGCCGGGCCAACGGCATTTGCGCCATTCCCCGAGACGACAACATACTTTGGCGACGCCAGCAAAAACTGGATGATCAATTTTCGGGTGCGCAACCTCGACGCGATGGCGGCGCAACTGCGCGCGGCGGGCATATCCGTTGAGATCGACCAAGAACGCTGCCCGAACGGCAGGTTCGCCCCATTTGAACGACCCGGAAGGGAATCTGATTGAATTGTGGGAGCCCGAGGGACGAGACGCGCCCCGGCAAATTTGAAGGCCTGACTCGCCCGAGGCAAGTTACCTGATTTAAGGGAAGGCTATTCGAATTCCTTGAGGGTCTTGGCCATTTCGCGGAGACGCTCGTCCATCAAGGCGAAGACGGTTCCTGCGTCAAACTTGCCGTCACCATTTCTCTGCCCTGCAGTCATGCCAGTAAGTATCTCGATGCCCTGTTCGACCTTGGCAACGGGCCAGATGTGAAATTTACCTGCCGCGACGGCTTCCAGAATGTCTTCTCGCAGCATCAAATCTTCCACGTTGGAATCGGGCATCATCACGCCTTGCGTTCCGGTGAGGCCTTTGATGCGGCAGACGTCAAAGAATCCTTCGATTTTTTCGTTTACGCCGCCGATGGCCTGAATATCGCCTTGCTGGTTGATGGATCCGGTCACCGCGATGTCCTGGCGCAGCGGCAAGCCGGAGAGCGCCGACGCGAGCGCATAGATCTCCGTGGAGCTGGCGCTGTCGCCATCGACTCCCGAGTACGATTGCTCGAAGCAAATACTCGCCGCGAGCGAGAGCGGCTTGTCCTGAGCAAACTTGCTACGCAAATAACCGGCGATGATGTGCATACCTTTGTCATGGAAGCGCCCGCTGAGATTGGCTTCGCGCTCGATATTGATCAATCCCGCCTTTCCAAGGGCCGCTGTCGCAGTGATGCGCACGGGCTTGCCAAACGAATAGCCACCGATTTCCAGGACGCTCAGCCCGTTCACCTGGCCGACACTTGAGCCCTGCACATCCACGAGCAGGGTACCTTCCTGGATCATTTCGCGGATGCGCGTTTCGATCAGGTTGTGGCGCTCCATTTTTGAAGACAAGGCGCCGCGCACGTGCGCCGCGCGAACCACGGATTCTCCGGCCGCAGCCGCGTTGTAATGCGCCTCGCGCGCCAGGTCGGCGATATCGACGAAACGCGCCGTCACCTTGTTTCTTCGGCCGGCCTGACGCACGCCGTATTCCAGCACGGCGGCGAAGGCGCCCCGGTCAAAGGGGTACAAACCCTCTTTCTCGGACAGCGCGCGCAGCCGCCCCGCATATTCCGCAATGACGCCGTCGCTCATGGCCATTTCTTCGTCAAATTCCACGCGCACTTTGAAGATCTTGCGAAAGTCTTCTTCATACTCGTAAAGCAATTCGTACAAGGAACGATCGCCGATGAGAATCACTTTCACGTTGATGTCGATAGGCTCCGGCTTCTGCGCGCTGCCGCCGAAGGGGTAAAACATTTCGAGCGGCTGAATTTCCAGCCGATTGTGGTTCAGGGTGCGCTTCAGCGCGCGCCACACGCCGACTTCCGAAAGCGCTTCCAGCGAATACATGATCAGAAAGCCGCCATCGGCGCGGAGCAGCGAACCAGCGCGCAGGTCCATGAAGTCGCTGGTCCAGCCGCCTCGCGCGTCGTAGGCGCGCTGGATGGTCCCGAAAAGATTGGCGTAGGTGGGCGTGGTTTCAAAAATGACCGGAGATTTGTCGTCGTTGTCGTGCGCAAGAATGACGTTGACGCCGTAAACGCGGAAAGGATCGCGCTCCGGTCCTCCCTGCGGTTTGGGCAACCCGTCCGGAGCTTCTTCGTCGTGCTCGCCTTCGCCTTCGCGCTCCTTGAAAGGATCGAGATTATCGAGGAGATGGTGGCGAACTTCTTCGAGGTATTCCGCAACACTGTTGCCGGGATATTTTTCCTTGAGCTCTTCGATGACGCCGTCGACCAGCACCGAGGCCGCTTCCTGCTCCAGGTAACTCAGTTCGCTGGCCAGTTCGCGCGAGAGCGTCAGCGTCTTCCGGTACACGACGGTGAATTCCTGGCGGAACTGCTCGTACTTTCGCTCGATGTCTTCGGCGACGGGGCTTTCGAGCTTTCCCTCGTGCACCATTTTGGCGATGTCCTCGATCGGCACCATTTGGCCTTCGAGCACGGGGAAAATCTCCGGCAGCGCGACGGCGCCCACCTGCATGTGGCCGAGCGCAAATTGTTCGCGCGCGATGCGGCGCGTAAAATCGTCCATCAATTCTTTTTCACGCACGGTGAAACGCTCGACGATGCGTCCTTTTTGCCGCTGGAACGGCTCGCCTTCGAACACCTGAGGAATCCGCCGGCGCAGAAAGTCGATCCCTGCCTGCATGTCCTTCTTGAAGGCGTTGGCCTGGCCGCGAGGAAGCGCTAACAGGCGAGGCCGGTCCGTCAATTTGAAATTATTGACGTAGCAGCGGTCCAGCGACTCTTTTGTCGGAGGATGAAGCTCTTCGATCATGCGGGCGATGGTTCCGCCGCGGCTGGTTCCGGCCAACCCGCACACAAAAACGTTGTAACCAGGGGCGGAAAGCTCCGCGCCCATCTTCAGCGCACGCAGCGCGCGTTCTTGCCCAATGAAGCCCTCTCGCAACTCGGCTTGCGCAGTGGTTTCAAACGGGATGCGCGAAAGCTCACACGTCCACCGCAGTTTCGCTACGGGAAGCTCCATCGGTTTCGGGGCCGCTTTGGTGGTCATGAAATTCCTTCGAGCGCGTTACTCTAGCACAACCAAGTCACGCCCCGGCCCGGAAGACAAGGCACGTGTTATCGAGCGGTTATGGGCGGGCTTTCTGGACGCTCCATATATACGGTCAAGACTCCCGCGGCGGTAGCCACCAGGATCGGCCCCAGCACCAAGCCGAGCATTCCGAACAAGCCGACACCGCCGACCACACTGATAAAAATCACCAAGCCGCTCAATTCGGTTCGCCCGCCCAACAACAACGGCCGCAGGACGTTGTCGACGATCGTGGATACTCCCGCGCAAATCGCCAAGAGCAGAATGGCGCGCCCCCAGTGCCCCGTGAACCCGAGCCACAATGACGCCGGCACGAAGATCAGTCCAGAGCCCACGACGGGCACAAGCGAAAAAAAAGCCATCGCCACGCCCCAGAAAAGAGGCGTCGGCAATTTCACAATGGCGAATCCCAGACCGCCAAGAATGCCCTGAATCGCCGCAATAATCAGGCTGGTGGTGACGCTCGCGGAAATAAGGTCGCGCGCCTGGTTCATCATGGTGTCGCGGTGCTCAGCATCGAAGGGGAGAATGCTGCGGACTCCACGGATAATCCGGTCGCCGTCGCGAAAGAAATAGAACATCGCAAAGATCATCACGAAGAGATCGAAGATAAACTCCGCGATGTTCCGAAGAATGGTGCCGAGGCGCTCCGCGAGAAAACCGGCCTCCTTCTGAACTGCCTGCTCCACGGTCTCCGCGACGTCGGCGTTAGGGTCCAATCCGGGCACGTGTTGCGCGATCCACGCCCACTTTTTCGCGATCGTCGGCGCCTGCTCTCCCGCGATGGAATGCTGAACGCCGCGAGAAACCGAGACTGCTTCGCGCACGAAAAGCGTGGTTATCAAAATGGCCGGCACAATGAGCAAAATGGTCACCGCCAGGGTGCTGATAACCGCGCTCCGCCTCGGGGCAAATTTTCGCGCCAGACGCTCGTGCATCGGGTAGAAAAAAATCACCAGGATCGCTGCCCACCCTAGTGAGGACAGGAATGGTTCGTAAATCCGGAAAACCAAGTAAATGAGCAGGAGAAGCACGCCATACGAAAGAACAGTGGTCAACCGGTCACTGGTCGTGGCGTTCGGGGGAGGAACAAGATTCTGAGTCGTCATATAATGTTGATAGGCCGGGCAAAGACTGATAACTTCCGGCTTACGCTCCACCAGGTCACACGCGGATCACCGAGCCCATTCTGAATGTCTACGAAGTCCATCCCGCTCACTAGCTACCAGATTCGTCTCCTTGCTGTACTTGCTTTGATCAATTTTGTCAACTTCGCCGCGCGCCAGGCGGTCGTTCCGCTGATCCCATTGTTGCGGGATTATTTCCACCCCACGGACGCCGAGCTGGGCTGGCTACAGGCCGGGCTCCTGGCTGTTCTTGCGGCCGGGAGCATTCCGTTTGGATTCCTTGCGGATCGCTTCAGCCGCAAAGCCATCATTGGCATCGGCATTTTTTTCTGGAGTGCGGCTTCGTTCGCCGGCGGCCTGGTATCGACATTTTTTCTGTTCCTTATCGCACGAGCAATGGTCGGCCTGGGTGAAGCCGCATATGCTCCGGCCGCGCAATCCATGATTTCCGGCGCTTTCCCCCAGGAGCGCCGCGCCTTTTCACAGGCGATTTTCGCCTCCGGAATGTTGCTCGGCGGAGCGTGCGGCGGCGCACTTGGCGGCATCATCGGGGCGCATTACGGATGGAAATACGTTCTTTTTGCGATGGCCTTTGCCGGCATTCTCCCGGGGCTCGCGCTGTGGGGGATGGAGGAGCCGCCGCGTGGACCACGATGCGAAGTTGTGCCCATCCGGCGACTGCTCAGCGTTCCCGCATTCGTCGCGATGATCGTCGCGGGAATCTGCATCACTTTTTCCACCGTGTCACTCATTTCATGGGGAGTGGATTTCGCGAAGAGCTACAAAGATTTTAGCCTGCGCGAAGCTTCGGTCTCGCTTTCGCTGATTACGCTTTTCTCCCTGGTGCTGGGAGTTTTGGCCGGGGGGTATATTGCGGATCGCTTGCATCGAATATTTGCTTACGGGCGGATTATCGCTGTGGCTGCCGCTTTCCTTCTTGCAGCTCCGTTTCTCTTGCTGGCCATCCAGTCAGATGAAAAATCAATGGTGCTCGTGGGTCTTTTTGTTGCAGGCTTTTTCATGTCCTGGTATCACGGCCCGGTCACCGCTGTCCTTCACGACATGATGCCACGCCGCGCGCACGCGACTTCGGTTGGCGTGTATATGTTTGCAACCCAACTGATCGGCGGCCTTGGTCCGGCAGTGGTCGGCAAAATCTCCGATCTTCACGATTTGCAACTGGGCCTGCAAATCGCGGTGGCCGTTATGGTTTGCGGCGCGCTGCTCATGCTGCTGGTGATCCACTTCATTCGCCGTGACGGAATTCGTCATCCGACGCTCGACGCTTTCCACGCCGAGCCCGGCGACTAGTTTTGAAGAGCCGCGGTCTTAAAATCGATTGTCTCTTTAATAGAAAGCGAGAGGAAATGAAGAGAATAAGCGGGAGCGGGATCCCGCCCTTCAAAGATTCCTACTTGACGCCGATTTGACTGATCAGGCGGAGGACTTCGGCTTCCGGGACGTCGTAGAGAGGACGCAAGTCGTCTTCTTCAAGGCGTTCGCGCAGATATTCCGCGGCGACGAAACTCGCTTCGCGGTCCGTCAAATCGCGCCCGGCTTTCGCGCGGAATTTTACGAATGCCGTGTGGGCCAATCCGACCACATGGGCTTGGCCATCGACAAAAAACTTCGTGTCAATCGTGTCTGCATGCCGGGTGGCGATGCCGTTCCACATATGCGAGAAGCGGCACTGATACGTTTCCCCGCTCAATTTGGAAGTGACTTCGAAGGCGCCGATAAATTGGCTCATCGCGCCGGTATTCGCAAGCACTGGGAGTGTCGTCACGCGCTCTCCTTCGCAGATTATTCAGCTAAATGTTCACCCTGAGATACTTTGCCCAGCACGACGGAATGTGCGTGGACCGGTTGACTAGCGGCTGACAGCGGCAGCCGTCTCCACTTGCGAGTAGCTTCGAATCGCCGCACCAACTCCCGCGCCACTCGGCACGCGGAAGCCCTGATCGAGCAAACACTTTTCTAGGGCGGCAAGAAACAGCAGCACGAACGGCTTCTGACTGCAGTAACCCATCAGCCCGACGCGCCAGATTTTTCCCTTCACCGACCCGAAGCCGCCTGCGATTTCGATGTTGAACTCATCGAGCAACTGATTGCGCATTTTCACGTCGTCAATGCCCCCGGGAATCATCACCGCCGTGACTGTTGGCAACCGGTCGGCCGGGTTCTTGACGAGCAGATCCAGCCCCATCGCCTCGAGCCCGGCAATCAGCGCGAGCTGGTTCACGCGATGCCGCTCCCAGCGCGCCTCCAAGCCCTCTTCGACCACCAGGCGCATCGCTTCGCGCAGCGCAAAAATCAGCGAGATCGGCGGGGTGTGATGATACAGCCGGTCTCTGCCCCAATAGTTCATCGCAGTCGTCAAGTCAAAATACCAGCTCTGCACCTTGGTCTTACGCTTGCGAAACACTTCTTCAGCGGCGGGGCTCACTGTGATCGGCGACATTCCCGGCGGGGCGCTGATGGCCTTTTGCGATCCGCTGAAGCAAATATCAATCCGCTGCTTGTCCACATCGATGGGCACAGCCGCGAGCGACGCTACGGTGTCCACAATCAACAGCGCGCCAAATTCGTCCGCGACCTTGCGGTAAGCATCGATGCCGGTGATTACGCCCGTCGAAGTCTCCCCGTGAGCGAAGCCAATCATTTTGATTTTCTTGCCCTTGCCTGCACGGCGAACATCTTCGGCGTCCACTGGTTTCCCGTACGGCGCTTCCACCTTGACGACTCTTGACGATGCGCGAGTAGCAATTTCGAACATGCGTTCGGAAAAAACGCCGTTGACCGCTACGATACCTTCATCGCCCTCTTCCAGCGAATTCAGCACGGCCGCTTCAATCCCGCCTGAACCGGAAGCCGATAGCGGCATGGTGATGCGGTTTTCCGTCTGAAAAATTTGCCGGAGCAGGATTTGCGTCTCGTCCATGCACCCCTTGAACCAGGGGTCCATGTGCCCCACCAGCGGCGTGGCCATCGCGCCATACACGCGCGGGTCGATGGAAGAGGGCCCAGGGGTCAGCATCAACCGCACCGGAGGATTGAGTTCGCCAACGTGTTGCGTCATGACGTTGCCCTTCTCTGTTCTTGCGCTTGATTCTCGCTCAGGAATCTTGAAACGCCCGCGAATGCGCTTTCGGGGACTTTTCCTGCCGCGGCGGGAATCTCAATTTTCGCGCAATCCCCATGCTCGCGCAACCGACAAATTGGCTGCATCGGCGCGCCGGAGGCCTCTTATCTGAGCGGGAAGATCCAGGAATTCCGCAGCGCCAACCAGCTTAGTTCCCCACCGCCGCTTCACGGATACCGGGATCAAGAAGGGCGGCCTACGGCTCTGCATTGCCAGTCAGCTGAGCCTGATTGGGAAATAGGAGCGGTTCTCGAAACCGCGACACTGAAAATTTTGACCCCAATGACGATCGCGTCCACCGTATAAGACGCGCACAGGAAGTTCGGAAGATCAATCCCGGCGAATATTCCGGGCAATCTCTTTGCTGTAGTAAGTATTGAGTGCTTGGTTGAAGCGCTGGGCCTTAGCAGGATTGGATTCTTTCTGAATCATTACTTGGAGAATGGGTTCCAGGAACCGGCCGAACATCTTCAGTGTCGCACTGTCGTGGGTGGCCAACGCTCCCTCCACCGCGTTTTCCGTCGCGGGTGTAACGATTTCAAGCCGTCCAACAAAGACGCGCTCGGTTTGGGTAGGAGCAGGATGGATCGAAAGCGGGAGCACGCCATCAACAAATGCCGTCGGCACGATGTATAGCAACCGGCTGCCTTCCTCGAACCAAGAGCCGCGCCAGGTTTCGACCATGGCGTGCGCTTCGTCCTGGTAGAGGCCCTGAGCAACGAGCATTCCTTCCAGTTCCCTGCCCAAATCACCGATTGTGCCAGTGAGTTCCGGTGGATCGAGAAGCGCCTCTTTCTGCAACGCTCCACCGATTCGGTAGCCTACTTTTTCGCCACGGCGCTCGAAACGAATGGTATTGGGAATCTCCTCCTGGCCGTGATTTTCGACATATAATTCGCCGGAAGGGATAAGCGTCGCCGAAAGCGGTACGGAAAACGTGGACACGCCGCGATAGAAAAGGAACTTCTCCTGTTGCTCGCCGGCGGACGACTGCACGCGAAGGGGCGTAGAAGAGGTCATCCGGGCAGCGTAATAATGATTGCCTGAATTCTCGCGTGGAAATTCCTCTGTCACGTTTGGCGAAATGGTTACAGAATCCCAGGCAATACTTCCGTCCGGGTGCGGCTGGAGGAGGGTGCCGTCAAAAATATTTGCGGCAGGCTCGACGTGCGCGGCGTGAGGATACCACTCGGTGATCAGCCCCTTGGCAAAGGACACCTTGACCGAAACGGTTTCTTCGCGCGAATCATAGAAATAAAGGACTGGAGTTTCCATCCGCACAGTGCCGCGCAAACCGAGCTTGAAGCCGTTGTAACGAAAGTGTTCCACGAAACCGGGCAGGTCCGTGGAGCCCGTGAGTGGTAGCCATTCGACGGCACTGCCATCCCTGCCGGCGATAGAGGTAAACGTGCCCCATTCGTGTGCGGTGAGGCCGGAATAGACGGGACGGGCTTCCTTAGCAGCAGGATGTGACGAGATGACAAAACAGCTGGCAAGCAAGGCGAACAACGCTAGGAGCAATGGCTTTCGTGGCATGGCTGGCCTCCCTGGCATCTTCGGAGTTCTGCGTCCATCCAGCCAAGACGCCGAGCGGCATATAAGTGTTAACCATGCCCCGACAAGTATGCGCTTGCGGCCGACAACCCTACTCCAATAGGTCCCAGACCAGCTTTAACGATAGACCGCTTCGTCGAATAGCGCTTTCAGATCGCGGCCGTTCGCCTTTTCCATAGCCCGCTCGAAATCCCTGGAGTCTACCAGCCGGCGCGCGTTGGCGGACGTGTACAAACCGATCCCTCGCCAGAAAATCTCGTCGCCAAGCTCCGTCCTCAGTCGAGCCAAGAATAAGGCTCCTTTAACGTACGGGATCTGTCCCAGCGCTTCATGGCTGTCCTTCCATTTTTCCCAATGCAGCGGCCGATCCTTCCCTTCTTCGCGCAATTTTTTCATGCGGTCCCGCAATTCCGCGATTTGCTGGTCGTAGGCGGCGCGGCCCTGGTGCCTCTCGATATACGCAATGGACATGAACTCCGCAAACCCTTCGTTCAGCCAGAAATCGGACCATGATTGGATTCCTACGGTCACGCCCCACCATTGATGCGCTAGTTCATGCGCCATCAATTTGACGTCATCCTTGTCGACCAGATCGGCCATGTTGTCTTGCGAAAGGAGCGCCATGCCTGCGGCCTCTTGTCCCATGCTGGGCCCCGGCAGGAACACCTGGGCGTAATGCGAGTTCATCGGGTCGATCGACGCGATGCTTCGCAAAAACGCATAAGCATCCTCTGTTTTGGCGAATGCCTCCTTACTCGCTTCCATTTTCTGTGCGTAAATTGAAAACTTTCCATTCACTGCGACGGCAAGCCGTGCGACGCCGAAGCTGAATAAATACGTTTGCACCGGATCGCTTTGCTCAAAAACAAAGTGATCCCCGTCTCTTGCGCGCCACTCGCGGCCTCGCGTACCCGGCCCAACCGCCCGGAAGCCCATGTTGCCACCCTCTCTAGAAGGAATGACAATCTCCAGACGGAGCGTCGCGCGCTGCCCCGGACTGGTGTTACAGACGATCCACGCCTCGCAGTAAAAGGCTGTAGCGAATCCCGAATCCCGTGAGTAGTCCCGTCGAGGGACCGCGCTCCCAAACCATCGGATTCCCCGCCCGGCAGTGGCAGTGTACTTGACCCGCAAAATGTGCTTGCCACCCGAACGCAAGCGGACGCGCACCGCCTGTTCGTTCACGGTCACGTCTCCATCGGCAACATTCGCGCTCATAACGCGCAAGCCTGCCTGCTTCTGCCACTCGACTTCACCCGCATCGGCCTGAACTTCGATGGTCTCGTCACCCTTCAATAGTTGGTGCTCGAAATCGGGCGCCAGCTTCACTGAGTAATGGGTGGATTGCGCCATTGTCGTCGCGGCGCAGGAAAAGGCCCAAGAGCAGCACAAAGCAATGCTGCGGAATCGATTGCCATGAGACATGCGCGAAGTATATCGCGGAGAGAACATGCGCGACCGGCAGCGTTTTCACTACAACGCCATAATCAAACGGGGCCATAGCGGGCGAATCACACTAGAGCAGGCTTCGAGGTAGGACTGTACTTCTTCGCTAAACGCGTTCGGCTTTTCGCTTTCGACGTCAATCGTGCCAACCACGGTTTCGCTTGTCCTGTCGAGCACGGGAACAATGATCTCCGACCTCGTTGTGCCAAAAGCCGTGAGATAGCGTGAATCGGCTGCGACATTCCCGACATTTACGGTCGCTCGGGTGGAAATGACCGCACCAGTCAGCCCCTTGCTGATCGGAAACGTCGGAAACTCAGGTGCACCCGGGCCGCTCCAAACGACGTTCTTCACTATGCCCGCGGCACGGTCCACATCATAAAGCCCGACCCAGCGATAGTTGCCAGCACTCCTGAGAAGTTCAGCGACCTTTTGAAGAGCAGCAACCCGACCACTCGCACCGGAAACGAGGCTGTGGAGATCCTTCATCAGCTTGTCGCGTTCCACCAGCATGTCGCTCATTATAAGTACACAGCCTCAATGAAAAAAATCTCTAAACGGGACAGGATCCTGCGAATTTCGGTCCGCTCGAATCAGCGGAATAAAAATACGACAAGTAGGAATGCCTGTCCCAGAATTCTCGGATAGTCGAGCGATTAGGCGGCGATGGTTTGCTGGGTGAGCAGATGAGTGGGAACTTTGCGCAGATCCCAGACGATGCCGAGCCAGGACATGACTTTCAGCGTGTAATAGGTGACGTCAATCTCCCACCAGAAAAAGCCCTGGCGCGCCGAAGCCATGAAGTGATGATGGTTGTTGTGCCAGCCTTCGCCGAGGGTGAGGAGGGCCAGCAGCCAATTGTTGCGGCTGGTGTCCGTAGTCTCGTAGCGGCGCGAACCGAAGAGGTGCGAGAGTGAATTGATGGTGAACGTGTCGTGCCACAAGAGCACGGTGCTCAGGCAGAAGCCCCACACAAAAAGATGCCATCCGCCAATCAGCCACAGCGCCACGCCGAGGGAGATGGGCGGCACCATGTGGTATTTGTTCAGCCAGCGAAGCTCGGGGAACTTGGCGAAGTCGCCGATATATTCGAGCCGCGTATCATTGTACTTATCGGAGATAATCCAGCCGACGTGCGACCAGAAGAAGCCGAAAAGCGTCGGCGAATGCAAATCCAGTTCCTGGTCCGAATGCCGGTGATGGTGCCGGTGATGGGCTGCCCACCACAGCACGCCCTTCTGCGAAGAGGTCATGGCAATGAACGCCATCACGAACTGAAACACGCGGCTCGTCTTGAACGAGCGATGCGAAAAGTAGCGGTGATAGCCGGCGGTTACGAAAAACATGCGCACGACCAGCAGGACCAGGCAGGTCACCAGGTAATACCAGTGAAAGGGAATAAAGAAAATCAGCAGCGCGGCGACATGAATGAGCGCAAAAGGCAAGGAAAGAATTAGGGAAATCCGCGAGCCATTCGGGAGCGGTATCGACAAATATCGAGAAGCAGAAGCCATCCGGCAAAATCCTCCGCGTCCAAATGCGGACGCTTTTCGAAGCATCTATCGCAAGCGCAGAGATCCAGCCGGAACTTCGCGCCACGAAGCAACGTTTTCAGTGTACGGTTGCGCGGGAGAACGGTCAAGCGCAGCGTAGTACAGGTTACCTGCAATTGAGATGCCCGGGAGTACAGGTTGGTTGTGCAGAATCCTAAACTAAGTTTCTTTGACAGCGTGTTTGTGGTGTTGTGACGATGCTCACAAGAATTCTTTCGGAGGAGTATGCTATCGTCCCTGTGCACCGATAAAATCAGGAGCACTGGCCTCGAAACAGGATTGGGGCACGCGTAAAAATGGCTGAACGTCCCGTACTCGTTGGACTCATTCCCCAAGTTGTCGTGCTCGATGAAGGCGACCAGGTATCCTGGATTTCCGACGCAGGCAATTTGCGTGTCGAATTTGATGTGAACCGCTGCCCGTTTTCATCGAACGTTTTTCAAGCGCCGGCTGGCATGCGGCTGCTCAGCGGACCGCCGCGCGCCGGAAGCAAAGCGGCCGCGTACAAGTATCGCTTGTGGCTGAACGACCAGCTGGTGGGCCAAGGCGAAGTGATTCTCCGTGAGAAATAACCCTTAGAGTATTTTGGCGGGCGTTGGCAGAGATAGCAAGAAAGACTGCAAGAGAGGCTCCGTCTCCCAGGCGAGCAACGGTCTTATCCGCAGCACCCGCTTTCGTGTCCTTTTTTTGCCTTTTTGGGGTCAGTTTGGCTCTGATCGCCAGCCTGCTGCGCCGCTTGCGCTCGGGGTGTCACGCTGCTGGCAACCAGGAGCAACGCACGGAACAAAGCGATCTACAAACTCTTCGTTGTTTCATTTTTGAAGTATCCTCTGGCCGAAACGGCTGGTCCATTCTTCCCGACGCTTGATTTGAGCGCAAGTGCAAGTGATTGAGTCGTTTCGAGCGGGAACTTTAGTACCGTTCTTGAGGAATCTAGTAAAAGAAGAAAGTATCGTTGGTCAGGAAGGTGCCGCGGCGTTACTTTGGCCTTGGGACTTGCGTCTTTAGGGATGAGAGGATTGGAATGAGGACGGTCATGAGGCAGACAAAACGATTGTTGGGCCTAGGTTTTATATTCTTTTTCGCGGCAACTGTCGGCCGAGCGCAAATGCCAGCACCTGCTGCGCCCGCTCAGGAACAGGGGGCTCCACCCGCAGTCGGCCAGTGGCAGATAACAAATGATGGGCCGGGACGGCCGCTTCTGGGAAAGATTACGACGATCAACAAAGGATCGTTGGAATTAGCCAAGCCAGACGGGACAACGGCTACTGTGAAGCTCACGGATAAGACGGAATACCGCAAGGACCGGCAAAGCGCAAAACTGGCCGATTTCAAAGTCGGCGACATGGTTTTCGTGCGCGGGGAGGAAAACGCGGACCACAGCGTGACGGCACAGTTGATCGGTGGGCGCTCGGGTGGCGGTGCCGGAGGCGGCCGAGGGTTAGGTGGCGGACCGGGATTTGAGCTCGGAAAAGATTTTGTTGTAGGCGAAGTGAAATCAGTGGACGCACCAAAGCTCACCGTGTTGCGGCCGGATAACGTCACGCAAACGCTGGAGTTGAACGAGGACACCTCGCTTCGCAGGGGACGTGAAAGCATCACGATGGCGGACATTCAGCCGGGCGACCAGGTGATAGTACGGGGCGCCGTGGAGAATAATGTATTTGTGCCAAAGAACCTGATGCTCTTTTCTCCTGCGCAATGGAAGCAGATGGAGGAAATGCGCAAGATGGCTGGAGTTGGGCCTCCCGGAAGCGGGGCAGACGCAAACAAGCCCGCGACCGCACCAAAGAGCAATCCGCCTCAGCAATAGCTCACTCGGGGAGACCAGGATTTGAAGTCAATCGGCCGCGGCGTCTTCATACTGCACTTCACAGTGATTCTCCTTGCGTCGAGCGTCCGCGCACAGGAGCCGGTGCCCCCTGAGACGGCGCCGACGCCACAGTCGACAAGGACTTCTGCCGGCGCTCCAGCGTATGAGATCAGTGGTTCTGCGAAGAGCGGAAAAACTCCGCTGCCGGGAGTGACCGTTACAGCCGCGAATACGTTGACGGGGAAAAAATACTCAGCGGCGACGAATTCCGAAGGCAAATTTGTGTTATCCGGCATGACACGCGGGAGATATGTGGTACGCGCCGAATTCATGGGGTTCGCCGCCTTCACTCAGGAAGTAGTGCTGAATCCAGAGAATTCGTCCGCGAAAGTGGAGGCCGAATTGATTTTGGCCTCCCGGCAGCAGGAACAGTCAAACGGCAACCTCGCGGCCGTCGCTGCGGCAGGCCGCGGATTTCAAAGTCTGGCGATGGACAGCACGCTCTCCGCGCTTGCCGGTGGAAATTCCGGCTTCGGCGGAATGGGTGGCAACGGCGGAAGCCAAGGCAACGGCGATCTTTCCACCCTTCCCTTGAATGGAGCTGGAGCAGAAGGGCCGACGGAGTCCGTAAGCATCAGCGGCGCACAAGGACGAACGCAGGACTTTGGCGGAGGAAACGAAGAGGAGCTGCAACAACGGATCCAGGAGTTTCGCGATCGGATGCAACGCGAAGGCGGCGGTGGCTTCCCCGGGGGCGGCGGTGGCGGCTTCGGCGGGCCCGGCGGAATGGTCGTGATTGGCAGAATGCCGCGCGGTTTCAATATCAATCAGCCGCATGGCATCGTGTATTTCTCCGACGATAACGCGGGATTGGACGCTCGGCCGTACTCGCTTACCGGTATTGAATCGCCTAAGGCGGATTACAACCAAGCGCGTTTCGGAGTCAACGTCGGCGGGCCGCTGAATATCCCGAAGATCTTTAATGGTGGCAAAAAATGGTTCTTTTTCGGCGGATGGAATGGATCGCGGGGCAGCAACCCGTACGATGCGTTTTCGACGGTGCCGACGGTGGATGAACGAAACGGCAATTTCTCCGCGGCGACCTACAATGATGGGAAGCCGGTTCAGATTTTCGATCCTAAGACCGGACAGCAATATCAATTCCAAAACAGCCAAGGGCAAACGGTACCCAATGAAATCGACCCAGCCCTGATCACCCCGGCGGCGAAAGCGCTCTTGAACTATATTCCCGTGCCGAACATCATGACGCCGACGGCTTCCGGGCAGAACTTCCATTACGTGACGTCCGCGGAGAGCAATTCGGATACGGTGATGCTGCGGCTGATTCACAATTTTGGGCCGGCCGGCGGACCCGGTTCCGGCCCTTTCGTCATAAGCGGGGGTGGTGGAGGCGGCGGAGGCCGACGTCGCTCGCAGAACAACATCAATTTTGGACTGAACTGGTCGCGCAGTTCGAACAATATCGTGAATCCGTTCCCCTCACTCGCGGGGGGAACGGGAACGCAAGGGCTCAACGCCAGCGCGGGGTGGACCTACGGTAAGGGCCGCGTGACAAACACTTTCCGCGTGAACTACAACCACAATCATGTTTCCACGACCAACCTCTATTCGAACGTCCTGGACGTTTCCGGACCGGGTGGTGCGGGGATCAGCGGGATTTCGAATGATCCCTTTGACTGGGGACTCCCGGGAATCAGCTTCACTTCGTTCGGCGGGTTGAATGACCCGACGGCGAGGCGCGAACTGGATCAGACCTACTCGATCTCGGAGACTGTTGCGTGGAATCGCGGAAAACACAATTGGCGCTTCGGAGGAGACTACCGCCTGATTCTGCAAAGCTTTCATTCTGCGAGGAATGCGGAGGGCAGTTTCGTTTTTACGGGGTTTGCAACGTCACAGTACGCGACCGGGAGCACGCAACCTGTAACCGACACGGGATACGACTTTGCGGACTTCCTGCTTGGTTTTCCGCAGCAAACCTCGCTGCAGTCTGGGGCGAATTCCTACAATTTCCGCGCCAAGGCGTTTGATTTTTACACGCAGGACGATTGGCGGTTTCGCTCCAACCTGTCGTTCAATTTAGGGCTGCGCTACGAGTACAACGGGCCTTATACGGAGGCGGCGAATCGCATCGCGAATTTGGATGTCGCGCCGAGTCTTACGGCGGCAACGCTAGTGCTGCCCGCTCAAGCCGGGTTCCCTGCGTCGCTTGTGCGGCCAGACCACAATAATTTTGCGCCGCGTGTTGGGATTGCGTGGAAACCGCAGAAGCAGATGGTGGTGAGGGCGGGGTACGGCGTCAACTACAACCTGGCGCAATACGGCACCATGATTCAGAACTTTGCGTTTCAACCGCCCTTCGCGAACACAGCTACGAATACCACGGACCTCAACGGCCTTACCGGCGCGAGCCCGCTCACGATAACAAATGGATTCCCGACGGCTTCGAGCAGCACGGTAACCAACAATTTCGCCGTGAACCCGAACTATCGGCTGGGGTACGTGCAGATTTGGAATCTTGACGTGCAGCGGGAACTGCCCGGTGGCGTAGTGATGAACGCGGGCTACAACGGCGCGAAAGGAACGCGGCTGGATACGGAACGCGCGCTGCTAGTCTCTGGCGGCCAGCCATTCATTTACGAATCCTCGGAAGGAAATTCGATTTTGCATGCGGCCTCCGTGCGCGTGCGCAAGCGCATGGCGAAAGGGCTGGGGCTGAGCGCCCAATATGTGTTTTCGAAGTCCATCGATGACGCTTCGTCGATCGGAGGCGGTGGAAGCGTTGTGGCGCAAGATCCGTTTGACATCTCAGCAGATCGCGGGCTTTCCAGCTTCGATCAGCGCCACAAGTTCGCAGGAAACTGGATTTACGATTTGCCTTTCGGCGAAAACCGGCGTTTTGCTCCCAAAGGCGCAGGGAACCACATTTTGGGAGGATGGCAGTGGAGCGGCGACTTCACCATTGCCTCTGGATTGTATTTCACGCCACGGGTGCTCGGCGGAGGCGTGGACATCGGGCGCGGCGTCAGCGGCTCGCTGCGCGCAAACGCGGTCGCGGGGCAATCGATTTCAATCAGCGACCCGACCACGCTCAAGTGGTTCAATACGGTGGCGTTTTGCGCGCCGAGCGCCACCTGCGTCAACCCCAGTGGCTCCGGCTTTGGCGATGCCGGACGAAATGTCATCGAGGGGCCGGGGCAAGTTTCCATGAACATGTCGCTCAACAAAACGATCACGGTTAAGGAATCCCGCGCGCTGGAGCTGCGCATCACCGCCAACAATGTTTTTAATATCGTGCGATTCACCTCCATCAATACGGTGGTGAATTCCTTTACCTACGGCGAGGTTACCGGAGCGGGCAGCATGCGGCGCGTAACCATGACCGCGCGCTTCCGCTTCTAAAGGACTATCAACATGCAGTTTGCAAGAAAAACATTCTCGATCTTCAGCTCAGCAGGCCTGCTCTTCCAAGGGGCGGCGCCAGTGACGGCTCAGCAGACCGGACAAGCTGAGTCGCGCATTCAGGTTACCAGCGAACTCGTGCTGGTGAATGTAGTGGCGCACGACAAGAATGGCAACCTCGTTCGCGACCTGAAAAAGGGAGACTTCACGCTTTTTGAGGATGGGAAGAAGCAGGAGATTTCCACTTTTGATTTCGAAAATGTGAACGAGCTGGCAACTGCCGGCGCCGCGGAAGCGACCGTATCGGGAGTGGCAGGCGGGACCGTGCTGCGTTCCGGGAAGCAAGCTGCGCCGTCGCTGGACGCGCGCGACCGGCGAATGATTTTGCTCTTCTTTGATTTTTCGGCCATGGAGCCGGAACAGATTGACCGGTCGGTCGAGGCCGCGAAGAAATTCGTCAACACAAAGATGCAGCCGGCTGATTTGATGGCCCTTGTCTCGCTCGCGACTAACATGCGCGTGGACCTGGATTTCACGGACGAGAAGACCAAGTTGCTGGCGGCTCTGACCGCCTACAACTCCGGCCAAGGCCAGGGATTCGAAAACGGCGATACGGGAAGCGCGGAAGGCGCCGCAGAAACGAGCGGGGCTTTTTCGGCGGACGACACGGATTTCAACACCTTCAGCGCCGACCGCAAACTGCTGGCGCTGCAGTCGCTGATGCAGGCGCTGGGCAAACTTCCGCAGAAAAAGAACCTTATCTACTTCAGCAACGGAATTACCCAGACGGGCGCGGATAACCAGTCGGCTCTGCGCGCCGCAACCGCGGCGGCGGTGAAGGCCAACGTATCGATCTATTCGATGGACATCCGGGGCTTGCAGGCGTTTCCGCCTGGGGGAGAAGCGCAGTCCGCCAGCTTGCACGGGCAATCGGCCTATTCGGGAGCGGCGGTGCTGAACGATCTCAATGGCAACGCCGCATCGCAAGAAACGCTGGCGACGCTCTCCTCGGACACCGGCGGCAAGGCATTTTTCGATTCCAATGATTTCGGTGCGGTATTTTCCCAGGTTCAGAAGGACAGTTCGGCGTATTACGTTCTAGGATTCACCAGCAACAACCCGCTGAAGGATGGAAGATTCCGGCGATTGAAAGTACACGTCAACCGGCCCGACCTGAAGCTCGATTTTCGGTCGGGCTACTACACGGGACGGGATTTCGAGCACTTGAACCGCACCGACCGCGAGCAGCAGCTCGAGGACGAGCTAGGCGCGCAGTTGCCTCGCGTGGATGTGCCTCTTTATGCGGGAACGGCGTTCTTCCGCAAGGATGATTCCCACTATTACCTGGCGGTTTCGCTGGTTGTGCCGGGCTCGCAAATACCCTTCGTTACGGAAAAAGAGAAGGACAACGCGACAATCGATATTATCGGGGAGGTTCGCGAAGGCGGGAAATTCCCGGTCGGGCAGTTGCGCGACACGGTAAAGCTGGCGGTGGACAGCACGCGGGAAGTTCGCCGCAAGAACGTGCAGTACAACACGGGCTTCGTGCTCGCCCCGGGCAGCTACCACCTAAAATTTGTCATCCGCGAGAATCAGACGGGACGCATGGGCTCCTTCGAGACGGACGTGCAGATCCCCGACCTCCGCAAGACACCGCTAAAAATGAGCTCGGTGGTGCTGAGCAGCCTGCGTGCTCCGGCCACCGCCAAGAAGACCGTGGCGAACCCACTTGTACGGGACCAGATGGAGTTGGTGCCGAACATTACACACGTTTTCGCGCCGGACCAGCATCTTTATTTGCAATATGAAGTGTACGATGCGGCGAAGGGGAAGAGTCCGGCGTCCGCAGCCACGAATGGCCAAAACGGGACGGCCAAGGATGCTCCGGCAGCCAAGCCGTCGAAGGACAGCATCCGGGTTTTCACGAACATTGAGTTCCTGCAGGGAGCAACAAAGATTTACGAATCAAAGCCCGTTGTCGCGAACGAAGTGACAGCTCCGGACCGCCGGGCGGTCATTTTCCAGATGGACTTGCCGCTGCAGGCGCTGAAGCCGGGGCTGTACCTTTGCCAGGTAAACGTAATCGACGACGTGGCGGGAAGCTTTTCTTTTCCGCGGTTCCCTCTGCTGATCCGCGAACCTGCACCGGCGACACCGACCAAGGCAGCGGATTGAAGCGGCGCGGACCACGGTAACGTCGAAACAGCTCAAAACAGAAGACTTATAGTTCAGTCTCCGACGGCTGCAGTGCTTCGAGGCAATTCGACGGACTCCGCCAAACCCCGGCGCATCGGTCCCAGAACGAAGGCGGGCACTTCGCGCTCTGGCGCCAATGAAATGCTGGTAGCCTTTCGCGGGAATTCGTTGCGGCGGTCCAAGTACAGCCCCGCTTCTTTCAGAAACTCAGCCGAAAAACCCATGTCCTCGGCACGATCCACACCCCAGAACCACAGCTTCTCTTCCTGACGCTGGAGAAAATCGAGAGCGTCTTCGAGCCGTTTCATCGCTCGATCGAAGGATGAAGCGAGAAAGAAGACACCCAACGTCCACGTATGGCGGGGATAGCGCGCCTGGATACGAACACAGTATTTACCAGACTGATTGCGGTCGATGGTGCAGCGATAGTCGTTGCGAACGGAAGAAGTGCGTGCTGCCATGTTGGTATCACCGATCTTTGGATTGATGGCGCTGGGCGGCCATAATTGCTTCTGCTCCAAATTCCGGGCGCCTTTAGCCGCAACTTTCGAGAGACCTGACAACGGCGTACGGCGTGGAACTCGGCTTCAAGGAAAGCACTAATAGCCTAACGAGACGCGTTGGGAAAGGCAAGTGCGTCGTTGAACACAAATAAGTCTTTTATTTTGTAATAGTTAGACTAGCCGAAGGTACCGAAGCTCTTTAGCTTGTCAGGCATGAGTTTGAGCTTGCCTTCTTCCTTCAACCGATTGTCCAAAGCCTTTTGGAAAGCCTCGAATGCTAGGCTACGCTTGGATTGGAGCAGTTCTTCGGTCAGTTGCTTCTTTTGTTTGTCGAAATCGGACGGATTTGGTTCAGATTTTTCAGCGATGCGGTAGACCAGCCAGTTTTGTCCCAGGCTCAGGGGAGCAGCCACGTCGCCAGCCTTCAGGTTGAAGGCCGCGCTGAGTTGCTTGCCGCTGGCCGCACTGGGTATGGAGCCGTCGCGCGCTATGAGATCGCTTGTTTTCGGTTCCAGGCCAAGCGAACGCGCAGTGGCATCGAATTTTTCACCTGCTTTGACGCGCTTAATGAGCTCGTCGGCTTTGCTCTTGGCCAAGTCCGTGGACTTTTGGCGTTTCAAGTCGGTGATCACGCGGTCGCGGACCTCTTCCAGTAATCCCTGGTGGGCTGGCAGTATCGATTTGACGGACAGAACGACGTAGCCACGATCAGTCCGAACCGGCAGGTTTGTCTCGTCCGGCCTCGCGCGGAAGATGGCATCCTTGGCTTCCTGGGAATTGGCGAGCTCCAACAAAGGGTCCGAAGCGGCGACAGGGCGCGTCTCGCTTACCGTGAGGTGGAACTGCTTGGCTAAATCGTCGAGGGATATTTTCGGCGACTGCCGGATGGCCGTGGTCAACTGGTCTGCGATGGCGCTGGCTTGTCTGTCGGCTTGCGTGGGCAAGAAGTTCGCGCGCAGGGAATCCTTGACCTCCTCGAACGGCTTGGTGTGGGCGGTTTCCTTTTCCACGACCTTGATGATGTGAAAGCCATACTGCGTCTTGACAAGATCCGAAACCTGGCCCGGGGTGAGGCTGAAGGCCGTCTTCTCGAATTCCGGGACGGTTTGACCTTGCGTAATCCAGCTCAAGTCACCGCCCTTGTCCTTCGACCCGCGGTCCTCGGAGTACTTCTTCGCCAAATCCTCGAACTTCCCGCCTTTTTTCACCTGCTTTAGAACGTCCTCAGCCTTTTTCTTGATTTCCTCAACTTCGGCGTCCGTCTTCCCGACGGTCATAAAGAGAATGTGCTCGACGTGCACCCGGTTGGGCACCTGGTACTGCTGAATGCTGGCCATGTATTGCTGTTTGAGCAGGTCATCGGAGACTTGCAGACTCTGACGGATCTGGTTTACGTCCACAACCGCATAGCGCACCACACGCCGCTCCGGCACTTGGTATTTCGCCTTATTCTTTTCGTAGGCGGAGCGAATTTCGGCCTCATCCGGCGAAATCTTCGCTTCCAGGTCCTCCGGCTTGATCAGCGTGTAGTCCAGCTTCACCTTTTCATTCTTGTACCGGAATTCGTCTTGAAGTTCGGCAGGGCCTACACTGATCCCGTCGGTTACCAACTTGCGAAACTTTTCCTCGAGCAAACCCTGGCGGATAAGCTCCTCGAACACGGGCACGGTCAGTTGAAAGCGCGCCTGCACTTCGGCGGAATACCGGTCTATGCCGACAAAGGTTCCGCCATTGAACGCCGTCGGAACATACTGGCGGATTCGATCGGCTCGCTCCTGATCGGAAACGGCGATTCCGAGCCGCTTGGCCTCGTATTCGATCTCTTTTTGAAATACCAGCTGCTTCAGGATCTGCTGGGCGTAGAGGGCCTCGAGAGGCTTCATGTTCGGATTCCGCTGCTCGATCTGGTTGAGTTGCTGGCGCACGTCCTGCACGCTGATCGATTCATCGCCGATCTTGGCCACGGTATCGGTGGAGATCTCGCCGCTGACCGGAGACTGCGGAACGAGGTAGAGCAGCATGCTGCCGCCCAAGACCAATACGAAGGCCCCCAGAAGGATGCGATACCCGACTTTGCTTTTATCTGCGCCAGCCATCCGATGAGTCTCCCGCGTCAGTAGACAAACTTTAGATTATAGGAGATATAGGCACGCGTCTCAAACACAATCATCCCCGAGGCCGGTCAGGGATTCTCCAGAATCAACGGGACAGCAGATTCCTTGGCACCGTTTAAACCATGTGCGCCCTGAAATAGTAGACTTGCAGAAGCGAGCCACCAAAAAACGGGGCCGCCCATCGTAAAGTGCATGCCGATTCAGGCGAATCCAAGGCTCCTGGTATTCCTTGTTCTCGGCAGTGTGATTGCGCCGCTATTGGTAGGGTTGCACGCTCCGCTTGCGCAGAACGCTTCCACTACGAATCAACCGACTTTCTATCGCGACGTGCTTCCGATCCTGGAACGGCACTGTCAAAGTTGCCACCGCTCCGGGGGCATCGCCCCGATGCCGTTCGAAACGTACGAAGAAACTCATCCTTTCGCCGAGGCAATTCGCCGCGCAACGCTGGCAAAATCCATGCCGCCATGGTTCGCCGATCCGAATGTGGGAAAGTTTCCAATGACCCATCATTGAGTCCGGCGGAAATGGACACGCTCGCGGAATGGGTCGAAGCGAAATCGCCGGCGGGAGAGGCGACGGATACGCCGCAGCCCCGCCGCTGGGTGGAAAGCTGGACTATCCCCAATCCGGATTTGGTCTTGAAGATGCCGCGGGCTGTGGCGCTGCCTGCGAGCGGCGACATCGAGTACACCTACGAAATTGTGCCCACGAATTTCACGGAAGATCGCTGGGTGCAAATGGTCGAGGTTCTGCCTGCACGGCGCTCGAATGTGCACCACGCCGTTGTGTATGTTCGCCCGCCGGACTCGAACTGGCTTCGGCACGCGCCCGTTGGAGTTCCCTTCACCGCATCTACGCTGACGGACGCGGAGGATCGCCGGGGCGCACACTGGACGGACAGCGACGTCCTGCTTGTCTATGCGCCGGGAAGCTCTCCGGATGCCTGGCGAGAAAAAATGGCGAAATTTATTCCTGCTGGCTCCGACCTTGTCTTTCAGATGCACTACACCGCAAATGGCCGCGCGACTTCCGACCAATCCAGTATCGGACTGATTTTCTCAAAACATAAGCCTGAGCAGCGCGTGCTGACGCTGCAGTTGACCAACGACCATTTCGGGATACCGCCGGGAGCGCCGGACTATCGGGTCGAAGCGCGCGGCACGCTACCCAACGACGCTACGCTGCTTAGTTTTTTCCCACACATGCACCTCCGTGGAAAGCGATTCGAGTACAACCTGATGCACGGGAAAAGGAGCCCGGATGGCAGCACCCATTACGAAATCGAGCCACTGCTCCGCGTCAATTATTACTTCCACTGGCAAATGAGCTACCGGTTGGCGGAGCCGCGCTTCCTGAAAGCAGGAACGGAACTCCAAGCTGTAGCGTGGTACGACAATTCGAAGGCCAATGCGCACAATCCGGATGCGGACGCCGAGGTACACTGGGGCGAACAGACCTACGACGAAATGATGGTGGGTTTCTTTGACGTCGCGGTTCCTGCCGGTGTGGACAAGCAGCGCTTTTTCATTCGGAGATAAGAGCCACTATGGTTCGCGGAGAGACTGCACGAAGGTACAGGCAAAGGTCAGGTGTCCAAGGCGCCGCTCCACTATTTGCAGTTTGACTACGCGAGGCTCCGCAATTCCTGCATACGGAAACCGCTGTGCTACATTGAAAAATTGGAGCGTTCGCAGCACATTCAACGATGACGACACAGACACCCATCGATCCAAAGTTCGCCCAGGCCCACGATAGGACGCCGCGCGTCGAGGTGTACTGGAAGGCGGTCACCTATAAGACGGTGATCGGTTACGTACTCTTGACCCTGACGATCATTACCGCCGGCATTTTCATGATCAAACCCGATCTGTACCAGATAATGATCAAGAAACTGGACAAGGCGGTGAGCGACCCTGAAATGGAAACACAGGCTGCTGACCTGAAACACGCGAAATTCGTCAATCTCGACGGCAAAGTCCAGGTGAAGAAAGTGAATTCCGTGCAATGGGTGGAAGCAGACTACCGCACTTCCCTCGACAAGGGCGATCTCGTTCAGACCGGGACCGACGCCAATGCGCGCATCACCTTCGCTGACGGCACGACTTACACCGTGAAGCCGGATACGCTCGTCACCGTCGAGGAGAATTCCACGGAGAACGACAAGCCCACCAGCGTGGCAATGCAAATCAATCATGGCCAGGTCGACCTTGCAACGCCAAACTGGAGTTCCCCTGACTCCAAGGCCGCGGTCAGTGCGGAAGATGCTACCGCCCAACTGCATTCCAACAGCCGCGCGGCAGTCAAGTCTGATCCTGAGAAAAAGGAAAGCGAATTCGTCGTTTCAAGCGGCAGCGCGCAAGTGCAACGTGGCCAGGAAAAGATTGATCTCGCGCCGTACGAAAAACTGACGATTCCCAAGGGCGGTCCGATTCAAAAAACCACGGTGCTAGCTCCTCCCGACCTCGTCGAACCGTTGAATCTCTCGCCGATCACCGCGGAAAATCCGCGCCTTTACCCCGTTCATTTTGAGTGGAAGCCCGTTCCGGATGCCGTATCCTATACTCTACGAATCAGCACCACTGCAATGTTCACCAAAACGGTAAAAGAAGCTCCGACCAAAGGCACAGGCATAGACGTCACGGGTCTGGATCCTGGCGACTATTTTTGGAGCGTCACTGCAACGGATGGAAAGAAGCAGACCAGCGAAGTCAGCACAATTTTCAAGTTCACGCTCGTGGCGCAAGGCAAGACACAGGACATGGTCCTGGAGATTACCAGCACGCAGGTTGTTGGACAGTCGGCGGAGATCGTGGGCCGGACGGAACCCGGCGCGGCTCTGATTATCAATGGACAATCCGTGCCAAACATCGCGCCGGATGGGAATTTCCGGCACTTCACCGATAAGCTTGCTCCGGGTCAGCACACGATTTCGATTATCGGGGCGAATCGCCGGGGCGGGACGGCAACGAAGCAGGTGTCCATCGTGGTTCCGAAGTAAGAGTTCCGAAGAAAGACCCAAGCGCCTTTGCGCTGGTCGTGGTGTCCGGAGACAATAGGAATTGAGGGCTGGCCGCGGTGCGGTCAGCGCTATTGCCGGCCGGACAACGGAGAGTCTTTCTCCGCAGGGGGATGGGGGATGAATAAGAACGGTTACAACATGAGGTCGGTGTTCAGTCTGTTTTCTTCCGACCTCGCCATCGATCTGGGTACTGCAAACACGCTCGTGTTCGCACACGGCAAAGGCATTGTCGTTAACGAGCCCTCGATCGTGGCCATCAATAAGGCCAGCGGAGAAGTTGTGGCTGTCGGCCGCGAAGCAAAAGAAATGCTTGGACGCACGCCGGGCAACGTTGTCGCCATCAAGCCGATGAAAGACGGGGTCATCGCCGACTTCAAAGTCACCGAGAAGATGCTGACCTACTTCATCCAGAAAGCGCACAACCGGCGCGTGCTGGTGCATCCCCGAATTGTTATCGGCGTCCCGAGCGAGATCACTCCGGTGGAAAAGCGCGCCGTGCAGGACTCCGCGTATCGCGCGCGCGCCAGCGAAGTCTTCCTTGTCGAGCAAGCCATGGCTGCAGCGATTGGCGCCGGACTGCCGATCGAGGAACCCTCCGGCAACATGGTCGTGGACATTGGCGGCGGGACCACCGATATTGCGGTCATCTCCATGAGTGGCATCGTATATTCGCGGTCCGTACGCGTGGCAGGCAATGAAATGGACGAAGCCGTCATGCAGTATCTGAAGCGCAAGTACAATCTGCTCGTCGGAGAACGCACGGCAGAGCAGATCAAAATGGAAATTGGTTCCGCCTATCCGCTGGAAAAGCCGCTTACGATGGAAGTGAAAGGCCGCAACCTCATCGAAGGCGTGCCGCGAACCGTCACCATCGACGACAGCGAAATTCGCGAAGCCCTGAGTGAATGTGTGGCGACCATTCTCAACGCCGTACGCGTCGCACTCGAGCGTACGCCCCCGGAGCTTTCCGCCGACATCAGCGACCGCGGTATCGTTCTGACGGGCGGTGGCGCGCTGCTGAAGAATCTCGACAAGCGCATCCGCGAAGAGACCGGCCTGCCGGTTTCGATTGCGGATGATCCTTTGGCGTCCGTGGTGCTCGGCACGGGAAAAATGCTGAGCGACTTCAAACTACTGCGCCAGGTTTGTATCGATTGAGAAAGAGTTTTCAGTCCTTGAAATTTGGAATGGATTCCTAATTCTCGAACTGAGCACTGAGGCTTGATCACGGACATCGCGAGCCACCGGTCACCAGCCGCCAGCCAGCAGTCACCGGTCGCTCCAGAAAATACGAAGAGAATATTGCACAATGGTCGCCATTCCTTCTCGCCATAAATCACTGGTCCTTCTCGCAGGAGTCATTGTTTTGCAGGTGCTGATGCTTGCCGTCCAGATCAAGCGCGACTCAGAAGGACGGCTCATTCGGGTGTGGACCGTGGGTGCCGTTTCACCGTTTGAGCGAGCTGGCTCCTCCGGCTTCGGATGGTTCCGCAACGCCTGGCGCCACTACTTTGCGCTGCAAAACACCACCAAGGAAAACGAGCAGATTCGCCGCGAGAATGATGCCCTGAAACTGCAAGTCGCGCAGCTTCAGGGCAAGGCCGCGGAGGCCGACCGCCTGGCACTGCTGCTGAATTTCCGGAAATCGCACTCCGACGTTCCGATGATTACTGCGCGGGTGATTGGCACGGGCGCGGGAACAGCGAGCCTCATGATTCAACTGGACCGCGGCGAGCGCGACGGCATTCACAAAAACATGGGAGTGATTACCCCGGACGGCGTGGTCGGCAAAGTCGTCGAAGCTTATCCAAATGCATCGCAGGTGCTTCTGCTCACGGACAAGGAGAGTGGAGTTGGCGCAATGTTGGCGAATTCTCGCATCCAGAGCCCCGTTGGGGGGCAGGGTGAACCTCTGCTGGTCATGAAATACGTCCCGAACGACGATGATGTTAATGTTGGGGAACGCGTGATTACCAGCGGCATGGATCGCATCTTCCCGCGCGATCTTCCGGTGGGCACCGTCGCAGAAATCAAGCCTGGCAATCCGTTCAAGCAGATTCGCATCAAGCCATCTGCCAATCTTGAGCGCCTGGAGGAAGTGCTAGTCCTTCCGTCTCTGCGCCCCCTCGAGACGAAAGGTGAAGAGCATCCTTCCAATGCCCAGCCCGCGCCAATCGCATCTTCATCCCCGCCGGCGGTAAGGCGATGAACGACGCATTCGACATCCGCGGCGAATCGCACATTGAAGTTCACAAGTTTCGCGCGGGCGCCATCATTATCGCCACGCTGCTGGCGCTGGTAATCCAGGCGTCATTCCCCATTCATTTTGCAAGGGCCGCCGTTCTTGATTTTCCTTTGCTCGTGACGATTTATTTCGGGCTCAGCCGGCGCAATCCCTCAACGGGCCTTCTCCTGGGCATGGTCGTTGGTCTCTTGCAGGACAGTTTGAGCGGCCCTACTGTTCCGCTCGGTCTCTACGGCATTGCGAAAACCATCATTGGATATCTTGCTTCCTCGATTGGTGCGCGGCTCGATACCGAGCATCCCGCCGCGCGGTTCGCGCTCACTTCCACGTTCTTCGTTGCGCATCAGGGCTTAATCGTGGTTACGCGCCGCATCCTTCTCGCACAGCCCGAACCGTGGTTTAACATGCACCTCATCTTCGCCGCGCTCATCAACGGGCTGGTTGCCGTGTTCCTCTTCCTTCTTCTCGATCGCCTCCGCAGGAACTAGCGATTCGATTTCCTTGCTACTCGATCGCGATTTACCCTTTCGTTCTTCAATGGGCGAGAAGAAACTGTTTGAATTCATCGTAGCTGCTCGATATCGCCAGCGAAAGCTTGCTACGTTTCAAGTAAGCGGCCAGACGATCCGGCAGAGGCGGTGCAGTGCCAATGGCCTTAATTACTATGTCTGCGAATTTCGCGGGATGCGCCGTGGCCAACACCAAACCTTGGGCGGGCCCCGCATGTTCAAGCTTGTACGCCTCCCAGCCGAGCACGCCCACGGCAGTGTGGGGGTCGGCGATGTAGCCGAAGCGCTTATGGATGGCCTTCATCTCCTGCAACGTTTCTTCGTCCGTTGCCCGGTGTCCCCAAATCTCCTTTTGCACGTATTCGAGTCGGTTGCGGCACAAATCAAGCAATCGCGGAAAATTGTTCGGGTTGCCCACGTCCATGGCATTCGAATAGGTGGCCTGCGCTGCACGCGGATGGAACTGTCCGGTCCGCAAGTATTCCGGCACCACATCATTGGTGTTTGTTGAGGCTACATATTTCGCTACCGGCAACCCGATGCGCTTGGCGAAAATTCCGGCCGTGAGATTGCCAAAGTTTCCGCTGGGAACGGAAACGATCAGCGGCACCGACGCCACCGGCAACTGCCGGTAAGCTGCCAGGTGATAAAACATCTGCGGCAGAAGCCGCCCGATATTGATGGAATTCGCGGAAGTTAGGAAGGCGCGTTTGTTCAATCCCTCATCAGAAAACGCCTGCTTCACCAGCCGCTGGCAATCGTCAAATGTACCTGCGACTTCCAGCGCGGTGATGTTTTCGCCGAGCGTGGTGAACTGCTTCTCTTGCGCCTCGCTGATGCGCTTCGAAGGATAGAGAATCACCACTCGGATTCCCGGCACGTTCAGGAAACCATGTGCTACGGCGCTTCCGGTATCTCCGGAGGTCGCAACCAACACGGTGAGAAGCCGCGTTTCGCCGCGTACGAAATAGCCCATCAGCCGCGCCATGAAGCGCGCGCCAAAATCCTTGAACGCCAGCGTTGGCCCGTGAAACAACTCCAGGATGTGCAGCCCCGGCGAGAGCGAAACCAGCTTCACGGGAAAGTTGATGGCTTCGCTAACGACTTGCCAGAGTGTTTCTTCCGGAACATCCGGCGTGGCAAAAGGCCGCACCACGCGGAAGCAGACTTCCGTGAACGGCAGCCGGCGAAATTCCTCCAGTTCCTCGGCCGAATGCCGGGCAATCTCTGCCGGCATGTACAAGCCGCCATCCGGCGCAAGCCCACGCAGCACGGCGCCGCGCAGGGAGGTGAGCGGGGCTTTGCGCGATGTGCTCCGGTATCTCAATGAATTTCGCTCATCGCGGGATTCCCGTCCTGTCCCGAATCATTTTCAGAAACGCTGGCGCATCCAGAGATCCATCGCGCAACGCAGCGACTTGCAGCGTGCAATGGCTCAGCGCTTCGTAGCTCTGGCGCCGCCCGGCAATCAGCGCCGGATAACATCGTGCCACCGTCTCCCGCGGTTTTTCTCCGGTCCGTGGTTGAAACGCGCCGCGCCACAACACCGGCTTGGGATCATTCAGATATCTCTCGATCAACAACTGCTGCTCTTCGGCGGAAGCCGCCAGATGCACAATTGTCATTTGCCGGCGCAAGCGCATCAGCAAATCGTTTCCGGTGTAAATGATGCTTCCCGTGGTATCGAGCACCAGTGATTTCTCCGGTTCCCTCTCGAGTTCCGTCAAAATTTCATCCAGCGCATGGATCTCTTCGGCCAGATATTCTGCCTCGCGCTGGGCATAGGTCGTGGAGTCCGGCCAGCCCATCCAAGCGGCCACGCCATTGATCCCGGAGTAACCCCCGGCCGCAAGCCGTGACGCGAGCTTTTGCTCGATGCGGTCGTCACACGAACCTGCAGGATACCCATTTGCTGCTAACTTCTTTGTCCAGAAGGTCTTCCCGGCACCGGACATGCCGATCAACGCCAGCCGCAGCGGCTTTTTCCTGTTCGTTTCAGCGTTCATAAATGAACTGCCTACAATAGCTTGATACCAGCGGCCACAGCAACCCGCCGAAGGCGGCGGTCCGGCAAAAATTCTAATGCATTTCTGGAACCTGTCCTCCAGGACGGCTTGCGGCCCACTCCGGCAGGTGATACGTTTGAAAAGACTCTTGCTGCTTCAGGCAGCTTCGGTCCGGCGGTGATTCGGGAGTCCCGGGAGATTTTTTCGGTTCCCAGGTTCGAGGAAATTTTCGACGGACATTTTCGGCGTGACCCTGACAAAGTTGGGGTCAACTCGAAACCCACGCTGCAGATTTTTTCGTGACGCGAGTTCAGTCCGGCCAGTGGAATCAAATTGGGCCGGAGCGGGCGGAAAGCCCTGAGAAAAAGTACTCGCGCGCGGGGTTTTCGTGTCGTACTGGTTCCGCAACGACAATCGATTGCCGCAAGCGCGGCTGGCCATCGCCTCCTACATCATTGTGGGAATGATCGGCGTGTTGCTGCTCGGTTTCTGGAAGCTCCAGGTCATCGACGCCGACAAGTACAGCTCCATGGCCGAGCGCAACCGCGTGCGCTACATTCCCGTCATTGCGCCGCGCGGCCGCATGCTGGACCGGGAAGGCCGTGTGCTTGTGGACAACCGGCCGTCCTTCAGCGTGCTCCTCCTTCGCGATGATCTGGCACAAGTGCAAAAGCATCTGTCCAGTATTTCGGAAGGCTTAGACATTCCTCTGGATGATTTGCGCGAGCAACTCAACAATACGAAGAACCTGCCGAAATTCCAGCCCATCATCATCAAGCCCGACGCGTCACCAGCGGACGTCGCCTTCATCGAATCGCACCGTTCGGACATTCCGGTTCTGGAAATGATCCCCGTGCAACGCAGGCGTTATTTGCCGGGCGGATTCCTTGCTCACGTTGCGGGTTACGTCGGCGAAGTCAGCGAGCAGCAGATCGAAGCGAGCAATGACAAACTTCGCCCCGGCGATTTCGCCGGAAAGACCGGTTTGGAGCGCCAGTACAACGACTTGCTGCAGGGCACCGACGGCATGCGGCGCGTGGTTGTAAACAGCGTCGGCAAAGAAGTGGAGCGTCTGTCCACGCAGGAAGCCATTTCCGGCAAACAGATTTTGCTGACTATCGACTACGATTTGCAGCAGGTCGCCGAGCAATCCTTAGGCGCGCGGCCTGGCGCCGCAGTTGCCCTGGATCCGCGTACCGGAGAAGTGCTGGCGATGGTGAGCCATCCCGCACTGGATCCCAATGATTTCGCCGTGCGCATCTCGGCGAATGACTGGAAAAGTCTCAACGAAGATCCGCATCGTCCTTTGCTCAATCGCGCCATTCAAGCGCAGCTTGCTCCGGGGTCGGTTTTCAAGATTGTGACCGCCACAGCCATGTTGGAGGACAAGAATCCTCCGGAAAGCTTCACGACCTTTTGCCCGGGCTACGCTACTTTTTACGGCCGGCAGTTCAAGTGCTGGGTATACGGGAAGAGCTCTCACGGCGTCGTGGGCCTGCACAAAGCCATCCTCGAGTCTTGTGACATCTTCTTCTACAACGTGGGAATGCGCCTCGGGATTGACCGCCTCTCCTACTACGGCACCAAGTTCGGCCTCGGACGCAAGACGGGAATCGATCTACCCTCGGAGGAGCCCGGGCTGATGCCTTCCGCGGAATGGGTCGAGCGCGTGTTTCATCGCAAGTGGTATGCCGGTGAAACGATTTCCGTATCCACTGGCCAGGGCGCTGTCATCACCACCCCGCTGCAGCTCGCGCGCATGATCGGCGGCATCGCCATGGGGGGCGTCTTTAAGCAACCCCATCTCCTGAAAGACGCGCCTAACGTGGGCGAGGAGCGGTTCGCGCTTTCCGAGCCGACCGTGGAGAAAATAACCGACGCGATGTACGGCGTTGTCAACGAAGAAGGCGGCACTGCGCGCAACGTCCGTCTCCCCGGAATCGAAGTCGCTGGCAAATCCGGAACCGCGCAAGTTATCGGTTATGCGACCAGAGAACGGTTTGGGAAACAGAAAAAATTCGAGGACAACGCCTGGTTCGTTGGCTACGCGCCGCGTCGCAACCCGGAGATTGTTGTCGCCGTGTTGGTGCAGGAAAGCGGAAAACACGGCGGCGAGGCAGCCGGCCCCGTGGTCAAAGACGTCATCAAGGCCTACTACGACAAGAAAAACAAAAAGACTCAGGGGCAGGAAACCGCAGAATCCAAGCGGCCCCCCGAATCGAGCAAAGTTCCCGTTGCTTCGGCAGTGCGGGTTCCGCGCACTGCTGGGAAGCCGGACGAAAGCGCCGCTGTCGTTCCGGTAAGCGCCAGCACGGATCCACGGCGATAAAGGACTCTATGATTCAGCCTTATGAAGTCGGGACGCAAAAGACCAGCACTCACAGCAGTAGCGGCTTGGGTCCTGGCTTTCAACCTTCAGCCTTGAACCTTCACCGTCCGCGATGAAAGACGCACCCGGAACGCGCGATTACGATTGGCTGCTCCTGGCCATTCTGGCGGCCATCTGCGCGCTTGGCGTAATCGAAATCTATTCCGCCACGCACGGCAGCTCGCTGACCGGCATGCATATGAAGCAGGTGCGCTGGCTGGTCATCGGCTTCGTCCTGATGTTTGCGCTCTCACGCCTGGACTATCATCTGATTCTCGACCAAGCCCCTGCCCTCTATCTCCTTGGCATCGCCGCGCTGGTAGCCGTGCTCCTCGTCGGGCACACCCGCTTTGGCGCCAAGCGCTGGATCAACGTCCCGGGCATCGGAGAGCTTCTTCAGGTGTCAGAATTGGTCAAATTGATTATAATCATAGTGTTGGCGCGCTTCTTTGCGGAAGTGCGCTCTGATCAGCTTGATCTGCGTGATCTGATCAAGGCAGGATTATTGGTAGGTGTTCCGCTGGTTTTGATACTCAAGCAGCCCGACTTGGGGACGGCTCTCGTGCTGATTCCCTTGCTTGTGGTTGGCGCATTTCTGGCGGGCTTGCAGTGGCAACATGCGGCGATCTTTTCCTTGGCAGGGATTTTGCTGGTGGGCGCTGTTTTCTATCCTCCCGTTAGCCGGCGAATCCTCAAGCCGTATCAGCGGGAAAGAATCACTTCTTTTCTGCACCCTGAAGAAGACGCCAAAGGCTCTGGCTATCAACTCTTGCAGTCGAAGATTGCCGTGGGCTCGGGTGGCTTCTGGGGCAAAGGGTTCAGTAATGGCAGTCAGAATCAACTGGGCTACATCCCCGTCCGGTATTCGGATTTCATCATGTCGGCGTGGGCTGAAGAACAGGGATTCAAGGGCGTGCTTTTGGCCCTCGGGTTGTATATGGCGCTTCTGTTGCGTTTAGTGCAGAATGCTCAACGCGCGAAAGATCGCGCGGGAATGTTTCTGGTCATGGGCGTCGCAGCGGCGCTTGGGTTCCATGTGCTGGTAAACGTGGCAATGGTTATCGGCGCTATGCCGGTTACCGGCATCCCGTTGCCCTTGATGAGTTACGGGGGCTCCGCCACGTTGTTTGTGTTTCTGGCGATTGGTCTGGTGATGAATGTCCGACTTCGCCGCTTCGTCAACTGATCGAGCCGCCAGTGCCGTGTGTCGTCTCCGCTTCCTCGGAGCGCACCGGAGAAGAAATTGGATTTGTTGATCCCGGCTCGGCCGGGGTCGCAAGTAAGAAGGATTTTAGAGTGAGGACAGCATCGTCCGCCGATCGCCCGGCTCGTTTCCGGCGACGGACCAGCCTCGAAAGACTGAGGAATTATCTTCTGAGTGGCCCCGACCTCGTCGGGACCGACCCCTCTGGCTTCGAACGCCAAGCCACTTCCCTACTAGTGTGGCCAACGTGCTTCCCGGCTTTGCCGGGGGCGGCTCCGATTTTTGGAAACTCCGTCGGGCACAAGCTCGCGGCGATGCGTCCTGTCGGCCCCGGCCAAGCTGGGGCTGCACAGAAGGGTGATTCCGGCCACGCCGGAATCACGCACAAGGAGTTTTCATGTCCAAAGAATTGGTTATTTCCGCGGCCTCCCACGAACGGCGAGTCGCCATTCTTGAAGAAGGCCAGTTAGTCGAAATTTACATCGAGCGCGAAAAAGAATTTGCGCTCGTCGGCAGCATCTACAAAGGAAAAGTCACCCGCGTCCTCCCCGGCATGCAGTCCGCTTTCGTGGACATTGGTCTCGACGGCGATGCTTTCCTGTACGTCAGCGACGTTTTCGAAAATCTCGAGGATTACGATCACGGGCACCCGCATGAGCACACTCAAACCTCCGTGGCGTCACTGCCCCCTGCCATTGGTTCTCCCGTGGAAGTGCTTCCCGGTGAATCTCTGGCCCGGGCCAGCGAGCACCACGAAGAAGCCCACCGTGAGGAATTCCATCGGGACGAAGCTCATTCAGTAGATGAGCAGCATGCTTCCGTCGGGGAAGCGCCCGCCGCCGAGAGCCAGCGCTTCGAGGAACATCACGATGAGGTTCAGTCCGCTCCCCTGGAAAAGCATCACGCCGAAGCGCCAGAGGAGCGCCAGCCGGATTCCAATGCGTCCGCGCCTCAGAATTTCGCGCCCCATTACAATCCCACGCAAAACTATCCTGCCCGCGGCGGTAACGACCGTCCCGGACAGAATTTTGGCCGCGGCGCCGACCGCAGTAACGATCGCGGCGGAGACCGTGGCGGGGATCGCGGTCGCGGCGGCCGTTGGGGTCGTCGTGGCGGTCGCCATCGCGGCGGACGCCCACAGAGTGGTCCCGGAGGGCGCAATCTTCCTCCCTCGAAATATGCGTCGCCCCAAGGTGGCGAATCGCGCGGATACGATAATCGCGGCGGACAGTCGCGCAGCTACGACAATCGGCGCGTGGAAGCTCCGCGCAGTTCAGTGCCTTCCGTGACCAGCGTCTCTGAGGAAGAGATCATTCTTCCGGGTGAATCGCTGGCGAAGTACCGCAACAAGCCCGTCGCCGCGCCTGCTCCGGTTCCCGTTATTGAGCATGAAAAACGCGAGGAACGGCCTGCCGTCGAGGAAATTACGCCGCGCGCAGCTGCTAATTTGCCTGCCGCTGCCGCGAGCGGAGGCGTTCCTCGCCGGTTCTCTGGCGGGTTGCCCCGCTGGCTTTTGGCGGATGCCGGTGCCGAAGTAGAAGCGGCGCCTTCGGGAGAAACTGTCGATTCCGTTGAGGAAACTTCTTCTGCTAGCGCGCTCTCTGAAGTTCCGCAGGAGACGGCTGTTAACCATGTGGAAGCGCCCCGGAATGACGTTGAGTTGAACGAGGATCAAGTCGCCGCGCTTGCCTCCGGTTTCGTCGAGGCCAAACACGAAGAGACGCAGGAAGAGGCGGAAGCCGATGCCGTAGTCGGCGGCGCGGAGTTCGACGAAGAAGAAGACGAAGAGCAGTCCGAAGAAGTCGAGGAAACCATCGTCACGGAAGTTTCGCAACTCTCCGAGGAAGAAGCCGAAGAAGTCGAAGCCGGCCGCGCCGCCGATCGCGCCGAATTCGCTGCGGACGTGGCTCAAGAGCACGCCGAACATGACGCCGCTCATGGCACGCACGAGCACGGCGAACAGGAACAAGTCGAACACGAGTACGTCGAGGCCGAGCACGCCGAAGAGGAAGTGCTTTCCGCGGCTCCAGGAGGATCCGTCGCGGAAATCCCGGCGGTCATCGAAGACGACGTGATTCTCCTCCCGGGCGAAACTCGTGCGCCGCGCATTGGCGGTCCCGCGGCTCACCCTGAGGATTTCCCACGCGACTCCGGGCGTATCGGCGGCAATCCGCGTTCGCGCTTCCAGCGGCCGTTCCGCAGCGGCGGACGTGACCGTGGTCGCGGAGGCCGTCCAGACGGTCGTGGTGGACATCCCGATCGCGGCGGACGCCCTGGCGGTCCTCGTTTCGAGCGCCGTGGGCCAGGTGGCCCGAGGCACAACCGCGGCTATCAGGGAGGCCATTCCGGCCCGTCGCGCCGTCCGCAGCTCATTTCGGAAATGCTGAAGGCCGGCCAGGACGTGGTCATTCAGATCGCCAAGGAGCCACTCGGCAAAAAGGGCGCGCGCATCACCAGCCACGTCGCTTTGCCTGGCCGCTTCCTCGTCTACATGCCCACGGTTCATCACACGGGCGTGTCGCGCAAAATTATCTCCGCCGAAAACCGCTCGCGTTTGCGGCGTCTGGTCAGTGAAGCTGGAAACGCCTATCCGGGTGGCTTCATCGTTCGAACCGCGGCCGGGGGCGCCACTGACGACGAGATTCGCACCGACATCGAGTTCCTCGGCAAAACCTGGAACGAAATCAAGGAGCGCAGCGAGCAGCGAAAAGCTCCCGCTCTGCTGCACCGCGACCTCAACCTCGTCGAGCGCATCCTCCGCGATTATGTCAGCGACGATTTCACCGGCATCTGGATTGACAACGAAGAGGAGTACGGCAAGATCGTCGAGTTCGTCAGTCGCTTCCAGCCGAAGCTCGTCAACAAGGTCAAGCTCTACACCAAGGAAACCCCGATCTTCGAAGAATTCGGCATCCAGCACGAACTCGACAAAGCGCTCCGCGCCAAAGTCTGGCTCAAGTCCGGCGGCTACATCGTCATCAACCACACCGAAGCGCTCGTCGCCATCGACGTCAATACCGGCAAATTTGTCGGCAAGGGCTCCACGCGCCTCGAGGACACCATCGTTAAGACCAACCTCGAAGCCGTCAAGGAGATCGTCCGCCAGATTCGCTTGCGCGACCTCGGCGGCATCATCGTCGTCGATTTCATTGACATGGAGGAGCGCCGTAACCGCGAGAAAGTTCTGTCCGCGCTGCAGCAGGCCCTCGAGGAAGACAAAGCCCCGTCAAAGGCGCTTTCCTTCAACGAGTTCGGCCTCGTTTGTATCACTCGCAAGCGCACCAAGCAGGCGCTCGAGCGCGTGCTCTGCCAGCCCTGCCCTTACTGCACCGGCTCTGGCATGGTCAAGTCCATCCCCACGCTGTGTTATGAAATCCAGGCCGAAGCGCGCAAGATGGCGACCCCGGATCACGAAGGCCCGAATCTCACCATCCGCGTGAATCCCGAAATCGCCAAGGCTCTGAAGACCCGCGAGTCCATGCTCATCGACGAACTCGAGCAAACCTCGCACAAGCACATCATCATCCAGTCCGACGCCACGTTGCACTGGGAGCAGTACGACATCTACTAACGCCTTTTGTAGCGGCGACTTTAGCTCGCCATCTTTCTGAGGGAAACGCCCGGACGCATCATCGGACCGGGCGTTTTTCTTTGCCCTTCGCATGTCCCTTTCGAGAGTGCAAACAGCTTGTAACCAAAGGCGAATCTCGCCGTAATTAAGGATAGAGAGTGGCAGATGGAGCTGTTGGAGCGTTTCGCGTCGGGCGACCTGGAAGCCTTCGAGGCGCTGTTTCGACAGCACCAGAAGGAAGTTTACGCCTGGATTGTCCGCATCGTTCGCGACACTGGAATTGCCGAGGATCTCACCGTGGAAACGTTCTGGCGCATTTACAAAGCTCGATCGCGGTTCCAACCGGAGGGCAATTTCCGCGCTTGGGCGCGTCGCATCGCTACTAACGCCGCTTTCGACCACCTGCGGCATTCGCGTCGCGAATCCGGCTTGCCCGAAGATCTCCCGTGCGCAACAGGCGCTGATCCCGCAATCCGCCGGGAGTCCCGCGAGCGCATCAGAACGGCTTTCCAGGAGCTCCCTGCAAAATACCGCCTCGTGGCAACGCTGGCCCTGATTGAAGAAGAGCCGTACAACAACATCGCCAAGGCCGCTGGCATATCCGTTGCGCTTGTCAAGGTCCGCGTGTTCCGCGCGGTTCGATTGCTGCGCAAAAAACTCAACTGTCTTGGCATGGAGGTCAACGCAAAATGAGTCGCGAAGGGAACAACAAAGAGATGAAAGATCTCCTCAAGCAAGTAATCGCGCCCGCGAGCGACACCGAACTCCGCCGCGACCTCTGGCCGCAAATGCTCCGCAAGCTGGAGGAAGCCCCCGCCCCTGAGCTCCATGTTCCCTGGTTCGATTGGGCGCTCGCTGCGATTTTGAGTGCCGTCCTTCTCTTTTTCCCCGGTTCTATCCCGGCGTTGTTGTATCACCTGTGAAGCGGGAGGCCTTATGAATCAGCACACTTATCTCCGCGCGTACATGGCGGGCATCGTGGTGCCCACAGTTTTTCTCCTCGTCGTCGCCACTGTTTTTACGATGGCCCGCTACGTTTACAACATTCCTCTTCCCGTGGAGCGTGTAATCGTTTTCCCCATGGCCTTCGTGCCCAACGCCTGGGGCCTCTGGAACGTTCTCTTCGTGGCGCTGCGCTCTCGGCTGCAACTCTCCATCGGCCTGTGGGGCGCTCTCCTGCCAATCTTGCTCGCTCCGCTTGGCATCGTTGTCGCCAGTCTGCTCAATTTTTCCGTTCCCGGCTTTGCGGCGCATGCGTTCTTCATCGCTGCGCCCGTGGGATTGCTCGTCTACTACTTCGCGTGGAAGTACCTGGTCGCGTTCCTCAATCGCGTTCAAGAGATCCCTTGAAACCGGAGCGCCAGCCTGTCCTCAAGGCCAGTGTTTGATTTGCACAAGCCCCATTTTTTCGTGGTTGCCTCGTCTCCCCAACGCCACTAAAGTGATTCCACACTGCTCCCTCCAGCCGGAGCCAAAACTACATTTCTGCACCAATTAAGGGAGGAAGTATGTGGACCAAGCAGCAAACTGCAACCGACGCGCCCGCCGCTCCGCCAGTTCAGGCCGCAACATCTCCAGTTGTTCCATTCAGCGCCCCTTCGACTCGGCTCGGCAACGCCAACGTTCGCGAAACTGCACGTCTGGGCGCTAGCCTTGCAATCAAAGGGCATATCACCGGCACCGAAGACCTGCGGATCGACGGCAAGGTCGAGGGCCCCATCTCGCTTCGTGGCCACGAACTGACCGTGGGCCCCACCGCCCAGCTCAATTCCGAAATTCAAGCCGGCGAAGTGATCGTTTATGGCAAAGTCGTTGGGAATCTCCATGCCCGCGGCCGTGTGGACATCAAGAAGGATGGCTCGATCGTTGGAGATATTTCCTCGGCGCGCATCAGCATCGAGGACGGCGCCCACTTCAAGGGCCGCATCGAAATCGACCCAACCAAGACCCAAGCAGCCGCGGATTAGTGGACGAAAGACGCCCACGTGTAGCACTGGCGCGGGCGTCTTTCTTCAAACTCCGTTCTTTAACTTCCTGAATAGCGCTGCTCTTTCCACGGATCGCCGTACGCGTGATACCCATTGCGCTCCCAAAAACCCAGCCGATCCTGATCGAGGAGCAGGAACCCGCGCACCCACTTCACGCTCTTCCACGCATACAAGTGCGGGACGATCAGCCGCAACGGACCGCCATGCTCCGCCGTCAGCGGCTCGCCATCGTGCTCAAACGCCAACAGCACATTGGGCCGCAGCAAATCCGCAAGCGGCACATTGGCCGTATACCCTTCTTCCGCCAGCACCAGCGCAAACTGCGTCTCGGGCTTCGCCTTCACCAGCTTCAGCACGTCCGTAAACAGCACGCCTTTCCAGCGATTATCCAGCCGGCTCCAGCGCGTCACGCAGTGAAAATCTGAAGTCACTTCCGTCTGCGGCAGCGCCCTAAACTCTCTCCAGGTCAGCCGCACCGGCTCTTCCACCAGCCCCGAAATCTTGAAGTCCCATTTCGCCACATCAAAATGCGGCACGCTCCCGTAGTGCAGCACCGGCCACTTCAGCGTCAGCGACTGCCCGGGCGGCAACCGCCCTTCCGCCTTGGCTTTCTTCTCTAATTCTCTTCGGTCACCATCCACGAACGATGTCATTATTCCTAGGTCCCTTCTTGACGAACGAAGGTCCGGACACACAACCGTATATCAAGAACCAACATTCTCTTGGATGCCTCAGAGAGGAGACGGTTCGCAGCGGCCATGTGCAGATAGCTAAAGACTTGAGGACAGATAGGACTAGCTGATATCGACTTCTAGGCCCCCAACCCACCCCGCCACGAGATTGTAGATGACCGCGCCAATGGCGGCGAAAATGCCACCGATGATGCCGTAACATATAGGAAAGAAAATGATCGCTCCGAATCCCATACCGAAACCAAAAAGCCTCGAACCTGGCGCCGCCGATTGGCCCAGCGATCCCAGATTGCCCACGACCATGGAAATGAACGCCATGAATATCCCTAGCACCAGTCCGAGGATGGCGTACGTGACGAGACCAATCTTGAATGCCGATCCTGGACCGACCCGCTTGAGAGTTGTCATGGGGCCTCCTCTTCCGAATGGAAGCGATGCTAGCAGAACACTCATGTAACAGCCAGCGGTAAACCCTGGCGATAAACCCTGGCAGCTTCTTTTCCAAAGTCGCCAGTCCTACATTTCCCATAGACAATGATTTCGGACGGGTGCTCCGGACGTAAGCCCTGGACGTTTCTGGTGCCCTGCCCTCGATTTTGGGGGCGGGCTTTTGACTTTGCTTTTTTCTCGCTCCTCGCCACGCTACAGAAACCGTTCAACCCGCCTACTCTGCCATGCGACCCTCAATTTCGACCATTCTCTGCAAAACACTTAACCAAACCTTACTTCAGTGCTATCCTTCCTCTATGTTTGCCAAGCCCCGCGCTGAACTCTTGTCTTCTCTTCCCGCCTTACACGTACTCCTTCTCCCGTATCCACTAACTTCCATGGAATCATATCGTTTACCGACCCCCACCCACTAACGGGGGGTGGGCTACTCTCCCCACTTTGGAACTCCACCCCCGCCTCCAAAGTCCGCACGCACGCCTGTGCTATTATCGCTGCTGCTGCCTTTCCCTCTGCGAAGAAAGCGAGCCAGGAATGACCGCGCGTATCCTCGACGGCGCCAAAATCCGCGATCAGATTTTCGCTGAGCTCAGCGACGAAGTCCGCTTGCTCACCGCCGCCGGGGTTCGCCCGGGACTCGCCGCCGTACTGGTCGGCGAAAATCCCGCCTCGCAGCTCTACGTGAAAAGCAAAATCGCGGCCTGCGAACAGCTTGGCCTCGCCAGCGCGCTCCTTACGCCGCCGGCCACGGTCAACACTCTTGACCTTCTCGCTGTTATTGAAGACCTCAACCGCGACAATGATGTTGACGGCATTCTCGTGCAGCTCCCTCTTCCCCCTCAGGTCGATACCAAGCGCATACTTGAAGCCGTCGATCCCTCCAAAGACGTGGACGGCTTTCATCCCGTCAATCTCGGCCGTCTGGTCAGTGGACGCCCCGGTCTCGTCGCCTGCACGCCTGCTGGCTGCATGGAAATTCTGCGCCGCGACGAAATTCAGATCGAGGGCGCCAACGCCGTTGTCCTCGGCCGCAGCGACATCGTCGGCAAGCCCATGGCGCTTCTTCTGATGCACGCCAACGCCACCGTCACGATTTGCCATTCCAAAACGCGCGGCCTGCCCGATGTCCTTCGCCGCGCGGATATCGTCGTCGCCGCCATGGGGAAAGCGGGCTTCGTCGAACCGGACTGGATCAAGCCCGGCGCCGCCGTAATCGACGTGGGCACCAACCGCATCACCGACGCCAAGGAAGCCGAGCGTCTCTTCCGCGATTTTCCCGATCGCCTCGAAAAATTCCGCGCCAAAGGCAGCGCTCTCGTCGGCGACGTCCATCCTGGCGCCATCCACATTGCCGGAGCGCTCACTCCCGTCCCCGGCGGCGTCGGTCCCATGACCATCACCATGCTGATGAGCAACACTGTCAAAGCCGCGCGCCTCCGCCGCGCCTCGCCAAAATTTTCCGCGACGCAATCCACGGCTTCGGCGCGATAATCGAAAAATAAATGCTCCGACTTGGCCTCACCGGCGGCATCGCCAGCGGCAAAAGCGCCGTCGCCGCCATGCTCCGCGAAATGGGCTTCGCGGTTCTGGACGCCGACGGGCTGGCCCACAAGCTCATCGAACCGGGCCAGCCCGCCTACGCTGAAGTTCTCAAGGAATTCGGACCCTCAATCGTGGATCCATCGGGCCGGGTAGACCGCGCAAAACTCGGCGCGATTGTCTTTGCGGATCAGGCGAAACTCGATCGCCTCAACGCCATCGTGCATCCGCGCGTCGCCGAAGTCGTCTTCAGCCAATTCGAGGCCTGGCGGCGCAGTGGAGTGCGCGACGCAGTTTTCGTCGAAGCCGCGCTGCTCGTCGAATCCGGCATTCACAAAAAACTCGACGGCCTGGTGGTTTGCTGGTGCACACCGGAACAGCAACTCGAACGCCTCCTCGCGCGGGGGCTCAGCGAAACCGAAGCCCGCCGCCGCATCACCGTCCAGCTTCCTGTAGAAGAAAAGTTGCGTCTCGCTACGGAAAAAATCGACTGTTCCGGCACTCTCGAAGAAACGCGGAGCCAGGTCGAAGCTCTCGCCACCAAACTCCGCTGCACCCAGACGGCGCGGTGACCTGTTTCAGAATTTTTCTTATACTATTAGCATCGAGTGGATCAGAAGGGACGACAGCCATGACCGCAGTAAGCACATCCCACCGGACTCGCATCATTCTCGCCGCGCTGGTGCTGATTCTCGGGGCGTTTTGGGCCGGCGCGCGATTCGGTCCTCACCAGCCCACCAGCGTCGAAGCCTTGCCTCTCGGCGGCGCAAACGCTGCGAAGTCCATCGCGCAACGCGATGCTGCGCTGACCGACGATGAATCCATCAACGTGCGCATTTACCGGCAAGCCTCACCGGCGGTAGCGAATATACTTACCAAAGCTACCGAATATGATTTCTTTATGGATCCGGTTCCCGTGGAAGGGGCCGGCTCGGGTTTCTTGATTGATCCGCGCGGCTATATCCTTACCAACTTTCACGTTGTCGAAGGCGCCCAATCCATCGAAGTGGTGCTCGGCGATCAATCCCGCTACCCCGCAAAATTTATCGGAGCCGACCAGCGCAATGATGTCGCTCTCGTGAAAATCGAGCCCAAGGGAAAACATCTCGTCGCGCTGTCGCTGGGAGATTCGGGAACGCTCCAGGTGGGCCAAAAAGTCCTTGCGATCGGCAACCCTTTCGGTTTCCAGTCCACGCTCACGACCGGCGTTGTCAGCGCGCTTGGGCGCACGGTGCAGACCAGCCAGACCACTTTCATTGACGAAGCCATTCAAACGGATGCGGCCATCAACCGCGGCAATTCCGGCGGCCCGCTGATCAATACGCACGGCGAAGTCATCGGCATCAACTCCGCGATCTACACGCCCACGGGCACGACAGCGGGCATCGGGTTCGCCATTCCCATCAACACAGCGAAGAACATTGCCAACGATCTCATCACCGATGGCCGCGTCCATCGTGCTTTTCTCGGCGTTGAAACGCTATCAGTGAATGGTTGGCTCAGTGAAGCGCTCGATCTGCCCGTGAAAGAAGGCTTGCTTGTGGAGAGAGCCACCAAGGGCGGGCCGGCCGCGAACTCCGGAATTCGCGGCGGCGATCGCGTGGCGGCAGCTGGGATGCGCAGGATCTACATCGGTGGCGACGTCATCGTGGCAATCGACAACCAGAAAGTCGCAAGCCAGCTCGACGTCAACCTCGCCCTCAATCACAAGCGGCCCGGCGACAGCGTCACCGTGACGCTTTATCGCGGCGGCAAAAAAATGGATGTGCCGGTCAAGCTCGGCGAACGCACCGGAACCTGAACGTATTGTGGAGTCAATGGTATGCGGCGCGCATCAGTCGATCGTCATGCGCTCAGTGATTAAAATCAGCGCGAATTCTATCTCGCTCTGAATCGCTAAGCGAAAACCAGCCCTCCGCGATGTCCCGCACGCGTTCCAGCTCGCGCTGCATCTCCGCGTGCTTGGCTTCCATGACTTCGGGAGTGGCCTCGGTCGGAACATAAATTGGTGGCGCAAACAAAATCACCGTTCGCGCAAATGGTTTGGGCAGCAGAAAATGGTCCCACGTTTTCTCGAATGTTTTTCCTCGATCCACGCCAATGTGGAATACCATGATGGGGCATCCGCTTTTGCGCGCCAACATAACTGGCCCAGGCTTGGCGATGTAGCGCGGGCCGCGCGGTCCATCGATCGTAAACGCGCAATCCACGCCTTCTTCCAGACGGCGCGTCATCACAGCGAGTCCGCGCAATCCGCCGCGCGAAGAGCTGCCTTGCGCGGTGCCGAATCCCAGCCACTCAATCACTTTGCGCGTCCATTGCCCGTCAAACGCCGTGGTGTTCATCACCACGACGCCGTGATTCCGGTACCACCACACAATGGGGAGGATGATGCGGTGCCAGAACGCCCAGATACATTGCTTCTTCGCCGCGTACACACGTTCGGCGTGCTGCCAGCCGAGCACTTCGTATCGAAGCGTCGGGCCCAGCATTCGAATCACGCTGTACACCGCAGCCGCGATGAAGGGAATCTGGATCCGCCGCGACCACGGTAGTTCCGGCAGCCGCGTGTCGTAATGCAGGCTTACGGCTTCCTGCTCGGTTTTCTTGGCGGCTTCCACGCCTGCGTCCGGTGTGGTCATCTATAGGCGGCTGCTGAGCCGCAGACGTATAGTATAGGTGAGACTTTCCGGCTGCGTGGCTGGGAGAATCATGGAATGAAGGCCTTTTTCAATTCCATTCCGTGCCGGCGCCGCGCCGCGATTGCGGCAGCCTGCGGGGCCGTCGTCTGCGTTGCGCTGATCGCCGCGGCCGCTGCGCGTCCCGACCAACCGTCTTCCGACTCAGTGGGAACTATTGATGGCGAGGCCATCGCCGTCACTGGACCGACGAGCGTCGAGCTGGTCCGCGGCCAGATGAAAACTGTTCTGCACAGCGGCAGCGACGTGCGCGTCAATTCTGGGGCTGCGCGGATCGATCTTGTGGAAGGCGGCCAAGTCAGCATTTGCGGTCCGGCGCACCTGTCCGTTCTCAAGTCCGGAGGCTCGCTGACCATCGCTCTCGACACCGGCACGGTTCGCGTGCACGTCGAACACGAACTCCCACTTACGATTTATACTCCGCTGATCCAGGCGCAAACCGTAGCCATCGGCAATGGGCCGCGGGACGCCCTTGTTGGATTCGACTCCTCCGGAGCCATGTGCATCCGCGCCAATCTCGGCGCCATCCGTGTGGAGCAGCAGTTGACCGGACAGAGCGTTATTATCCCGCAGACCGGCGATGTTTTCCTCTTTAACGGGCAGCTTGAGCAGTTGCGTACCAGCGCCGGCCACTGCAGCTGCGAATTACAAGTCGCAAGAGCAACTCCGCCGCCGCAGCCCGCAGCCAGCCAACCCGTGGCCGCAGAAGCATCCGCCGCAAAAGAGGAACCCATTTACCAGGTCTTTGTGCCGCCGCTGATCTTCAACGCAAGCGCCGAGGTGCAGCCGGATATCGATCCGAGCTTGATCGTTATTGTTCGACGGGTGCGCGTGCGGCCCACGCTCATTTTCCAGGGCCGCGTTGAAGGCAATGCCGTGGCCAGCGCACCAACTCCGCCGCTCGCTTCCAAACCTGCGCCCGCAGAAGACGCTGCAAACTCTCCCAAGCCTTCTGCCCCTGCAAACAACTCTTTAGTCAATCGCGTGCGTAATTTCGTCCGCAAGTTGTGGCCCAGCGGTTCGTGACCGGAATTACGACGATCAAAGACGACGGGAGTTTCGTTGCTTGCGCGGGTCTGAAAGGGAGAAGGCGACGGCTACATGCCCTCGTAGTTCGGGCCGCCGCCGCCCTCCGGAACCACCCAATCGATGATCTGATACGGGTCGGCAATGTCGCAGGTTTTGCAGTGCACGCAGTTCGCGGCATTGATTTTCAGCTTCACGCCGCCGTTCGCTTCTTTGGCCATTTCGTACACGGCCGCGGGACAAAAATACTGGCACGGATTGCCGTATTCCACGACGCATTTCGTCGCGCAGATATTGGGATCCGCAACTTTCAGATGGCACGGCTGATCTTCTTCATGCCGCGTTCCGGAGTGATAGACGTCCGTGAGGCGATCGAAGGTGAGCTTGCCATCACCTTTGAATCTTTCCGGAGCCGGGCGTCCGTTGATTTTCTTATAGGCTTCGTGACCCGCATGCGCCCGCATGGGATCGATCAATCCGCGTCCGCCGGTCATTTGCTGGAATGCGGTGTGAACAAATCCGCGGAACATTCCATGCTGGAACGATTGATGAAAATTCCGCACGTGCCATAATTCTTTTTTGATGTAGCTCTGCTCGATTTTTTTTGGGAAGGCGCTCAGAGTTTTCGAGGAAGTATCGCCCGCCTTCAGCGCATCGAAAATCGTTTCGGCGGCCAGCATCCCGCTCTTCATCGCAAGGTGAATGCCCTTTAGCCTCTGCGAATCGAGAAAACTTCCCGAGTCGCCGATAATCAGCCCGCCGTCGAGATAATTCCGCGGCATCGCGTACCAGCCGCCGTACGGCAGCGATTTTGCGCCGTAGCGCACCAGCTTCCCGCCATCGAGAAGTTTCTTGAGAAAAGGATGCGTTTTCCAAGTTTGAAACGCGGCGTGCGGATCGAACTGCGGATCCGCGTACTCCAGCGCGAGAACTAGTCCGATGGATACGCGATTGTTCGACAGCCCGTAAATCCAGCCGCCGCCGTACATATCCGTGGAAACCGGCCAGCCCAGCGTGTGCGCGACGTAGCCCGGCGCGATGCGCCCCGGCTGCACATCCCACAATTCCTTGATGCCGATGCCGTAACTTTGGGGATTGATGTTGTCCAGTTTTTTCGCGGCCACAAGCTTTTTGGTGAGCGAGCCGCGCGTGCCTTCCGCCAGGACAGCGACTTTTGCACGCAATTCGTAACCCGGCGTGAAGTTGTCCTTTGGCTTGCCAGTTTTGTCGAGGCCCTTGTCTTCGGTGATGACTCCGGCGATGCCCTCGCCTTGGTACACCAGCTCCGCGCCGCCGAACTCCTTGAACACGTTGACACCCGCGGCTTCCACCAGCCCGCCGAGCCACTTGGTCATTTTGCTGAGTGAGACCACGTAATTGCCTTTGTTTTGGAAGGGCGGAGGCGTGATTGGGAAACGGAACGAAGAGTTTTTCGTGAAAAGGAGAGCCGCGGAGTCCGTCACTGGCGTATCCAGCGGAGCGCTTTTTTCAAAACCCGGCACTAGTTCGGCCAACGCCTTTGGATTCATGATGGCGCCGGAAAGCTGGTGCGCTCCAATTTCGCGTCCTTTTTCGAGCACATAAATAGTTTCCGCGGAAAGCTGCGGCCCGTTCTTGCCCGCGCCGCTGGATTCGTTGTGCTTTTTGATGAGATTCGCGAGATGCAACGCGCAGGAAAGGCCAGCGGGGCCGGCGCCAACGATCAATACGTCCGCTTCCAGTTGCTCGCGCTGTACGGTCACTGAATCATTCTAGCAGAGTGGAAATACAAGACCGACATGCGCATTGTTTGTCCGGGCACGCGGGCCGTTAACAAACAGTCTTGTGAATTATCATATGAAATGGCCGTCGTTGGTGTATGGAGGCTGTTCCTCGATGAAGAAGATTGTGGCAGCGAGCTTAGTGCTTGTCGGAATTGTGCTGATAGGACTCTTTTTGTCCTGCATACTCCTTCCAGCACGGAACCTGGGGTATGTGGACTCAGCGATTGGTTCGCTTCGTATCCTGAACAACGGTCTACATGAATATGCGACGGCTCATCCATTAAAGGGATTCCCGGAAACTCTCCAAGATTTATACACGAGTGTGTTGATCGATGAAACGCTCGCCTGGGGAGCGAAAAATCACTATAAGTTCAGCTATCTTCCGGAAATTCCCCCCGTAAACGGAAGCATCGATCGATATCAGATTCATGCCCAGCCAATGGATGGCGGCAACGGGCTGTATTTCTTCACGGACCAAAGTGGGGTAATTCGCTACAAAGAGGGCGCACCAGCAAACCAATTAAGCTCCGCCTTGTAGAGGGGCCGAAGAGAATTCTCAAATCCATCCTTGTGTCCTACGCGCTTTTGAGTTTTTGCAGCTCTTCTGTCAGGGCGGGCATGATTTCGAAGATGTCGCCGACCACGCCGTAGTCGGCAATTTCGAAGATGGGAGCGTTCGAATCCTTGTTGACGGCGACGATGGTGCGGGCGCCCTTCATGCCGACGACGTGCTGAATCGCGCCACTGATGCCCAAGGCGAGATAGAGTTTCGGCGCGATGGTCTGCCCCGAACTGCCTATCTGGCGCTCCATGGGGAGCCAGCCCTCATCACAAATCGGACGCGATGCGGCGATCTCGCCGCCCAGCGCTTTCGCCAGCGCTTCGGCTTGCGGAATATTTTCGGGGGCTTTGATGCCGCGGCCGATGGCGACGATCAGCGGCGCTTGCGTCAGGTCTACTGCTGATTTCGCTTCCTTGAAGAGGTCGAGCGGCTTGGTGCGAATCTGCTCCGCGCTCAGCGAGACGGCCAGAGAGTTTACGGGCGCTTTTCCGGAAGGATGCGCTGCGAGCAGATCGGCGCGAAACGCTCCCGACTGGAATGAGGCGAACCATGGCGCCGCACCGGTAAACGTGACGTCGGCAGCGGTTTTGCCCTGAAACATCTGGCGAACGAAAATGAGTTTGCCGCTTTCATTGCGATAACCGATGCAGTCGCCGATCATGCCCTTACCGAGTATAGCCGCAAGTTTCGGCGCGAAGTCGCGCACCTGATAGGTGTGCGGAAACAGAACCAAATCCGGCTTGGCGCTGTCGATTACTTGTTTGAGCGCAATGCAATAGCCATCGGGCGTGTACGCTTCGAGCAGGTCATGCTCGACGGTCAGGACTTCGGCGACATTTTTCGCGGCCAGTTCGTTCGCGAACGCTGCGACACCTTTTCCAATCACCAGACCGCTCACCGCGCTCGACGTATCTTTGGCGATTTGCTGCGCCGCCGCCAGCGTCTCGAAACTGGCATTGTTCCACTTGCCTTGCCGGAGCTCCGTGATGACAAGTATTTTCATGGCTAGATCACGCGCGCTTCGAATCTCAATTTTTCGACGAGCTTTGTTGCTACTTCTTTGGGAGTGCCGGTCAGAAATTCCGTTTTCTTCGTTTTTGTAGGGACGTAAATTTTTTCGATCTTTTGAGTGGGCTCATGCGAGACACCGAGGGACTCGCGCGTGAGCGTGGCAATCTCTTTTTTCTTGGCGGCCATGATGCCTTTCAGCGTCGCGTAGCGCACTTTGTTGATGCCGGATTGAATCGAGAGGACTGCCGGCACCGGACACTCGATGTGCTGAAACCATCCGGCTTCCAATTCTCTTTTCAACTTCATTCTGCCGTTGTTGACTTCGATGGCCATGATGATGGTCGCATGCGGAAGATCGAGCAGGCCGGCCAGCAGCACGCCGGTTTGACCGAAGCCGTGGTCATCGCTCTGCAATCCAGTGAGCACCAAATCGGCCTTTTCCTTGCGAATCGCAGCGGCCAGGGACTTCGCCGAGCCCAGCGGATCGAGCTGCGCGAAATTGTTGTCCATAACATGAATCGCGCGGTCCGCGCCTTTGGCGAGCGCTTCCTTGATCGTTTGCTTCACGCGCTCCGGGCCCATCGATAGCGCGATGACTTCCCCTCCGTGTTTTTCCTTGAGCCGCAAGGCCTCTTCAAGAGCGTAGCTGTCCGGCTCGTTCATTTCGAAGCCGATGTCAGATTCCTTGATCCAATTTCCGGCGATGGCCAGAGGCGCATCTTTCGCGGGAACTTGCTTGATGCACACGATGATGTTCACAAGATTGTTCCTTCTCTGGCTCTAAAACTAATCGTGACACGCAGAAGGGAAGTTATTTGCCGGACCAACGCTTAAAAATCAGCGCGGCGTTGGTGCCGCCAAAACCAAACGAATTCGAAAGCGCGTACTCAAACGACGATTTGCGCGCATGATTCGGCACATAGTCCAGATCGCATTCGGGATCGGGAGTCTCCAGATTGATAGTAGGGGGCAGAATCTGATCGCGAAGAGCGAGCACGCTGATGCCGGCTTCCAAACCTCCCGCGCCCCCCAGCAAATGTCCGGTCATGGACTTCGTGGAACTAATGGGCACTCTTTTCGCGCGTTCGCCGAAAACCCTTTTCAGGGCACGCGTCTCGATCACATCGCCGATGGGAGTCGAAGTGCCGTGCGCATTGACGTAGCCAATGTCGTCCGGCGAGAGCTTCGCATCCTTGATCGCCGCACGCATCACGCGGTAGGCGCCGTCACCATTTTCGGCGGGCTGCGTGATGTGGTAAGCATCGCCGGACATTCCGTAACCGACAATCTCGGCGAGGATCGGCGCATTGCGCTTCTGCGCGTGCTCCAGAGATTCCAGAGTCAGAATACCGGCGCCTTCGCCCACGACAAAGCCATCGCGGCCGGCATCCCACGGGCGGCTGGCGCGCGCGGGATCGTCGTTGCGAGTCGAAAGCGCCTTCATGGACGCGAATCCGCCCACGCCCATGGGCGTAATGGTGGCTTCCGTGCCACCGCAGATCATCATCTCCGCAGCGCCGCGCTCAATAATTTTAAAGGAATCGCCGATGGCGTGCGCGGAAGCGGAGCAGGCCGTGGCGGTGGCGGAATTCGGTCCGCGCGCACCGTAACGAATCGAGATGTGTCCCGAAGCAAGATTGACAATTGCGGAAGGAATAAAGAAGGGGGAAATCTTGCCTGGCCCGCCTTGGACCAGCTTCCAGTGCTCGCGCTCGATGATGTCAAACCCGCCAATTCCTGAAGAAACGTAAACGCCGACTTCGTCAAGGTCTGAGTCTTCCTTCTTCCAGTTGGCAGACTTCACGGCAAAATCCGCAGCGGCCAGCGCCACCTGGATGAAGCGGCCCATCTTCTTCAGTTCTTTTTTCTCAATCCACTGGAAAGGATCGAAGTTTTTGATTTCGCCGGCGATTTTACAGTCGAAGCCATTCGTATCGAACTGGGTGATCAGGCCAATGCCGCTCTTCCCAGCGAGGAGGTTTTTCCAGCTTTCCTCCGTGCCGATACCCAGCGCGCAGACCAGTCCAACACCCGTGACCACCACTCGGCGAGTCAACTCTTCCATGCTCCCTGTTGAGATGTGAATTCCGTGGCTTACTTACCTTTGGCGTGTTTGTCGATGTATTCGACGGCGTCCTTGACGGTAGTCATTTTTTCGGCGTCTTCATCCGGCACTTCGATGCCGAAGGCTTCTTCAAACGCCATCACCAATTCCACCTGGTCGAGCGAATCCGCACCCAAGTCGTCCACGAAGGACGCCGTGGGGGTGACTTCCGCTTCATCCACGCCGAGTTGCTCGACGATAATCTGCTTAACGCGTTCCTCTACGCTGGCCATTCCTGTTCCTCCGCGATCGTTAAATCGCCCTGTCTATAGACTTGTGTCTTCGTTTTCCAGGCTTATTTGCCTGCACTACGCGCGCGGAGTACAGCCGCGCCAAAATCGTTGGTTTGGGCCCCTCTGAGCAACTTGCCCATTCTATTTAGCCCGCCGCCCAAGGTCAACTTTGCGGATGACCTTCTTGCTCATCTGGCGGAATCAACAGATCTTCGTACAAAATTTCTATTCCGTACGCCTCTTCGAGGGCCATTCCCAATTCGACGAGATTAAGGTGATCCGAGGTCGCAAACAGTTTGTCTATCTCTTTATCCGTCAAACCAGCCTTCTCTTTCAAGGCCTCTCGGAATCTCCAAGGCCGAGGATTCTCGTCAGTTGCAGTGACCCACATCGCGAAACTTCCTTCTAGTTTCTTGCTCCTCTACGCCAGATACATTCCGCCGTTCACGTCGAGGACGTGGCCGGTGATGTAGCCGGCCTCGTCGCTGGCCAAAAACACAATCGCGGCGGCTACATCGCGGGCCGAACCCATGCGGCCCAGCGGAATACGCGTTTTCAGTTCTTCCTTCACCTTGTCACCAAGAACGTCGGTCATGGGCGTTTTAATGAAGCCGGGGGCGACGGCGTTCACGGTGATGTTGCGCGAAGAAATCTCGATGGCAATGGCCTTCGTCAGGCCAATCAGGCCGCCCTTCGCGGCAACGTAGTTGGCCTGGCCGGCGTTGCCCATTTGCGCGACCACAGAAGCAATATTGATAATGCGGCCGGCGCGGGCACGCATCATGGTTCCTAGGGCCTGCTGGATGCACAGGTGGGCGCCGGTCAAATTCGTTCGAATGACGGCTTCCCAGTCGTCCTGCTTCATCCGCAGGGCCAGGCCGTCGCGGGTGATGGCCGCGTTGTTCACCAGAATGTCCAGGCGGCCGAATTTGTCGAGTACCTGCTTGAAGCCGGCTTTTACTTGTTCCGCGTCGGCCACGTCCATCTTCACTGCGAACGCTTCACCGCCCGCGGCGACAATTTCTTTGACCAGCGCTGTGAGTTTTTCTTCACTGCGCGCGGCAACGGCGACTTTGGCACCAGCTTCCGCAAGCGCCAGCGCGGTGTCGCGACCGATGCCCTGCGACGCTCCCGTAACCAGCGCGACTTTATCCTTCAGACTAAACATTTAATCTTTGGCGCAGAGTCTTAGAGTGTGCCGCGCTCCTCTGGGTTGAAACCTTGCCTGCACAGGCTGAAGCCTGCGCCACTAAGCCGCATCGGACCTGGCGCCAGCGATTTTCTCTGCAGTGGCGGCCAAACTTTTCTCGTCCTCGACGTTCAGCGCTGACACGGAGCGCTCGATCTGCCGAAGCAAACCGGTCAGGACGCGCCCAGGACCCACTTCCACAAAGGTGTTCACGCCCTCATCGATCAGCAACCGGACGGACGCTTCCCAACGGACCGGCATGGTGACCTGGCGGATGAGCGCTTCGCGTGCTTCGTCGCCGGTTTCGATGGTGTCCGCATCCACGTTGGTGACCAGCGGCACCTGCAATTTTGAAAATTGTGTATTTCGCAAATCCTTTTCCAGCTTTTCCTGAGCCGGCATCATTAGAGGCGAATGGAAAGGGGCAGAAACCGCCAGAATCACGGCTCGCTTGGCGCCGAGCTGCGAGGCAATTTCCACGGCGCGCTTCACGGCGCCAGAGTGGCCGGAGATGACCGTCTGCTCCGGAGAATTCAGGTTCGCTGGCGTGCAAACTTCACCATTTGCCGCGCGCCTGCAAGCGTCCGCAACAACCGCGGGAGACAAACCCATAACTGCGGCCATCGCGCCTACACGTGCGGGAACGGCGTCCTGCATGTAAGCTCCGCGCTTACGCACCAACTGCACGGCATCCGCGAACTTCAGCGCGCCCGCAGCTACCAGCGCCGAATACTCCCCGAGGCTGTGCCCGGCAACGAAATCCGGGACCAGACCCTTCTCCGCAAGCACTCGCAACACGGCAACGGAGCAAGTCAAAATAGCCGGCTGCGTGTTGGCCGTCAGCTTGAGTTCTTCCTCGGTGCCTTCGAAACAAATCTTTGAAATAGAGAAGCCTAAGGCGCTATCGGCTTCCTCAAAAACGGCCCTGGCTGACGGATATTTTCCGGCCAGCTCTTTGCCCATGCCCTGGTATTGCGAGGCTTGTCCGGGAAACACAAATGCGACTTTGCCCATAGCTAAATCCTCTCTTGAGCCGTCAGGCGAGGACGGCCGCGGACGAGAGCTCCTGTTCGATTTTCTCGTTCATGCGCGCGCGGGCCAGCCCCGCGGCTACGCGAATGGCGTTTTTCACCGCGTTGGCGTTCGAACGGCCATGCCCAATCACGCAAACGCCGCGCACGCCCAACAGCGGCGCGCCGCCGTACTCCGTGTAATCAATCGTCTTACGCAAGGCCTTGAAGGCGCCTTTCGAAAGCATTCCGCCCACCTGCGAAACCAGCGAACTGTTCATGGACTTCCGCAGCAACCCAAAAATCTGGAACGCCAGGCCTTCGCAAATCTTCAATGCGATGTTACCCACGAATCCGTCGCTCACAATCACATCCACATTGCCGGAAAACAGATCGCCGCCTTCGACATTGCCGACAAAATGAACCGAACTCTTCTTCAACCGCGTGTAGACCTCGCGCGTCAATTCGTTGCCCTTAATTTCCTCTTCACCGACTGAAAGCAAGCCCACGCGCGGCCGTTTGCTGCCGAACGTGGCGCGATAGTAGACCTCGCCCATCACCGCGAACTGCACGAGGTGCTCGGGCCGCGAATCGACATTTGCGCCTACATCGAGAAGCACGGAAACGCCGCCTTTGGCATTGGGAAACGGCGCCGCCAGGGCTACGCGATCCACGGACTCCAGCGTTCCAAGCAAAAACTTCGCCACCGTCATTACCGCGCCGGTGTTACCCGCGCTAACCATTCCATCGGCCTTGGCCTCGCGCACAAGCCGTGCCGCCACGTGCACAGAGCTGTCCTTCTTCCGCCGAAACGCCTGGGCGGGGTGATCCTGCATGGTAATCACTTCACCGGCCGGCACGATCTCGATGGGCAGGTTGGGAGAAGCGTGTCTCGCCAGCTCCGCCCGCACCACGTTTGGCTGGCCGACGAGCAAAATGCGAATTCCCAACTCCCGCGCGGCCAGCACACTCCCTTCGACCTCGGGGCGGGGCGCATGGTCCCCTCCCATAGCGTCAACGGCGATGGTGATCATGGGATTTTGTCCGCAGACGAAGCGAGAGAAACTCCGAAATCCTTAGGACGCCGGTTCTTGGGCCGCTTTGCCCTTGTAGTGTCCGCAATGCGGGCAAACCTGGTGCGGCTGTTTCATTTCGTGGCAATTCGGACACTTGGCCAGCGCGGGCTTGGACAAAAAGTCGTGCGCACGCCTCGTGCTGGTTCGTCTCTTGGAATGCCTTCGTTTTGGGTTAGGCATAGCACTACACCTCGTTCCGGCCCCAATGGGCGGATTATATCGGGCTTGTCAGCCCTGCGAAACTATTGTTTCTTGAGCCACTCCTGCTTGAGGCGCGCGAGAGGGGCCATTCGGGGGTCCATCGCGTGGGTCTCACAGCGGCACTCTTCGTGGTTCAGGTTTGCACCGCAATTCGGGCACAGCCCCCGGCAGTCGCTCTGACAGATGACCTTTAACGGCAACGCCAGCAGCACCTGCTCCTTCAACACGTCCGCCAGAAAAAGTCCGGGGCCCTCGTAGAATCCAATCTCGGTGTCGTCGTCTTTCAGCCGGTCTTCTTTGTGCTTGATATCCTTGGGCAACGGCGCGTAAAAGAGGTCAAACGTCCGGCTTACCTCTTCCACGACCGGTTCCAGGCAGCGCGCACATACCAGCTCGATCTTCGTTTCGAGGGTGCCATCGATCCGAATCTGGCCTTCCAGCAGTTCCGCCATAGCCGTCACTTCCAGCGGTTCGATCTGCTTGATTTCCGCGGAATGAAAATCGATGCTGCCCGGGGCGTAAGTCTTCCGGATGCGCAGCTTGTGAACGGCCAATTCCTTAACGTCAAGGAACATGTCTTCAGCGCCTCCGGCGCGTACGCTCATGCCTTACCATTATTGAGTCGGCCTCCCGCCAAGTCAAGGAAGCGCCGCTGATTCCTTCGCTTTTTTGCAACCTGTTCGTCACCATCCCTGCCTAGTACCGGCTGGCCGGGTAATCAGCCGGGGTTCTCGGGACATTACCTGACCTTCAAATTCGGCTTCTGCCGGAAACGTAATTGAGGTTCCTGTTGGATTGTAAAGTCTCAGGCAAAGGGTAAAGTGCGGACAGGACGTGAAGGGCCACGAAATGCAGGATCAACGGCCCGCGCTGCAGACCCCGCCAGTTCCGCGCGACTGACCGCACCTCCTTAGCAAATCCCCCTGGCCGGCGTTCATAAACAGTCGTGGTGCAACGACTCGAGCAGCGGATTCTTATCGGGCAGTGGAAAGTGCCACAAAGAAGTCTGTGCACACTTCACCAACGCCCAGCGTTACCTATTCCCGGCAAACTCGACAGAGCCTTGCGATGGACCAAGCAAGGCGCGTTGCGTGGGTTCTTGCTGGGTGTCCTCGTTTGTGCACCAATGGCGCGCGCACAACTCGCCGGTTTTGATCCGCAAACAGCAGGGATCTTCGGGACCGTGTTGGCAGAGGGCAGCAACATTCCGATCAGCGGTGTTATCGTGAGCGTCCGTTCGCTAGCTGGTGGTTCGTTTGCCGGTGTCTTGACGGACTCGAGCGGCCGCTTTGAGATGCAGGGCCTCACGCCTGGAAATTACGAAATTGTGTTGGAAGAGGCGGGCTATGAGCCAACGCGCGCAAACCTCGAGTTAAGTGCACCGATGCAGCCAGTAGAGCTTCATCTTAGGGTCATCAACCGGCCGCCTAGAGGGAGTACGGATTACACCGTATCCGTGCGGGAACTGAAGATACCCGGCAGGGCACGCGCAGCTTTCGACAAAGGATTGGAGCGTCTGGAAAAGTTTGATGCGGCTGGCGGACGAACGCAATTCGCTCGGGCGATCGCAGTGTTTCCGGAGTATTACGAAGCGTATTACCACTTGGGCGTGGCGGAGCTGAGGCTGCGTAACAACCGGAAAGCAGCGGAGGCATTCCAAAAAGCAATCGATCTCAGCGGAGGGAGATACCCATGGGCGCAATTTTCCCTGGGCTTCGTTCTATGCCGGCTCGGAGATTACGCCGAAGCAAAGAAGGTCATCGACAGAGGACTGGAGGTGGATGACAACTCAGCTATAGGCCACGTCATGCTGAGTGTTGTGCTCTTTGGCCTGAACCGCCTTGATGAAGCGGAACAGAGCGCTCGCCAAGCCTTGCTGCGGAATCCCGGCCTGGCATCGGCCTATCTGGCATTGGCGGATGTTCATGGGCGGAGACACGAGTATGCGATGCAGCTGCATGACTTGGACGCATATCTGAAGCTGGCATCCGACGGACCGGATCGCAAGGTCATCCGTCAAGTTCGCGAGGTGGTTCAGGGAATGGTGCCAACTACGAAAAATCGCGATTGATTTGCTGTAGAGCCGGAGAGGCTTCCTAGCGCAGGGGTTCAGGATCGACGGTCTGGTCAAGATAAATCCACAATACGCGGGCCAAGAGCGTGATGGTCGGGGCGAACGGTAAGAACAGCACAACGGCCCAGATGGTTACCTTGGTGATCCACCACCCCGTCAGAAACCAAAGTAGTGCAGCGATTGGCGCCATAATCAAGACGCCCAAGGCAAAACTGAAGTACATAGCCCCCAGAAAATAGCCAGGTTCCCGCTCGAACTTGAGGTCGCAGACAGAACAGCGCTCGCACATCTTCGGGAATCCGCGGAAAATGGAAGATTGAAAAATTCCGCCAACGCGGCAGCGCGGACAGCGCTGTTGGAGAATGCTTCGCACAGTGGACGGCTTTGCGGCGGTTTCCATCAACCGAGACTTCTAGACTGGCTCACAAGGAAAAGGCAAATTGCGGCTAGGTATCCCCAGGACAATCTAGAATCAAAACTGCGGCTTTCTCGGGCTGGCTTCAGCCGTTTCGCCGCAGCACCAGGCAGCCTGCCAGCATGTCGTGCAGCGCCTGCTTCTTCTCCGTAAAGCCCGCCATAATGTACCCGATGAACGCGGGGATCACATTGGTGATGATCTTGCCGAAGTGCCGGCCCGTGGAGCGGGCAAAGCTAACACGTTGTCCCGCCATATCCGTCACTACGAGGCCGAGCGCCTTTTTACCCACCGTGGCCTGCCACTCTGAGCTCTCCATCAGCGCGTGGTACAACCATGTAAAGACCAAGCTGACTGTGGCGGCAAGGAAGATGAGTCCGATGAGCACGAAGATGCCGGCATCGTTTAGTTCTTCGTCAGGATGAATCTGGCTGAGGAGACCGCCCAATCCGGTCAAAAAAATCAACGGGATCAATATCAGGACAAAACCAATGCCCATCACCACGTTGTCAATGAGGAGCGCCAAAAAACGGAGCCAGAATCCGGCGTACTCCACGCACGGCACGGCGGCGTAAGGGGAAATGGCCACGGCGCCACTCGCTGTTGGTCCCGCAAGCGATGCAGCCAGCACTGGCGAGTGCGGTGGCAAAGTGGCAACCGCAAACGCCTGTCCGCAATTCGAGCAAAACGCGGCACCATCCGCCATTGATGCGCCACACTTGGAACAGTACACGACGTCTCCTTGAGCTAAATCCGCGCTGTTTCTGCAAACTAACAAAATCGCAGGCAAATCCTACTTTCAAGTGCGGTTAGGGTCAATCCTGTACTGCAAAGGACGAGGAGGCAAGAATTTCATAGGACTAGTACGAAGGTATCGTTCCTGAGCCTTACACGATACCGTACGCAACAAATTGATTTTAATAGCCTTAGCAAGTGCTGTGGAAATGCCTGTCGTTTTGGTTCGCTTCGTGCCCATAATTGCTCCGGTCATTCATAGTCTTGAATCACTTGTAGCCGTCGGCACCCAGCCCCCGCGGCCTTTTCTGTGCATCCCTGTCGGGGGTCCCACATGCGCACAACTCTAAAAATCGTCCTACCCCTGATCGTCAGCGTTGCCTCAGTGTCTTTGCTTTTTGCCACCTATCAAGTCCGTACGGAGAAACGGCTTCTGCGCAACGATTTATCGCGCCGGGCGGAGATTCTTGGCGAGAGTCTGCAGGAGAGCGTTGAACCGTTACTAGAGCGCGCGACAGACAAGAGCCTGCAACGCCTGGTCGAGCGCTTCGGCGAGCGCGAGCACTTGAAGGGCGTCGCGGTATATAGCAACACGGGCGCCCCCCTGGCGATCACATCCGGATTGTCGCCGGCTTTTAGATTGCGGCCTGCGACTGCAACTCGGGCCTTCCAGAAAAACGCAGGCGTGGGCGAATTTCTGAACGCGGAGCAAAATCCTTCACTAACTCCGGAAGAAGCATTTCCCGTGCAAATCTACGCCTTGCCGCTCCACCGTAACGGGGAAGTCGTCGGAGTGCTGGCTCTATTCCACGACACGACTTACATCGACAAACAAGTCTCGCGCACGCTTCGTGATTCCCTGGTCAGTGCATTGCTCCAGACGCTTCTTATTTCGGGACTTGCCTTGGTCCTTGTCCGCTGGACTTTTACGGAGCCACTGACGCGCACCGCCAATTGGCTGCGAACGCTTCGGACCGGACAGCCAAGCGCAGTGCCAGCGCTCCCGAAAGGCGAAATCCTCGATGAACTGCATCGCGAGGTGACGCACCTTGCGAACGATCTGCACACCGCGCGAGCGGTTGCAGAAGTAGAAGCACGCTTGCGCGATTCGAACGCCTCGATTTGGACGGCCGAACGCCTGCGCGTCAGTCTGCGGAACAAACTTCAGGAGAAGCCGCTGTTCCTGGTTTCCAACCGCGAACCGTACATGCACGTCTTCAACGAAAAGGACAAATCGATCGAAACGATCGTGCCCGCGAGCGGCGTGGTCACCGCTCTCGAGCCCATCCTGCTGGCGTGCAACGGAACTTGGATTGCCAACGGCTCAGGCAACGCTGACCGCGAAATGGTGGATGTTCGCGATCATCTGCGTGTTCCGCCCGATCATCCGAGTTATACCCTGCGGCGCGTGTGGCTCACCGACGAAGAAGACAAGGGCTACTACGAGGGTTTTTCGAATGAAGGATTGTGGCCGCTCTCGCACATTGCGCATACGCGTCCCATCTTTCGTCCTGAGGACTGGGTGCAGTATCAAAGAATCAACCGGCGGTTTGCGGATGTCGTTCTGGAAGAAATGGAGGGCACCGAATCGCCGATACTCCTCGCGCAGGATTATCACTTCGCGTTGCTTCCGCGAATGGTCAAGGACGCGCGGCCCGACGCCCGAGTGGCGATCTTCTGGCACATTCCCTGGCCAAACGCGGAGGTTTTTGGAATCTGTCCATGGCAGCGAGAGCTGGTCGACGGACTGCTCGGCGCAGACCTAATCGGCTTTCACATTCAATCGCACTGCAACAATTTTCTGGAAACAGTGGACCGCGCGCTCGAAGCGCTCACCGAGTGGGATCGCTTTGCGGTAAACCGGCAAGGCCACATCACGCGCGTGCGGCCTTATCCCATCAGCGTGGCGTTTCCGGAGAATTCACAGGCGGTGAGCGGGTGGCGCAGCTCCGGCGAAGAGCGCGCCGCGCTGTGCGCCGAAATGCGCGTGGAGGCCTCGCTCCTCGGCGTGGGTGTCGATCGCGTTGACTACACCAAGGGAATCCTCGAGCGCTTCCGCGCCCTGGAGCGTTTTTTCGAGATCAATCCCGCTTACCAGCAACGGCTGACTTTCGTGCAGATCGGTGCCCCGAGCCGCACGGACATTGAGCGCTATAAGAATTTTCTCGATGAGGTCAGTGTAGAAGCGGAGCGCATCAACGCGCGCTTCCAGACGCCGCGCTGGAAACCCATCGTGTTTCGCAAGAAGCACCATTCCCACGAAGAGATCGCGCGGTTTTACCGCGCTTCGTCCTTCTGCATGGTGACCTCGCTGCACGATGGAATGAATCTGGTGTCCAAGGAATACGCGGCGTCGCGCGAAGACGAGCAAGGAGTGCTGATCCTCAGCACTTTTGCAGGCGCGGCGCACGAACTTTCGGACGCGCTGCTCGTCAATCCCTACGACGTCTCACAACTGGCAGAGTCCATTCATCGCGCGTTGGAGATGCCGGAAGAGGAGCAAGCCCGGCGGATGCAGCGGATGCGGCACACCGTGCGTGAACACAACATCTACCGTTGGGCGGCGAATCTTCTGTCCGACCTCACGGAGATTCGCGTTGATTTGACAGAGCGGTTGGAGGCGCCCCAGGCGACATGATTCGGCCAGATCAAGTGGCACTTCCAGTTTTGCACCGCTGCGGGAGCCCCGCCGAATTGTTCGGGAGGAAGGAGTCTTTCGCGTGAACGCAGCGGAAACCCCGTTCGAATTCGTTACCGTTTCCTACCTGACGCGAATCGGCAACCAATCGGCGGGCACGCTCGCGGAACTATTGACTGGCCTGGAGCACTGCAGCGACGCATCGATTTTTCATCACACGTTTCAAACGCTGGGCAGCCATCACTTCCTGACGGAAGGGTTCTCAAACGATTTCGCCCAATGGGTGCTTTCGGACACCAACCGGAACGACCTTGCCGAGCAACTTGCTGTGCTTGACGTTCGTGACTATGTTTCGATCGCCGCGCTACGAAGTGATTTATGCCGCGTGGTCGCCGACTATTGCACGGTGCATTCACACTTTGCGGGCCAATCCGCTTTGGAGCGATTCTATTTTTGCGAGAGCGTGGAAGTCACCGTCCCGCTCGGCCGGAACGCCCGAACGCTGGATGAATTTCGCGATGGGATCGCGCACCTCAGCCATTCGAGTTTCTATTTTCATTTTATTTCTTCGCGATTGAGGGTCCAGCTGCGGACCAACGACTTCTCGCACTGGCTTGCCGACGGGCTGGGGTTGCGAACTCTCGCTGACAGCGTAAACCACATTGATATTTACACCAACACTTTGGACAGCGCGCGCTCTAAGTTGCTCCGGCTGATCGACCGCGAAAGGAGAAAAACATGAGCGACACGCTGACCCTCGGCCGCATTCCGCTGGATGATTATGCCGAGTTGCTTGGCGCGGGTGAAATCGAGGAGCTGCGAGCGCTGGCAAGTCCATTGCGCGGGCGGAGCATCCAGATGGTCAATTCGACGGCCGTTGGCGGCGGCGTAGCGGAAATCCTCACTCGCCTGGTCCCGCTGGCGGAAGAACTGGACCTGAACATCAAATGGGAAGTGATGGGCGGCGGCGAGGATTTTTTTGAAGTAACCAAGGCATTTCACAACGCACTGCATGGCGCGCCGTACCATGCCAGTCAAAGAGACTTCGATATTTTTCTCGCCTACAACAAGATGAATCGCGAGAAGCTGCCGCTGGATGCCGAATTCATGGTCATCCACGACCCGCAACCTGCGGCGCTGATTGAGGCGCGCAGGCCGGGAGCAAATCATTGGGTGTGGCGCTGCCACATCGACTTGTCGCACCCTAACCGAACGGTCTGGGATTTTCTCGAGCAATTTGTTTCGAAATATGACGGCGCCATGTTTTCGTCGCCGGAATTCTCGCGGCAGCTTCCGATCCCGCAGTACCTTTTTTACCCGGCCATCGATCCGCTCTCGGAAAAGAATTGGGAATTGGATCGGGAATTCATCGCTCAAGTGCTTGCCCGCTACGGCATTGATCCTCAGCGCACAATCCTCACGCAAATATCCCGGTTCGACCGGTTAAAGGACCCCGTCGGGGTGATTCGCGCCTACCGCATCGTGAAGAGATATTTCGATTGCCAACTGGTTCTCGCTGGAGGCAGCGCTTCCGATGATCCCGAGGGCGCTGTGGTGTTAAAGGAAGTCTTGCGAGAAGCGGATGGTGACCCTGACATCAAAGTGCTAGAGCTGCCGGCATGGGCGCCGCTGGAAGTAAATGCCCTGCAACGCGCATCGACCATCGTGCTCCAGAAAAGCTTACGCGAAGGATTCGGGCTCACGGTCTCGGAAGCGCTTTGGAAAAAAAAACCGGTGGTCGCTTCGGCGGTGGGCGGGATTCCCATTCAAATCATTCACAAACACACGGGATTGCTGGCGCATTCCGTGGAAGGCACGGCGTATCAAATTCGCTTTTTGCTTTCGCATCCGGAGATTGCCACGCGGCTGGGGGAGCACGGTCACGAACACGTGAAGGAGAATTTTCTGATCACGCAAAAACTGAAGCGCTACCTGACGCTCCTGCTGACCCTGGCCCGCGCCTGATCGTGAAAGGCCTCTAAGTGCCCTGGCAACTCTGTGTTGCGAGATTTCATCTAAACGACAGGAGCGCAAGCTTCATCCCGGCCCGAAGCCAGCCCCTGCTTTTGTAATTCCTACTATATCTGTGCAAGGAGAACACGAATGAAGCGTGTCGCACTTCTGCTATTTCTGGCAGGTTGGCTGGTGCCGCTGGCCAAGGCGCAAGATCACCTTCAAGTGGGCGGCTATGGTGATTATTTCCGCATCTCGCAAACAAAAACCAACATGGCGGGGCTGGGAGCGCGAGTGGGTTACAAAGCGTTCTCGCACGTCATGCTGGAAGGTGAGATGAATTATGATTTCGAACAGGCTTTTGCCGAAGGTTTTACGAACCCGAGCAATCCCAGCAGCTTCACGTTTGTGCCCAGCAATCTCAGAGTCCTGCATGGGCTCTTTGGCCCCAAGATTGTGGCTGGCCACGGTGCGATTCGCCCTTTCCTGACAGTGAAGGGAGGATTTATTAATTTCAGGCTGGATCCCAGGAACCCCAGCTTCTCGGGATTTGTAAGCTCCGTAAACAATTTGCGCGCGAATAACGTGAGCGGAACGCTTTATCCGGGCGCTGGACTGGAAGGGCATATTGGTCCAGTGGGTCTACGACTTGAAGCAGGCGATGAAATGTACTTTGCCGGAAGCGCGCATCACAATCCGCGTGTGGCCTTCGGACCGTTTCTTCGATTCTAAGATCGAACCTCTCCGTCGGTCGACTAGAGACTCTTTATCGTCGCGGGGCGCTCTGCTTTTTCGTTCTTGAGAAAGCGAGGCGTCCCGTTTCAAGTTTGGTAGATGAATTCTCATGAGATCAACGCGACGGAGTAGAACTGTCGCCGGGAGGACTGCCCAAATGTTCGTGGTGCTGGCGAAGAAGGAATTGGTCGGTCATGCCGGCAATGTAATCGCAAACGATGACGTGCCGCGATTCCGTTTGGGCAAGCTCTTCATAAAATGCGGGCATCGCGCCTCGAGACTCTGAATAATAAATGAAAAGTTCTTCCAGACATCTCACGGAGCGATCGCGGTCCTCAGCAATGGCAGGATGGTTGTAAATATATTTGAAAAGAAAGCGCTTAAGCTCGCGGTTTCGCGCTTCCGCAGCTTCGCTGAAGCCAGCAAGCCGCTTTGGCGCACGGCGAATGTCTTCCACGGATGAAGCATTGAAAGCCAAAACACGCTGCTGAGTAGTCTCAATAAGATTAGTGGCCAGCGCATCCAGAACGCGTTTGAGGGCTTCATTGAAAATGAGCTTCTGACGGGCGCCGCGATGGACTGAATCGACTTGCCCGTAGACTTCACCAAAAAACGAAACTTCCTTGCACAAAACGGCGAGATCCAGAAGCCCGGCTTCGAGCGCGTCGTCCGTATCGGCAGTGTTGTAAGCAATTTCATCGACCCAGTCGATGAGTTGCGCTTCGAGGGGAGGACGCAAATCGAGAAGGTACTCCGCAAGCTGCGGAAAGTCCGCCGCGGAATAATCGCGCGAATGCTTGATGATACCTTCGCGAACTTCAAATGTAAGATTCAGGCCTGGGAAATCGAGGTAGCGCTGCTCGAACCGTTCAACGATGCGCAGCGCGTGCAGATTGTGATTGAAACAGCGGCCATGCGCGCGCATTAGTTCGTCCAGCTTGCGTTCACCGGCATGGCCAAACGGCGGATGGCCGATGTCGTGGACGAGAGCGAGCGCTTCGGCAAGCTCGGTGTTCAATCCGAGCGCTGAAGTAACGGAGCGGGCAATCTGCGCAACTTCCAGCGTATGCGTCAGGCGGTTGCGAAAATGGTCCGAGTAGCGCGTGGTGAACACTTGCGTCTTGGCTTCGAGGCGGCGAAACGCGCGGGAATGAATAATGCGATCGCGGTCACGCGCGTAGTCACTGCGGTAAGGGTGGGACGGTTCCGGATAACGCCGGCCGCGGGAACGCTCCGCGCGCATCGCCCAGGGAGCAGGAGTGGTAGCTGATTCGATGGGCCGCTCCGTCATATTCCGACTGAACCACGCGAACGCTCAGACCCAAAGCAAATCAGGATTTCGGCGAAAGGGTATCCAGGCCGCGGTCGGCCTGGTCCGCAATGGTGGTGTCCGGGAATTCCTTCTTGATTTGCTGGTAGATGCTAACGGCTTCTTTTGGATTGGAGCTGCGAAGGAGGCCGGCAAGTTCCAGGAGCACCAGCGGCCGCGGCACAAGAGCGCTCTGTTTGTCCACCAAAACGCGAAAGGTTTTGATGGCATCATCGGACTTGCCGGTTCGGGAGTAAATGATCGCCGTCTGATATTGCGCCATGGCCGCCAGCTCCTTGTCGCTGGACCCGCCGATCTTCTTCAATTCTTCGAGCGCCTGATTCTGGCGCTCGAGGTCCTCGAGACAAAGCGCGGCGTAGTAGCGCGCGAGCTTACCGGGATTCGTGCTGGGATATTTGTCGGCAAGCTTGACGAACTTTTGCATGGCGTCCTGGGCGCGCGCAGACTCGTCAGGAAAGAAAGGCGCGCTGGGATCTGAGGGGTCAGCAGCCGAAGCGATGCGGCCCTGGTACGCCTTCATCGCCGTATCGAAGGCGGCAGATGCTTGCACAGTCTGCCGGTCGATATAAAACTTCCATCCACCGTAACCTAGCGCCGTAAACAGAGCTACCAACACAACGATGAGCGTGAACTGCCCGTGAGAGATGACGGCTTCAGCGCCATGCTCGATGGTTTCCTTGATTTTGTCCTGTTTTAGTTCTTTCCGCGAAATATGTTCGGACACACACGTTCTCCTGGATTGGCTTGGAACCTATCATCGTAACACAAGAGCGCATCGCTGTAGGGCTGGGAGCTCGTGCCGCAGTCGCAGGCCACCGGCGCACAGCGTGGATTTACCGTTCCGTTCGAGAGAATGCTGACCGTCCTCCAAATGGCATCAGATGGTGTTAAATTCTAAAGCATGCAGACGGCTTGCATTCACTGTGGCGCGGAGCACTTGCTGAAGGAAGGGCAATTCGGCGGCCATACGAAGGTGCAATTCAAATGCTCGAGTTGCGGGAAGACCACGATTGTGGAGATTAAGCGGCGTGTGGATTCCACGGTGGTGATGTCTCCGCTTCCCTCGTTTGCAAGGGCCAATGCCACGAGTTCAAATCTGAATTTGCCGCCGCCCGATCCGGCATTGCGGCTACCTGAAAAAGCGAAAGTTGTGCTTAGCATTCTGTCGGGCCCATCGAAGGGCGAAAGTCATACCTTAACAAACCCGCGTGCTGTGCTGGGCCGCAAAGGCGCGGATATTCCGGTGAATGATCCTGAAATCTCGCGGCATCACTGCTTGCTGGAAGTGCGGGACACGTACATCAACCTCAAGGACCTGGATTCGACCAATGGCACTTTTTTGGACGAAGAGCGCGTGCGTGCGGCCATGCTACAGGACGGAACCGAGTTTCGAATCGGCGGCAGCGTGATTCGCGTGAATTTCCAGAAGAAATAGGCGGGCTTCCATTCTCCTCCAGGTGGTTCGTTCGAGGCCGATTCCCCCATTAGCTTTGTGAGATACTAGCCGAGTTCCAGATAATCCGGAGTCCGATGATCCGTCTCTCCGCCTGCATGATTACGCTCAATGAGGAACACAACTTGTCACGAGCTCTGGAATCGGTCCGGGGAGTTGCCGATGAGATTGTGATCGTGGATTGCGGAAGTCGCGACCGCACTCCGGAAATTGCGCGAGAGTACGGGGCGAAGGTAATCACGAACGCCTGGACGAATTTTGCGCAGCAGAAAAATAGTGCGGCCGCGGCAGCGAACAACGATTGGATTCTTTCACTCGATGCTGATGAAGAGCTAAGCGATGAGTTGCGCGGCTCATTGCTCGCCTGGAAGGAAGGAGAGCCCGGCTGCGCAGTGTACGAATTCGCGCGGCGCGCCTGGTACGTAGGAGCCTGGATCAAGCACTCGGGATGGTATCCGGACCGTCAACGGCGCCTCTACCGGCGCGATTTGGCGCGCTTTTCGGGAATCGTGCACGAGTCGCTGTCGTTCGAGGGCCGACCGGGGCGCCTTGGCGGAGATTTGCTTCATTACACGATTCGCTCTTTCTCCGAACACGAGGAGAAGGTCGAGCGGTACACCACGCTTGCCGCGCAGCAGATGTGCGCTGCCGGGAGACGGAACTGGCGCGCAGCGCTGTGGCTGGCGACGCCCTGGAATTGGTTCAACAGTTATGTGCTGCACCTTGGGTTTCTCGACGGCTCTCGCGGATGGGTCATCTCGCGGATGGCCGCGCGAAGTACGTGGCTGAAGTTCAAAAAACTGGGAGAGCTCAGGGATTCCGCGTGGCGTGATGGCGGAACGAAACCATTATGAGGATCCTGTATGTGGACCTCGAGCGGGAATGGCGCGGCGGGCAAAGTCAGGCGTTGCTGACCGTAAAGGGACTCCGCGCACTCGGGCATGATGCCCAACTTCTCTCAGTGCGGGAATCACCGCTCGCTCGCCGTGCGGCGGCAGCGGGCATCCCAGTACACGTGGTCGGTAAGAATGCTCGGCGTGCCAGCGCGGCTCTTCTCTTGCGAAAATTACTTTCGCGACAAAACTACGATGTTCTCCATGCCAATGAACCACACGCTCTGACCGCCGCGTGGCTGGCTAGGGGGCAAGAACGTACTCACGTGGCGGTCTCGCGAAGAGTGGCGTATCCGCTCTCGCGCACTGGACTCGCGCGGCGGCGTTATCAAATAGCGCAGCGCATTGTGGCAATTTCCCATTTCGTGGAGAAAAGCATCCTGGAATCGGGCGTGCCGTCCGAAAAAATAGCTGTTGTCTACGAAGGGGTAGAGGTCCCGCCTTCGCCAACGCCGGAAGCGCGCCGCCAGGCACGGGAGCGTTGGGGCATAACCGGGAACGAAAAACTTCTGGGCTGCATCGGATATCTGCTGCCCGAAAAGGGCCAGGAAATCGCCATACACGCGCTTTCTAGATTACGCACAAAGATTCCGGCAACGCGTTTGCTGTTGGCCGGTGACGGTCCCTGTCGTCCTGCCCTGGAAGCACTGGTGCAACGGCTGGGGATGCGCGACGAGGTAATCTGCGCCGGATTTGTGGAGGATGTGACCGATGTATACCTCGCGCTCGATGCTTTTGTGTTTCCGTCGCTGGCCGAGCCGCTCGGCACTTCCCTTCTGACCGCGATGGCTTGGGGGCTTCCCGTGCTGGCCGTGGCGAGCGGGGGCGTACCGGAGTACGTGAAAGACGGCGACAACGGATTGCTGGCGGCGCGGCCTGATCCGGAACTCTTCTCGGCTGGGATGGAAAGAATTTTGAGTGATGAATCGCTGGGCATCACACTTGCCCAGAGAGCGCGAAGCACAATCGCAGAACAATTTTCAGCAGCCCGCATGGTTGAAAACACGGTTCACGTCTACGAAGAAATTTTCCAGGAGATGAAGAAGGGCTGAGCGTTCAAACTCGGTGCGGAAGGATTTTTTCCCGATACAAACCCGCTCGCGTTCCATCACGTTGATAAGGTCCTGAGATACAGTGGGGAAAAGAATGAAGCGCTTGGCAGAACTTTTGAACTCCGCCAAGCGCTTCAAGCCTTCTTATAAATTTTGCACCAGTTTTCTGCCTTCTCTTTTTGTTCCAGTCGGCTCCCTCCTATCCGCTCGCCGTTATATTTACGTCAAGCTATCTTGGGGATTGAACTACCCATCGCCCCTTTGGCTCGAGGAACTCCACGCCAATCGCAAAGCCTTCGCCTTGCAATGGCTGGCAGTATGCAACGCGGCCCGAGGAACGAAACTCTCCAGTGCGCGAGGCGAATACCAGGGTTTCCCCTGGCTGCCAGCGGCGCGCACTTACCACGCGAGCGCCACGCGCGCTCACGTTTTCCGTAAAAGTCGATTCCGAGCCGGGCGCCTCGCGATGGCCATCAATCAGAACGGGAATTTCCATCGGGATGCGGCTTTCGGCTCTGTGAAACGCAAATCTCTTCGCGTGAGGCATGGTTCTGCTCATCCTCACAGGCACGCGGCAATACGCGTAAGATTGTGAACGCTGCTCCTGCCATGGTGCTTCATGGCATAGAGCGCGCGGTCCGCCGCGCCCAGAAGTTTTTCGGGTGAATCGCCGTCTTCCGGGAAAGCGGCGACACCGGCGCTGACGGAAAGTGGAGGGTGCTCGGGCTCAGCGGAGAGGCGCTCGCGGATTCGCGAGACCACGCGCGACGCAATGTCCTTGCCCGCCTCCGGGAGAACCAGCGCAAATTCGTCGCCACCGTATCGCGCGGCAGTGTCGATCGCCCGGGAATGATTGCGGAGAATCTTGGAAATGCGCACAAGCGCGCGGCTCCCGGTCAGATGTCCGTACTGATCGTTGATGATCTTGAGGCCGTCCATATCGAGAAGCACGACACTGAACGGGCGCCGCGTGCGGCGCGAACGGTCGAGCTCCGCTTCAAGAACGCTGATGAGACGGCGGTAATTCGACAGGCCGGTGAGCGGATCGGTGACTGCCATGGAGCGCACTTGTTCGAAAAGCCGCGCCTGATCCAGCAACGCGCCGGAGAGCATCACGACGTAGCTAATCGTCTTGCTTACTTCCGCCAGAAAAAACGGCCCATCGAACAGCTGCCGGGAAAATGCCGCTGATGCGTGACAGACCACATTGAGCGAGGCCACGATAAAGAGAGAGTGATCGAAGAGCGTTGCCGGGCTTTTTTTGTCCCTGTCGTTTTTGAGGCGCTCCCGAAAACAGATTGCGGCGATCAAAAATAACCCGGCGGGAAGCAGATCCCAAGGACGGGACAAAAAGTTTGCGGCATGCGCCATGGGAGCTGCCGGAGCAGCAAGAAACGCGGCGCTCGTCATGTACGCAGCCAGGGCCACAACCAACAGCGCGGCGGCCGTTTCCTTGCTTGGCTGTCGTGCGGTGGGCATGTAGCGCTCAACGGCGATGGCGGCGAGTAAGAGGACGGCCAGCAGAGTCCGGCTCACCATCCAGCCCATAGGGATTCGGGAAAGCGCGAGGGCACCGGAGCTGAGCCAATCGTTTAGGCCAAAACACCCGACGGTTTCGATGATCCCGGACAGTACGAATCCGAAGGCCAGGATGAGAGCCGTGCGGTCGTGCGTGCCGCGGAAGCGCACCAGGGCATTGGCGGCGTAACAGAAACTAACAAGAGTGCCGCCCACTTCCAAATACAAATAGCCCTGTGGGGAGCCCGCAACGCTGATTTGCCGCAGGTAAAAGATAACAGCAAGAAAGAGGCCGACCGACAACGCGCCAGATGCTACCAAGACACGCTTATGAAGATTTCGCGTGGCAACCGAATCGCGGTCGCCGCTGAGAAACCCTATGATCGTGCCCCAAACACCCACAAAATCCCCCAAATGCCAAAGAAAAACTGCCAACTAACGAGGAGTGCAAGTTTGTGCCCTTTTCTGCCTGAAAATTATGGCTCGTAATTCATTGAAATCAAATAGTTTAAGAATCTGGCTTTAATCGCGGAAGAAGTTTGGGGATAGCTGCGAGACACTGCAAATGCCTGAATTTCGCAGATTAAGATGCTATCATTTTTGTTTCGTTAGAGTTACCGGGCGAGTGGGCAGTATCACTGCGGAATTCACGGCCGTCTCAGTCTGAGACATTCTCAACATCTGAAACAGTCGGCAGGTCGACCTCGGCTGCCCTACAGCTTCGGCTTGGGGGGAGGCAGTTCCCGAGCAGCTACGGTGTCGGCGAACCCACTAGTCTTATGCGAACCGTCACAAAAAGGCTTGTTTGCCGAGTGTCCGCAACGGCAGAGGCTGATGACGGAACGCCCCGCAAGGCCGAAGGGCTTTCCATCGGGATCAACAATCTCGAAGTCCCCTTCGATCCGGATGGACCCGTTGTGATTGACTGTTATTTTCGTGGACGCCATTTCTCTCTCGAAGAACACAGAGTATGCCCGTACTCCCGTGCAACAACAAGCACAAAAGCTCCCACCCCCCCATCATTTTTTTGTATGAATGTGAAAAGAAAGGGGTTACAGAAGATCATTTCGTAAGTGATTGATTCTAAAGGACGCTATTCCGACTGTGTTAGGCCCGGAGAGCCCGACTGCTGCCCCTAGAAAGGAAAGGCAGGAGCAAGCTCCCGCTTTCCAAATATAGCTTTCTAGGAAGCGGAAAGTCGAAGAAAATTTCCGTTTCATTGCAACCAGATGGTGAAAAGAGTCCATTAGCCGGGCGCCAGGAGTGGATGCGATTCAATACTTTCAATACTTTGGAACGGACGGGTCAACCGCGTCGGACCAGGCGAGGATGCCACCTTTGAGGTTGAGGATTTTGCGGAAGCCCGCCTTTCGCAAGAAGTCCACGGCTTCGGCGGAACGCTTTCCGCTGCGGCAATGCGCGACGATTTCCCGGGAGGAATCCAGTTCGTGAACACGCCGTGGCAGCTCCCCGAGCGGAAGCAGATGCCCCTTAAGATTGCAGATTTGATATTCGTGAGGTTCGCGCACATCGAGAATGAACAAATCATCTCCCCGATCGAGGCGAGCTTTGAGTTCGCGCGGAGTGATTTCCGGTACTTGCACGGCCGGGCCGGGAGCTTCTTCGCCGCGCACACCGCAGAATTGGTAATAGTCGATCAGCTTGGTAATCGTGCGATGCGTGCCGCACATAGGGCAATTCGGATTCTTGCGGAGCTTGAGTTCGCGGAACTTCATGCCGAGCGCATCAAACAACAGCAAGCGCCCCACGAGATTGTCACCACGGCCGAGGATCAACTTGATCGTCTCCATCGCCTGGATGGAACCAACGATTCCGGGCAGGACGCCGAGCACACCGCCCTCCGCGCAAGAAGGCACAAGGCCCGGTGGAGGCGGCTCAGGATACAGGCAGCGATAGCACGGTCCATCGGGCATGCCGAAAACGGTAACTTGCCCTTCAAAACGGAAAATGGAGCCGTACACGTTCGGCTTCCCGAGTAGGATGCAAGCATCGTTGACGAGATACCGGGTCGGGAAATTATCGGTTCCGTCAACGATGACATCGAAATCTTTAAAAAGTTCGAGCGCGTTGGCGCTGGTTAGTTGCATCTCAAACGACTGGATCTGAATGTCCGGATTGAGGTTCGCCAGGCGAGCACGTGCGGCTTCGCTCTTTGGCTTGCCGACATCGCTGGTGCCAAAGGTGACCTGACGCTGGAGATTGGTGAAGTCGACTACGTCAAAGTCAACCAGCCCGAGTTTTCCGACGCCCGCGGCGGCAAGATACAAACCAAGTGGCGCGCCGAGTCCTCCAGTGCCGATGAGCAACACCTTGGCGTTCTTCAGCTTCAGCTGCCCCTCCATGCCGACTTCCGGCATGATGAGATGGCGGCTGTAACGCAGAATCTCTTCGTTGGTAAGGCTCGCTGCCGGTTTTGCACCCGTCTGCGGTTGTGCGGTGGTGGCCATAGCTGTTCCTTGCTCCTCTACGATGCTAATTCCATTGTCGGAACGCCACCCGCAATGGAAGGAATAATGCTGATCGTGTCGCCGTCCTTCGTTGGCGTATTCTCTTTCGCCAGATAACGAATATCCTCATCATTTACGTAGACGTTGACAAAGCTGCGCAGCTTGCCGTCTTCGGTAAAAAGATGCTTGCGCAGGTCGCCAAATTCCGTGGTCAGGTGGCCGAGAGCTTCCCCGACTGTCCGGGCATTGAACTCGGCGGAATCGCGCTTTCCCGCATAGGGCCGGAGCGGCGATGGAATCATTACTTTCACGGGCATTTCATTTCTCCGTTGTGCTGGATGCAACCACCGGCTTACACCGCGGCGCGATGGCGAATCTCAATCTCCTCAGGCGAAAACTCCGCGCGGTCATCGTTCAAACGCCAGGAGGTCATGTCCTGCGGCGCGCCGTTTTGTATGCTCACGATGATGTAGCTATACCAGGGCCAGGCATGGTCGCGGTCATATAGGCTCGGCCGCGCCGGATGGTCGGGATGCGAATGGTACCAGCCAACCACCTCGAGGCCCTGCTCGCGAGCTGCTTTTTCCGCCGCCAGGACGTCTTCCGGCGTTACCGAAAAGCGGTTGCGCGGCGAATCGTCACGACGATTGACGAGAGGAAAGAGTTGCAAGATTTCCCGGGCAGGTGCTTCGGCACCACTTCCTCGATCACTGCCAGCGACAGAGCTCAAATCGCGCCCAAGCAGCGCTCCACAGCATTCGTGCGGGTAAGTCTCAGCGCCATGCGCGCGAATCTTTTCCGCGAGATGTCCACTGATCCAGAGTGCCGTCGCATCCGCCATAACTATTCTTCGTCCCAAAAGCGTTCGTTCAAGTACTTCGACGCGGAATCCGCAAAAACAGTGACTATCACGGCGTGACCGGTCTTTGGGATTCCTGCCGCAACCTTGAAGCAGCCCAGCAATGCCGCCGCCGCGCTAGGACTCACGAGCAAGCCTTCTTCGCGCGCCAACCGTTTCACGAGCTGGTAAGCGTCTTCCGTGGAGACTTCCAAATTTTCATCGGCGAGCGCGTCATCATAAATCGCCGGACGGATGGCTGTCGGCATGTGCTTCCATCCCTCCAGTCCGTGGAAGGATGCGTCCGGCTGCAAACTAACGCAGCGGATTGCGGGATTCAGATCCTTGAGCCGCCGTGTCGTTCCTACGAACGTGCCGCTCGTGCCGAGCGCTGCAACAAAATGCGTGATGCGGCTGGAGGTTTGCTGCCAGATCTCATTGGCCGTGGTGCGATAGTGCGACTGCCAATTCGCAGGATTGCTGTACTGATCCGGATAGAAATACTTCTCAGGGCTTTGCTCAACAATCTCGTGCACTTTGCGAATCGCACCGTCAGTGCCTTCGTCACCGGCAGTGATTACCAGCTCGGCGCCAAGTGCGGCCAGAATCCGCTTCCGTTCGTGCGACGCGCTGTCTGGAAGGCATAGCTGAACGGGGAAACCCAGTGCGGCGCCGATCATCGCGTAGGCAATGCCCGTGTTTCCGCTGGTGGCGTCAATGATGGTCTTGCCCCGCTGCAGGGCCCCGCTGGCGAGGCCCGCCTGAATCATGCTGAGCGCCGGCCGGTCCTTTACCGATCCCCCAGGGTTGAACCACTCCGCCTTGGCGCAAAACTCGACATTCGGGAATTCCTGGCCAACACGCTCGATCCGCAGCAAAGGCGTATTCCCAATGCGGTCTAGCAACGATTCTCCGGCTGCGCCAGACTGAGTTCCCTGCTGAACCTTTGATTCGCGGGGAGATGCGGCGATGTGTCCTGTCGTAGCCAAACGCGTAGTTTCCAGACAGCTCCTCCGGCCCCAGGGGCCACGGGATATCCGACCATTTTACTCCGAATTAGATGCGCCAGCCTAGCTCGGAGATATGGCGTGATCTAGGTCCCTTTACAGACTGCCGGCGATTCATTAGTCTGGATGAATCATGTGGAATGTCGAAGAGCGGTTTTCACCAAAAGCAATCGAGAGTCTGGCAGCGCTGGGATTTGCAGTGGGAAGCACGCGCGGCGTGGTGCGCGTCGAAAAGTACGGCTGCGGCGCGGAGTTCCGCAAAGGCCCCGACGATCTTTACCAAATGACGGTAACCCCCACCATTATGCTGAAAGGCCAGTTCACACGGTTGTGGGACGCGGGCTACCAGAAGTTTTTGCTCACCGACGACGGACTGAAATTGCCGGCGCTCGCGACGCATCTCCAGAATCTGCGGAAGTTCAATGAAGAATTGCGCACGGCTCTGGGCATTCCGACTTTTTACAACGAAGCGCTCGGTTCCGTCAGCCAGCTGAGCGTTTACGACCGGGTCAAGGGCCGCAAGGGTGCGGTGCCGGATGAGACTGTCGGCGCGCATGAGGCTGGCAGCGGCCATTAGGATCACCGATTTTCTTGCGAAATTTCACTTTGAGATTTCAGCTTCCTCCAGCATCCTGAAGTTGCCTCCGGAACTGCTCCAAATCGACGCGATGCTTCGCCGCTATCTTCGAGCCGATAAAGATCACCGGAACATCCCAACCATAACGTTCCTTTAGAACAGGATCAGCATCCACATTCACTTCGCGGAGGGTAGCGCCAAATTCACGCAACAGCGGCGCGATGGCAGACTTGGCTTCGTCGCAGAGATGGCATCCCGGACGGGTGTAGAGAGTAACATCGCGACGGCCGCGGGAGGCGAGCCGTGCGTCTTCAGGATGAGCGCTCATCGTTTAAGTGCGAAGCCGCATCTTACCGGGAAGCGCGCTCTATTGGGAAGGATGGGCGCATACTATCAAGGCAGACGCTGGGAACGGTTGAGAAAAGGCGGAGCGAAATGGGAAGAGTCGTGGCGCTGATGGACGATTTGTTCTTCCAGATGAAGCTGGCGGAGACCGCCAAGCAACTTGGCGTGGAAGTGAAAGTGGCGGCAAATGGCGAAGCCTTGATGGGATTGATGGCGAGCGAGCCAAAACTGGTCATTGTGGACTTGAATGCGCGGAGCCAGCCCATCGCGGCGATTGAAAGCTTGCGGCAAGCGCGGAAAGACATTCGTGTGGTCGGATTTCTGTCGCACGTGCAAAGAGATCTTGCCGCCCAAGCACAGGCTGCCGGATGCGATGAAGTTCTGCCGCGCTCCAGCTTCACGCAGAATTTGGCCGCGATCCTGAGCGCGGCAAAGGATTGACGTGAGATCGGCTAAATCGAATGCGTTCAGGCACTTCTTTTTCCTGAGCTGCGCTTTTCTGCTGGGAGCTGTCGGCGCGCCCGCACAGGAGGCCGGCAGAAAGCCCAACGGCAACTCCCTGAGCGCTCTCAGCGAAACGACAAATGTTAGCGGACCCAGCGCCGGACTGAAGGCCGCACTTTCCGCGGCTTGCTCCCAGAATCAAACTGAGTTTGTTCGTTTTCTTACGGCCCGCAACAGGGAGGCGTTTTCCCGCATGACGCCGCCCGCGCGCCTCGCATTCATGAAGCGCTTCGTGCTGCTGAATGAACCGGGCAAACCCACGGTGTCAGCAAATCCCGCCGGGCACCCCATTCTTCGCTGCCAGACTCCGGATGTCACCACGGAAATGCAGATTGGTGGCGCTGACCAGCGCGACAATATTGTGTTTTTTCCGATGGAACTCCGCGACGCCACGGACACGACCGGCGCGAGCGTCCATCAAATCGTCATGGGGCTGGTTCGCGAGGATGGGGAATGGAAGCTGCTCTCGCTCGGTCTCCTGCTCCTGGATCTTCCCGCGCTGGAAGTGGAATGGGATGCCGCCGAAGTGGAAGAAACGGAAAAGAGCGCCCTCCAAACTCTGAACAAAGTTGCGGATGCGGTCGAAGCCTACCGGAATAAATACTTGCGCCTGCCCGAGTCTCTGGCGAACCTGGGCCCGCCGCTCCATGGCAAAGCGAATGGCGAAGCCGCTGGGCTCCTGGGTTCCGATCTCGCGAACGGAATGAAAAACGGCTACACCATTCGCTACGTGATTGTCGGGGCGAGCACGCTCGGCGCTCCGGCAAAATACGAGCTGGCGGCAACTCCGCTGCAATACGGGCGCACCGGACGCCGCTCTTTCTTCCGTGATTCGAACGGTGCATTGCACGCCGCCGACCGGCGAGGTGCGGTCGGCAGTGAAACAGACCCCAAGGTGGAATAGATTCACATCCAGTTCGTCCAATTGACGTACAAAGCGCGCGGAGCATTTCCTATGGATTTGTACGCGGGGAAACTTGGCGCTACTATCGTGCGATTCACTATGTCCGGAATACCTCCAGTGCGACTCCTTCTTCTTCTGTCCGCACTCTCACTGTTCGCACCCATTCGCTCTGCAGCCCGGCCTCAGAGCAATTTCACGTACGGACCGCTGCCCGTCTTCGAGCTTCACAGCGGCTTTTGGATTAATCTTCATCACACGCTTTATCACGAAGCCAAATTGCGAACCGTCGCGCCGTCGGACCAAAGCGCCAGCACCTCTGGTCCGACTCTGAACACCGCACGGGATGCAAAACCTGCGCTCGCGTCTGCCGAGCAGCACATCTGGGATGATGCCGTCGCCTACTACGTCGCAAACTACGCCTCCAAGGATCTGCTTTTTTCCACCGAGCTCATCCAGTTAAAAGATCAACTTGGCGATTTCGAGGACTGCGATGAGCTGTCCGGCCGGAAGCGAAAATTCTGCGACGCAGGCTTGCCCGCGAAGCTGACGCAGGTCCTGGAATCCGCTGCGCCTGTTTACCGCGCGCATCTTTGGCCGGAGCACGATCGCGCCAACCGCCGCTGGATCATGCGCGTCGCTCCGCTCGTCCGCGAACAGGGCGTGGGCCTCTCCGAACGGCTCGCGGATATTTACCAGGCCCGGTGGCCACGCGAGAAAATCCGGGTGGACCTCACCGGCTACGCCAATTGGAGCGGAGCCTACACGACCGCCGATCCGTTGCGCGTCACCATTTCCAGCCTGGATTCACGCAATCAGGGTGCGGCGGCCCTTGAAGTTCTGTTCCACGAAGGTTCGCACGGCATCGCCGAACCCGTGCAGGCGGCCATCATCCGCGAGTGCCGCCAGCGCGACAAAGCCATTCCCCGGGACCTCTGGCATGCTTTGGTTTTCTACACCACGGGGGAGGTGCTTCGCCCCGTACTTGGCACCTCCAGCGCCACTGCCGGCGACCAGGATGGCACCCCTGGCGGCGGCTACACTCCGTACGCGCTGCGCGAAGGCCTCTATCAACGCGGTTGGAACGAGTATTTCAAGCTGCTGCAGAAATTCTGGCAGCCTTATCTGGACGGCCACGCGTCCTTCGACGACGCCATCGCCCGCATGGTTTCTTCGCTGTAGCGATCGCAGCCTGATGTTTTTCTGTGCCACAAGACCATCGTTATCTGTCTGCACTTCTCGACGTGACCCACGCGTGTTTTCCCCGGTACTCCGGCCAATTGTTCGTTGGACACCGATGTGCTACGCTTTCCCTTGCAAGAAATCGCCCGGCCCTGCGCCAAGCAAGCCCCTGCGACGCGCACCTTTTCTCCCGTTCGTCTCCGATAGACCCACTCGTTTACGGGAAAGTCTCTCTGGGAGGAACCAAAGCCAGGGCGAGACGACCGCTCCAAGGTTGCGTGCGAAAGTACCTGACTTTGCGGGGTCGCACCGGAAAAGGAAACGGACACGCCCATGCCTGGCCAACAAGCAGCCTCGAAAACCGAGAAAGAAACGGTCGAGATCAAGCTGGCGCATTCTCCGGATTCCGATGACGCCTTCATGTTTTATGCTCTGGCCACGCATAAGCTTGCCACGCCCGGTTACAAATACACTCACATCCTGTCGGATATCCAGTCGCTGAACGAGGCTGCGCTGAGCGAAACGTACGACGTCACGGCCATCAGTTTTGCAGCCTATCCTGCCCTTCGTGACAAATACATCCTCCTGGATTGCGGCGCCAGTTTCGGCGAAGGCTACGGTCCTATTGTAGTTTCTTCCAAATCCCTGAAGCCCACCGAGCTTGCCGGAAAGCGCATTGCCGTTCCTGGTCTGAAGACCTCCGCCTGTCTCTCTCTTAAACTGTATGAGCCGAATTTTGAACCGGTGGTGATGCCGTTCGACAAAATCATCGACGCCGTTCAGAAAGATTTAGTCGAGGCCGGCCTTCTCATTCACGAAGGGCAGCTCTTCTTCCCTAAGATGGGGCTACACCGCGTGCTCGACCTGGGCATCTGGTGGCAGGAGTTGACGGGCTTGCCCCTTCCGCTAGGCGGAAATGCCGTGCGCCGCGCGCTGGGCCCGGAAGTTGGGCGGCAAATCTCCAAGACGATCCGCGACAGCGTTTCGTATGGCCTCGAACATCGCGAGGAAGCCCTGAACTACGCCATGCAATTCGCCCGCGAGATGGATTCCGAACTGGCCGACAAGTTTGTCGGCATGTATGTAAACAAATGGACGCTCGGGTACGGCGAAAAGGGCCGGCAGGCCGTAAAAGAGCTGATCAAGCGAGGCACCAAGGCCGGACTTCTGCCGGGCCCGCCTACCGTCGAGTTCCTCAGCGAAGATTGATGCTCGAAATACTTTGGCTTGCGGGCTCGCGATTAATACGCACTCGCGATTCCAGTAGACTTCCCGCATGCTGAGTCTATTCCTCCTCAGCCCACTGGGCGCTCGCCTTGACGGTATTCCGCGAATCACTTAGTGTCTTTGAACCACCATGAGAATAAGAAATACGCTCTGTTTCGGAGTTTTCCTCTGTGGCCTGACACCGGCGTTGGCTCGCGGCCAAGCTGCCGCGGAACTCCGCGATCGCCCTCGCGACGCCCGCGGTTGGCCAACTCAGGCTGTTCGTGCCGGCCACGGCATGGTAGCGACCGATGAAGAGCTCGGCTCGGAGGCGGGAGTCGAAATCCTGAAGCGCGGTGGCAACGCCGTGGACGCAGCCGTCGCAGTGGCTTTCGCTCTTGCCGTGGTCGAACCCGCTGCGGGCAACATCGGTGGCGGGGGCTTCATGTTGATTCGCCTCGCCAATGGCAAGACAAGTTTCCTCGATTACCGCGAGGTGGCACCGGGTAAGGCCACGCGCGACATGTACATTGGCAAAGATGGCAAGCTTGACGAAGAAGCTTCTGTCATCGGCTATCGCTCGGTGGCCGTGCCCGGGACCGTCGCGGGCCTCGCTCTAGCGCTCAAATCCTACGGCTCGATGAAGCTCGGCGATGTGATAGCTCCGGCCATTCGCCTGGCCGAAGAGGGCTTTCCCATTAGCGAGAGGCTTGCGCACGAATTCGAACAAGAACGCCCTGCCCTCCAGCGCTTCGCCGTCAGCCGCCGGATTTTTTTGAACGAGGGCAAAATGTTTCATCCCAGAGATACCCTCCTCCAGCCGGAGCTGGCGACCACACTTAAGCGTATCGCCAGGAATGGCGCTGCTGAATTCTACCGTGGCGAAACTGCTCACATGCTGGTGGACGATATGTTTCGGCTCGGCGGTCTCATTACTCTCGACGATCTGGCCAAGTACCAACCGAAAGTCCGCGAGGTTCTGCGCGCGAAGTACGAAAACAATGGCCACGCCTGGGAAGTCCTCACCTCGCCTCCGCCCAGCTCCGGTGGTGTCGCTGTTATCGAAGCGCTGAACATGCTGCAAAGCGTTCCGCTCAAAGGCTGGGACGACGTCGAAAGCGTCCACCTGGTCGCCGAAGTGATGCGCCGCGTTTTTGCCGACCGCGCGGCCTACCTTGCCGACCCCGACTACTCGAACGTTCCCGTCGCTGGACTCACTGATCCTTGCTACGCCAAGGAAGTTTTCTCCACAGTAGACCCACAGCGTGCATCTTCGAGCAAAACCATCAAAGCCGGCAACCCTCACACTTGCGGCGTCGCCGCAAGCAACGCGCCTTCCCCGGAAACGCTCGTCAGCCTTGGTGAAGGTCCGCACACCACCCATTTTTCCGTCGTTGACGCCGCCGGTAACGCCGTAGCCAGCACGTATACGCTCAACGACAGCTACGGTTCGCACGTCACCTGTTCCGCCGGCTTTCTATTGAATGACGAGATGGACGACTTCACGACTCAGCCGGGGGTGCCCAATTCGCTTTTCGGACTCGTGCAATCCGAAGCCAACGCCATCGCGCCCGGCCACCGCCCGCTTAGCTCCATGACGCCAACGATCCTGCTCCGGGATGGCAAGCTCAGCTTCGTCACCGGCTCCCCCGGCGGTCCCACAATTATCTCCGCTACGCTCCTTAGCATCCTGAACTGGATGCGCCTCGGCATGGAGCCGCAGGTGGCCATCAATGCGCCGCGTTTCCATCACCAGTGGGTCCCCGATCGCATTTTGATCGAGCGCTCTTTTCCAGATAGTCTGGAGAGCGCCTTGAACGCCCGCGGCCACGCCACTCATCGCGTCGGACACATGGGACTGGTCAATGCGATTGCGATTGACCCAGCGAGCAGCGACCGGTTGGGCGCAGCCGATCCACGCCACGACGGCGCAGCCGTGGGATACTAGTTGAGGTTTTGAGTTGGGCTCCTAGAGTGTCACTGCGAGTCCGGGGCTTTCGCGGGAACCCAAGTGTCACGGGCAGTTTATGCGTGCGACTTTCTAGGTTGAGATTCTTTGCTCATCGCGGTCGATTGGGATTTACGATGAGACCGCTGTAGAATATTCCAGCGAACGCCACTAAATCATGCAGAGACTACTCTCAACGTACCTGTTCGTATCGCGAAAACTGACACCCGAACTCCTGGAACAAATCGCCGGGGCGGGCTTTCAAGGCATCGAGATCTTCTGCACCCGCAGCCATTTCGAATACGCGATGAGACCGGAAATCCAAGCGATGACCTCCGCGATCGAGCAGCACGGCCTGCAGCTTGTCTCCCTGCATGCTCCGACGAGCCGCGACATGAGCGCCATGCGCGAGAGCGGCACTCCGCTTTCCATTTGTGAGATCGAGCGCGTCCGCCGCGTCGAAGCCATGGACGAGCTGAAGCGCGTCATTGACGTCGCCGAGGACTTGCCCTACGCACGCCTCATTCTTCACATGGGCGGCGCGCGCGAAACCGCCGATCCCCGCAAGCGCGACGCCGCGTTCAGTTCGCTCGAACACCTCATCCTGCACGCGCACCACGTAGGCGTCACAATCTGTGTTGAGAACACCACCAGCGAAATGGGCGATCCTGGTTACCTCCGCGATTTTGTCGACGAGACTCGCCTGGCCGGTTTGCGCTTCAATTTCGATATCGGGCACGCGAATCTCGCCGATTTCCCCGAAAATGAGCGCCTCGAAAAAGGTTTCTCGCCGTTGCGTGATTTTGTCTCTTCCGTCCATCTCCACGACAATCGCGGAGAGAAAGACGAGCACCTTCCGCCTTATGACGGCTCCATCGATTGGCCCGCTGCCATCAAACTCCTTAAGTCCGCACCGGATCGTAATCTGCCTCTGCTGCTGGAATTGAAGGAAAAGACCGGCCCTGAAGCGCCAAGCGCCTCGGAGCAACTCACCGCCGCCCGCAAGTCCATGGACCGTTTTGAAAAGGCATGGGCCTCCGCGAAATGAACGTCGCGAATGAAACGGGCCAGATGACCGCCATCACCATCGAGCAGGTCGGCAGGTATGACGGCCAAGAAGTTACGCTCAAAGGCTGGCTCTATAACCTGCGCGAATCCGGCAAATTGCTCTTCCCGATCTTCCGCGACGGCACCGGCATCATCCAGGGCGTCTGTGCGCTGAAAGAGAATCCCGAAGCATTCGAATCGCTGAAAGGCCTGACACAGGAATCCAGCGTCATCGTCACCGGCAAAATCCGCGCGGAAAAACGCGCGCCCGGCGGTTACGAAATCGGCGTCAGCAAGATCGAAATTATCCAAAGAGTTCCGGAGAGCACGCCCTTCCCTATCCAATTAAAAGAGCACGGCGTCGACTTCCTGCTCGATCAGCGCCACCTATGGATTCGCACTCCCCGCCAGGCGGCCATCCTTCGCATTCGCGCCGAAGCCATCCGCGCCGCGCGCGAATTCATGGATGGCCAGGGCTACACGCTCACGGACGCGCCCATGTTCACGCCGGCTGCGTGCGAAGGCACGTCCACGCTTTTTGAAGTCAATTACATCGACGACCAGAAAGCCTACCTGACCCAGAGCGGCCAGCTCTACGCCGAAGCGATCGCCATGGCTCTCGGTAAGGTTTATACCTTCGGGCCGACCTTCCGTGCGGAAAAATCCAAAACGCGCCGACACCTGACCGAATTCTGGATGCTCGAGCCGGAAGCCGCCTACGTCGAGTTCGAGGAAATCATGGGGCTCGGCGAAGGCCTGGTCAGCGCCATCGTACAAGGAGTCCTCAAGAACAAATCGCGCGAGCTTGAAACGCTTAAGCGCGACACCACCAAGCTGGAAAACGTGAAGCCGCCGTTCCCGCGCATCAGCTACGAAGACGCCGTCGCGGTCCTCAACAAGAACGGCAATCCCGCAAAATTTGGCGACGACTTCGGCGGCGATGAGGAGACCATCATCTCCAGCTCCTTCGACCGGCCCGTGCTCATCCATCACTATCCCGCTGCGATTAAAGCCTTTTATATGCAGCCGGATGCCCAGCGCCCCGAACTCGCCCTCGCGTTTGACATGATTGCTCCCGAGGGTTACGGCGAAATCATCGGCGGCAGCCAGCGTATCCACGATTACGACGTGTTGGTCGGGCGCCTTCGCGAACACCGCCTGCCCGAAGAAGCATTCCAGTGGTATCTCGACCTGCGGCGCTACGGCAGCGTTCCTCACTCCGGTTTCGGACTGGGCCTCGAACGTACCGTCGCCTGGATTTGCGGCACCGAACACATTCGCGAGGTCATCCCCTTCCCTCGCATGATTTACCGCGTGTATCCTTAGGGCGGGGTAGTTAGCTTCGCTTCCAGCCGTTCCAGCATCTTGCTTGTAGTGCCAGCTTCCGGCTGGCATCCGTTTTAGCGGCTACCTTCCGAGGGCGTCGCTTTTGAAGGTGACAGGTGCGCCGGTTAGTCGGTAGCACTCGTTACTTCTAACGAATCGAGTCGAGCTATGCCTCAAAAAGTTCGCATCATCGGCGTCCCCATGGACCTCGGCCAGAGCCGCCGCGGCGTGGACATGGGACCTTCCGCCTTGCGCGGAGCAGGTCTCCAGTCCAGCCTCAAGAAGCTGGGCCTGCAGGTCGAAGACATCGGCAATCTCTCCGTCAAACAGCCGGAAGAAATGCCCGTCGGCGAAAAGCGTGCCAAGTACTTGCAGGAGATTGCCGAGACCTGCGCCGATGTCGCCGCCGCTGCCGAAAAGTCCTTGAATGAGGGTTTTCTGCCACTGGTTCTTGGCGGCGATCATTCCATCGCGGCGGGAGTAGCCGCCGGCGTCGCCAACTATTTCCGCAGAGACAAAAAGCAGATTGGCTACCTGTGGCTCGACGCGCACGGCGATATGAATACGCCGGAAACTTCTCCTTCAGGAAACGTCCATGGCATGCCCCTCGCCGCCATCATGGGCTATGGCGCCACCGAGCTCGTCGACCTCCTCGGCTTCCAGCCCAAAGCGGAACCCGGCAACATCGTCATCGTCGGCGCCCGCGACCTCGACGCCCAGGAACGCAAAATCGTCAAAAAGTCTGGGGTTCGCGTCTTCACCATGCGCGATATTGACGAACGCGGTTTGCGCGACGTCATGTCCGAAGCCCTCAAGTACGCCATGGACGACACCGCGGGCATCGCCGTCAGCCTGGATATGGATTTCGTTGATCCCGCCGACGCTCCCGGTGTCGGCACTCCCGTCCGCGGCGGGGTGACCTACCGCGAAGCGCATCTCGCTATGGAAATGATCGCGGATACCGAGTCCATGGTTTCCCTCGAAGTCGTGGAGATCAATCCTATTCTCGACGAGCACAACCGCACCGCGCTCCTCGGCGTCGAGCTCGTCCTCTCCGGCCTCGGCCAAAAGATCCTGTGACCACTTATTAGTTGTCAATTCAGAACGCGGACAAAAACAACTGCTCCACCAATCGCCTTTTTTCACTTATAACTGAAAACTGTTAACTTTGAATCGCTGCATAGCCCGGCAGAATGAGAACGACTCGTGACCCCCGACAACAAAAAACGACTTCGCATTGGTATCCTCTTCGGTGGCCGCTCCGGCGAGCACGAAGTTTCGCTCGCCTCCGCTGCCTCCGTCATTCGTGGCCTCGACCCTGATAAGTACGAAGCCGTGCCCATCGGCATCACCAAGGAAGGCCACTGGCTTGTCGGTGCGGGCGCGCAAAAAATGTTGCCGGAAGTCTTGAAAGGCGGCCAGCGGGTCATGATGACCGCCGACCCCACCGACGCCGCCCTCGTAAGGCTGGACGGTAGCGGAGGTGGCCAACGCATTGACGTCGTCTTTCCCGTGATGCACGGCACCTTCGGCGAAGACGGCACGATTCAAGGGCTACTGGACCTGGCCGGTTTGCCATTTGTCGGCGCCGGAGTTCTCGGCTCCGCTATTGGCATGGATAAGGACGTCGCCAAGCGGCTGCTCCAAGTCGCGAAAATTCCGGTCGTACCTTGGATAACCGTCCATCGTCACGAGTGGGAAAGCAAACCGCAAGCAATTCAAAGCGCGATCGAAGCGGAATTCGAATATCCCGTTTTCGTGAAGCCCGCAACGCTCGGCTCTTCTGTGGGCATGACCAAAGTCCACTCCCGCGAAGAACTTGCGCCCGCACTGAACCTGGCCTGCGAGTTCGCGATGAAGATCCTCGTCGAGCAATGCGTAGTCGCCCGCGAGATCGAAGTCTCGGTGCTCGGGAACCACAATCCGCGAGCGTCCATCCCCGGCGAAATCGTCCCCCACCGCGAATTTTATGATTACGCCGCGAAATATCTCGAAGAAGGCACGCAGCTCCTGATTCCCGCGGACCTCACGCCGGTGCAAGTGCAGAAAATTCAGAGGTACGCCGTAGACGCCTTTCGCGCCCTCGAACTCAGCGGCATGGCCCGCGTCGATTTCTTCTTGGAGAAAAAAGGCAACAAGATCTATCTCAACGAAGTGAATACTATTCCCGGCTTCACCTCCATCAGCATGTACCCGAAGCTCTGGGAAGCCAGCGGCATTCCTTTCCGCGAACTCATCGACAAGCTGATCGGGCTAGCCCTCGAGCAGCACGCCGAAAAGGCCCGCACCAAATACCAGATTGAGCTCCCCGCCGGTTCCGCGGGCGCCCTCGAAGGCTGAGCTTGTTTCAGAGGTTACGAAGTCGGTTGGGCAATCAGGCGCTGATCCGCGTCAATCAATTCAATTCTCCGCCTTTTACTCGCATGCACCGACTCTGTTAAAATTTTATTGTTGGTGTGCGGCGCTGGGATGGCGCCGCGCAACGGCAACTTTGATTCCGACGCTCGCGGGGCAGGAGACTGCTGAATGTCACTTCTCGATCCACCTGCCGATAAACCAGATAAATCCAGGGCCATGGCCTTTACCATCGCGGCGCTTGCAGTGGTCGCGATTGTCGCACTGTGGTTCACGTTTCGCTACTACCCGGAAAAGAAGGCCACGGAGCGTTTCTTCGACGCGCTCATTGCGGGCGATACTGCGAAAGCCTACCAACTCTGGAAGCCCGGCCCGACGTACTCAATGAAGGATTTTCTCGCTGATTGGGGACCGCAGGGCTATTTTGGCCCGGTGAAGAGCTACAGCATCCTTCACGCCAAGGCGCCCAAAGGTTCGAACGCCATCGCCGTTTCCGTCGAAGTCAGCCCGTTCACGCCAATGCCGGACACTTCCGACACGGAAAAAAGCCGCAGGACCAAAGTCGTCGAGGTTTGGGTTCTGGCTTCTGACAAATCGTTCAGCTTCCCCGTTCCCTGATGACGTTAGCTGTTCCCTCAGAGAAATGGACTCGCCTTGGTTATCGGCGAATGTCGTCCAACGCGTGAACAAGTTCCTGCGGGCTGACGCTTGCCGTACCAAGTTTGCCCACGACGACTCCGGCGGCAGTGTTTGCGAGCATGGCGGCATCGGCGAGCGGCGCGCCGGCCGCAATCGCGAGAGCCAGAACACTCAGAACGGTATCCCCCGCACCCGTAACGTCAAAGACTTGCCTGCCAGTGGCGCCGCGCTCGATTCCCGGCTGCCCTACACGCGCGTAGGTCACTTCAAAACCCGTCGCCGGAATGTGCAGATGGCGAGGCGAGGACTCTTCAAATACGCTCATTCCTTTTTCTCCGCGCGTGATTACCACTGCGCCGCTGCCGAAGTGCGCGAGAAGAGACCGGCCCGCTTCTTCGAAGGATCTCTCATCTCCAAGCACTCGGCCTACCAATAGGCTCGCCTCCTTCGCGTTGCAGGTGACCACGCGCGATCCGCGATACGCATAGAGTTTTCGCGTCTTCACGCCCACCAACACCGGGACGTTCAATTGATGCGCGGCGCTCAACACGCGGTCCGCAAAATCGTCCGTAATCAGGCCCTTGTCGTAATCGGATAGCACGAGTGCGTCAAGTTTCTTCAGCGCCGTAAATAACAAGTGGAGGACCTTTTCTTGTGTTTCGGCGCGGAGCGCCTCGCGGCGCTCGTGATCCACGCGAACCACCTGCTGGTGCCGCGCGATGATTCGCGTTTTTACCGTGGTGACGCGTTTGGAATCAGCGATGACGCCTTTGGCCGAGATATTCGCGACGCGCAGGCATTTTTGCAGCGCACGCCCGGCCTCGTCATTCCCAATCACTCCAAACGCTTCCACTTTCGCGCCGAGCGCGGCAATGTTGGCGGCCACGTTCCCCGCACCGCCCAAGCATTCGCTCTGCTCCACGAAATCCACGACGGGAACCGCCGCTTCCGGCGAAAGCCGCGACGCCGTGCCCCACAGGTAGCGGTCCAGCATCGGGTCGCCAAGCACGCCGATGCGCTTCCCGCGCAGGCGCGGAATCAATCGCTTCAACCGGGGGAGCGCGTCGGCAATATTGGTGGGCATGCAGTCTCTTTGATTTTCTGTCGGACGATGGGCTATTCCTCGGCGACCTTCGCTTCTTCCGACAGCATGACGGGAATATCATCGCGCACCGGGTAGACCCGCCGGCAGGTGACGCACTTCAAGCCGGACCCGTCGCCCAAGAGTTCTACGCGTGTTTTGCAAACGGGACAAACCAGAATGTCGAGAGCATATTTGGGAATCGCCATGATCGTCTCCACCAAAGGACCTAATGCTTTCTAATCCTTGAATAGGCACTGTATCAAACGGAGTTTCACACGGGCAACTCGATCGGACCAAAAGCCATTGCGAACGGTCGCTTCTTGCGTTTCAGGAAATCGATTCGGCTTGACCGTGCCGTGGAGCGAGCGTAGCGTTCGATTTATAGCTCACCAGCGCGAGGTTTATCATGGAAAACGGGCGCCGTCTATTCAAGAAGATTCTCTGGATCCTCCCTGCTCTGATGGGGCCCCCGGCCGTCAATTTCGGCCAGTCGCAATCGGATGCTTCCCCCTCTTCGCGCCCGTCACAACAATCCTCATCACAAACGCAATCGCAGCCGCCGCAAAAGGAAGAATCCGCAGAGGACGCGGTGAGAAAAGCGGAAAAAGGAAAAGCTAAGCCAAAGAAGGTGTACACCGAAGAAGACCTGGCAGGCCTGCATGGCAATGGCGTGTCCGTCGTTGGAGAAGATAGACCAGCGGGCGACGTCCGCGCAGGGACCAGCAAGCCAAATGGAAAGAAGAAAACGGGTGTGGTGCCTATGTCCGGCCAGGACGAGGAATACTGGCGCGGAAAAGCCCGGGGCCTGCTGGACCGCATAGCCGCAACAGAGCGGCAAATGGAGCAGAAAAAAGACGAGATCAAGAAGCTTGGCAGCGGGGGGTTTGATATCGCCACCGGAATGAAGGATAACGTCGCGTACATCAACGATAGGAATGGGCAACTGCAGGAGTTGGAGAAGCACAGAGCAGAGCTACAGAGGCAACTCGACGAACTGCAAGACCAGGGCCGCAAAGCGGGGGCTCCGCCCTCCTGGTTCCGTTGAGTACTTAAACTTCGGTTTTTCCCTGATTAACAAAACGTTGTGTGCAAGTAGACGCACCGAGACCAAAACTGACCCTCTGACCAGTAGTTTTTGGAACGGCAAACGCTGTAACCTGTCGACGATTGTGGGGTTGAATCCCTTCCAGTGGGAGAGTAGCCGTGTATTGCGACCGCTGTGGACTGAACTTCCTGCCCAAACAGTCCGTGTGTACTCGTTGTAAAAGAGTGCCCACGCGGTACTGGTTTCAATTCATGAGTTTGGTGACGATTTTTGTGGCCGTGCTGTGCAACAGCATTCTTGGCCTGTTTCTGTTGCCGCGCCTGGCGATGGCCAAGCACGGGCAAGTGCTGTTTCGCGGATGGTACTGGTTTAACCAGAAGGCCGCCTTGTATGGCTGGGTGCCACTAGCCATCGGCCTGCTCGCCTGGGACTATTTCGTATGGAAAGAAGCCCGGCCGAAACTCAAGGGCTGGTTTACGCGGAAACTCCTGACGTTCTCTCTGGCCGCTGGTGTTGCTCCGCTACTACCCTGGTGGATTCCGGCGGGCCAGCCTCCGGCGCAATTCTTCGATATGATCGGCCGTCACGCCGCCGCGCCGGTCCTACTTGCCTGGGGCGTCGTGACCGTGGTTACCATCCTTCTCTGCATCGACCCCGAATCGCGAGACTACTTGCTGGGCCACGGCAGAGTCTTGAGCGTCGTTAGCACCGGATTGCTGTTGCTCGTGCTGACGATGACCGTTGTGGGCTGGTCCCTGACCTACTGATCCAGCGAGTCGTCCATCACAACGCTCGAAAGCCTCGTTGCTCCTCTTCCCTCGTACCGCTACTGCTGCGTCGCTCGATCGATGAAGCCGGCAATCTGATTGTGCAGGCTGACGCGGTCCTGATCGTGCAGGTACATCATGTGTCCTGCGTTGTAGTAGTCCTCCTTGATGTTTTTCTGCAGCGCTTCGGGAAGTCCTAGGTGCTCCATCGTAAATTCCGTGGCGAAAAACGGCGTGGCCAGATCAAAATAGCCGTTCTCGACCTGCACTAACAGCCGCGGGTTGGTGATCATGGCCTGGGCGAGATCCTGATCAACGTTTGGTGCTCCTGGGAAAAACCGTCGCTGCCCCCCTTCCTTGCGGACCCAGTTCCACCCGCCCCCGCTGGCGCCACTTGTGTTGTGATAGACCTTATCTTTCCCGAATTTCAATTCGTCGTGATTGTAAGCATTGATCAGGGCGGTAAACGCGCCTCCCACGGCGGGTCCTTCGGGGTCGCCTTGCGCATTTTCCTCGAGTAAATCGTAGGTATAACCGGTGAACCGTGCGTCAATGCGGCCGGTGGTCAGCCGGGAGCTGCGTTGCAGTTCCGCGCGGAATTGGCTCAGGTTGACGCGCAGATCGGCCTTAATCAAATAGTCTTCGCTCAGTCCGGTGAAATAGGAGACTCTCTTGGCCACGGAGGCTTTTTCGCTGGCGGAAAGTTGGCCTCCCTTGAAGAGCGCGGAGGCGTAATCGCCTTGCGCGTATTTGCGCGCGTCCTCGACAAATCCCGGGAGATCAGCGGGGCGATCCTTCAGGAGTTTGTGGTACCAAGCCGTGGCCGCGTAACTCGGTAGGTAAAAAATGAACGGCCGGTCATCCCCGGGCGCGAAGGTTAGTGAAGAGAGATCGAGAACGGAAGAGATCAGCACGATGCCGTTCAGGTGTACGGTGTCTCGCGATTGTAGGTAATTACCGAGCGCCGCCGAGCGGAACGTGCCGTAACTTTCGCCGATTAGAAATTTAGGCGAGTTCCAGCGGTCGTTGCGGCTTACATAAGTCACGATGAATTGCGCGAACGCTTCCACGTCCTCGTCAATCCCGTAAAAATCCTTGTTTTCCGCCTTGCAAACCGCGTGGCTGTAGCCCGTGCCCATCGCGTCAATGAAAACCAGGTCGGTCTTGTCGAGTAAACTTTCGGGATTATCCACAAGTTTGTACGGCGCTGGAGGCGTAAAAGTGCCGTCAACAGTGTGCGCGCGGCGGGGCCCAAAAGCCCCCATGTGCAGCCACATCGTGGCCGAACCCGGTCCACCGTTGTAGAGGAACGCCACCGGGCGTGTGCTCAAGTCCTTCACATCGCTGCGCGTGTAGGCCGCGGAGTACATCAATCCAGTGGACTCGCCTTTTTCGTTCTTGAGCAGCGTAGTGCTGGCCGTGGCTTTGTAGGGAATTGTTTGGCCGCCGATCTTGATGCTGTGCTCAGTCACCGATGATTCTTCTTTCGACGTGGCCGCGTCGCATTTATCGGTTGACTTTGCTTCCGCCGCTTTTGCTTCCCTTTCCTGCGTCTGGGCCACGAGAGGCGTCTGTGCGAACCACAAACAAATTCCTGCTACAAAAAGATACCGGCTCTTTTTCATACGATTGTTCTCCCTTAATGAATTTCGTTTGGCTCACCGTCTCCAGCGCGCGCGATTCTAAGCCGCTGGGATGCATGAGTCAAAGGAGACATCGCAGGGTTCAAAAGGAAATAGATATCGGGTTTTTCAGATACATTAAATGACCGGCGTCGGCGATGATTAGCCGATTAGCGCCGTTTCTTTTTTCCAGTCTGGGCAATGCGCGCCTTCACCAGCTTTTTCACAAGAGCGGCCGGCAGAGGCTTGTCCGTGGGGAATTGAATGGTCCCTTTGGACGTGGAGTAGCCCTTAAGCTCGTGCTTGAACGCTTCGATGACTGAGGCAGTGGGGAAAAAGCTGCAATGTTTCGAGAACGCGGCGAACCATACGAGCACTCCATTGTGTTTGAACGCAGGCATCCCATAGCTGATGGTTTCCGTGGCCTCCCGCGGCACAACCGACTGAATCGCCGCGCGGATCTTCTTCAAGGTGCCGCGCGCGGGTTCCGGGACGGTCGCGAGGTATTCGTCTATATTCTTTGGGGCTGCGCTGCCTTTTTTCATGCCAGTATGTCCTTTGAGTTTTGGGTTTAAGAATTTCTAATCTCAACCGTGAGGGCATTAGGAGCAGTGCGCGCCGGTTATGCTTATGCTTCTGCTTTCTTCTCCATACCGCGAACCTCTCCAGCCGCCAACAGCTCGGCAAGCTTGTCGTAGCACTCTGCCGCGCCGTGCTCCATGCCGGATTTGATTACCGCGTCGCGAGTCTCCTGCGATTGGTATTGGACGGTGATCGTCAGCGTGGTCTTGCCTCCCTGTTCTGAGAGGACCAGCGTATTCAGCGACTCGCCCGGATAGTCGTCGAACGACTCGGTGCTAGCGAATCGCTCCGGCGGCGCAATCTCCTGATAAACGCCGCGCATTCCCATCTCCCTGCCGCCGGGGCCGCGCAATACAGACCGCCACGCCCCGCCCACCTTCAGATCAATTTCGCAAACCGCCAGCAACCAGCCTCGCGGGCCGAACCAGCGCTGGAACAGTTCGGGCTTGGTCAAGGCGTCAAAGACCAGGCGTCGCGGGGCATCGAAGACCCGCGTCATCACAATCTCCCGCTCCGTAGGCATAGCGACCTGCAATGTTCCGTTGTTCTTCATCAGTGATCTCCTTGTCGGTTCGAGGCTCCTGCTTCTACGGCTGCGCCTGTACGTGCAACTGCATCATTCGGAATTTGCCGCCCGCCCAGGCCTGTGGCATCGCCAGCACAACGAGCGCGAGAGGATACCAGTGAGGCCCGAACGCAGGCCCCTTGTTCCACGTCGCTGCGGCTCCGGCAATGCTCACCACAAGGCCAAGGAATCCACCCACTAAGGCATGCTGCATCGGCCTGTCGGGGGCGAGCCGCGCCATGATGTAGCTGCCCAGTACGCCGTAGACGGTGCGATAGGACGTTGCAAGCAGAAGAGCTCCATCGAAGCCGATCATCGACGCGCCCCATGGCGGGAAGACACCGACGATGTGCAGGATCTCGTCGGTGCCAAGCGTGATTGCAACTCCCACGACCATGCCCACCAGCACGGCCACAATACTTCGTCCAAAACGCCACGGAGGATTCACATCGCTCATGAGGGGCTCGCTCCTTTTTCCTTAACAGAAGTCCCCTGGGATGCCAGCAATTCCTCGAGTCGGTCGTAGCTCACGGCCACTCCGCTCTCCATGCCAGACTTGAGGACAGCGTCGCGCGTCTCGCGCAATTGGTAAAGCACTGTAAGTATGAGGGTAGTTTTGCCGCCTTGCTCGGTCAGGACGTTCGTCGCCAGCGCCTCACCGGCGTACCACGCATCGTCGAACAACTCGGTACACACGATCCGTTCATGCAGCACAATCTCGCGGAAAACGCCTCCCGATCCCATTTCCTTTCCTTTGGCGGCGTTGCGCCATACGTAACGGTATGCGCCTCCCACCCTCAAATCGATCTCGCAGACCGGCATGGACCAGCCTGGCGGCCCGAGCAACCACTGCTTCACGAGTTCGGGTTTGGTCAAGGCGTCGAAGACCAGGCGCGGCGGCGCGTTGAACACGCGCGTCATCGCGATTTCAAGGTCGCTGGGTGTAGCTACTTTGAAGGTTTCAGAATTCATCATCCGTGCTCTCTCTATCGTTTTGTGGGTACACGCTTTTTCCCCTTGCTCTTCCGTTCCTCGTCCTTCAGTTCTTCGAGCAGGGCGTCCAGCCGCTGGAAGTTGCCCTCCCAAATACGGCGATACCGTTCCAGCCACACTTCCAGCTCCTGGAGCGGCTCGGGACGCAACGCATAAATACGGCGCTGCGCGTCAACGCGGGCTTCCACTAGCCCTGCGTCACTGAGGACCCGCAGATGTTTGGAGACTTGCGGCTGGTGGAGGCGCAGCCGATGGACCAAATCCCCTACAGGCCGCGGCCCGTCGCGCAAGAGTTCCACGATTTGAAAACGGCTGGGCTCGGCCAGCGCTCGGAGAGTTTCCATCATCGCGGAACGAATATGCCTCAATACGCATATTCTTGTCAAGACATATTCTTGCAGAGGAATATAAAAATGGAATCTCCACAACTTCGAGAGGAAACCTCACAAACGGAAGGATTTATGAAAGCTTGGGGGAAAAATCCGTCATCACCATAAATGTGGAATCCACCTTTTCCACAATCTTGCCGTTGGCTTCGGACTTGTCCCGCACGCTTTGCCACTCGGGATCGTCGCGGAAGGCCTGCCAGTTGGCGGTTGCGGCCTCGCGGCTGGGATGGGCGAGAATGTAAACGAGCGTCTTGCCTTTGAGCGGATCATCCGTGGGCGTCCAGTAGGCCACGTTTTTTATGCCATGTTTCTCGAACAGCTTGGTAGTATGTTCGCGGAAGCGCCGCAGCAGGTCGTCGAGTTTGCCTTCGTAAACGTGATAGACGCGAAGCTCGTAGACCGTGGTTGCGGATGCCATGGAGCCCGCCTTCTCTTGAGCCGCGGCAAACCAGTCCGCCGTTGGAAGCAGCGCTACCCCGGGAAGGGATTGAAGCAAGGTCCGTCTTTTCATGGCGGCAATTCTACCAGAAGTTTCTTTCCACAACGCGCAGAATTGGTATGCGAATCGGATGGATTCGGTGCTGTCCCTGAGAAAATTCAGTATGAATGGCGGTTGAAACCGAGAATCAGCGTGAAATGGACGCCCGCGACGACATCCTCAGAGGCAGTCTAAGGGGTGCCATCGCGGGCCTTTTCTCCACTACTCTATCAGTGTTGAAAGTATGGCTCCGGCTCAACATTCGTCTGTTCAAAATTGCACATCGTTCAAACCGGCCGAGCGACAGGGTGGCTGTACAACAAGGGCTAGCCGAGTGGTATAAGGAGGGTGTGCAAAAGGAAGCGCGAGGCTCGGAGTGCGCGCGGAACGAGTCCGGAGTCCATGGGACGAGGCCGCGCATGGAGAAGCCAGCCTGAAGCGCAGTAGGAGGCAGATATGCGCGCGGATCAAGTGGAAGTTTCCTGGGACGCAAGCAAGGCCAAGTGGCTGGTTCGCATTGTGAATGGAGAAGAAGTGATTCGGCGGTATTGCAGTCTGCCCAAAAATGCGGACGAGAAGGCAGTTGCCGCCGCCGCGCAGAAGACCGTACAAGATGAGGGCTACGAAGCCGATGCCGCCTTAGTGAGTGTCCGCCGCTAGGGTCGGAGAGGCGCGCCCGCGCGGCGCAGGTGACGCCCTTTTAGACATTCATGGCTAAGCTTGCGTGAACTGTCCTATCGGTCAGGATACTCCCACGAGACACTTTGGCACGGAAGCCTTGCGGACGTAATTCATTGGAGTTTCAATGGAATTACTATGAGAAACTGTAAAACACCCGCCCTTTTGGCACTTTTGCTGACCTGCGCCTTCGCTGGACCGTCGTCTGGCCAGCAACCGGATCGCGTTTTCAACTGGCAGCCCGGAAATCAGGAAGATGTGCGGCTGGACCCCGGGAACTATCACGCCGGGCAGACGTATCATGCGAGCGGAGACGGCGGCAACATGCAGGTGGATATCAAATCGGAGCTGCCGGTCACGATTTTTCTGGCGCACTCGGAAGAGTGGAACGCAGCGCTGCAGCATCCCGAACTCCTGAACAACTTGCAACAGTTGTGCACTAGGGAACATGTGGTGGAAACCCGGTATTCCTGTTTCGTCCCCCCGGTGGCGATGACCCTCGTCATTCGTGACGAGCGATATAGTCCCAGTGCCGATCACGTGGTGATTGCCGAACTCGGCGCGGTGCTGGATCCGAGTAGCAGGGTCGAGCGCGCAGTGGGCGCTGGAATCACGGGAGTCGCGGCGGTAATGGCGGGGCGGGAATCCGCCAAGCGGCAGTTCAAAGCGCCTAACGACGTGCACGTCCAATACTTCCGCTGGCTATGTATGGAGAACTGTGTCCAGCCGGAATTTCGGTGGACCTGGCAGGTCAAAGAGAAGTACCAGCTGACATCGTTCCTGAAAGTCTATGGCGGGTTCACGCCGGACCATGACGGTGCGCAGGTCAGCATCAAGATCAAGTCCCCTGTGCCGATGGTGGTGGCGATGCTGCCGTCCGATGTCGCCAACCAGTTGCATGCCAAGCCGGAGATGCTCGAACCTGCCCTGGAGAAGAATCCCTGCCAGCAGCGCGGCGTCCAGTCCTTGCAATTCGAATGCACGTTCAATCTGGCCGATGGCCCGCAATCGCTGATCGTTGCGCCGGAAGCCACCGGCAACGTTCCTCACAAGAAAGCCGAAATCGAGATGCAGTTTGTGAAGTGCGTCGAGAATTGCGAACTTCTCCAAAGCAAACGCTAAAGACTCACAAGGCTCCGTCGCTGATGCGTTTCCCGCCCTTCCGATGGGGAGGGTTCCTTCCCTTCTTGTCTGACTGTAAAAATCACGGGCGCCATTACTCTGATTAGAACATCCATCAATTTCATGTGATCCCTCCCATCCGTGGCCAAGGTGGCGGCTAATCGAAGCACAGGAATTAGGTAAGACACCTGAGGCGAATGAAGGGTTTCGCTGGATGGAACGAAGTCCGTCCGCGTACTAAGACTGTGAGAATGAGGAGCGCAACGAGGAAGGTCTACGTTTGCGGGAAACCGGCGGGACATGAAACGAATCCCAATGCACATCCCTGTTCCGCTGTGATCCCATGAAAATTGCCGACAAAATTTTATTTTGTCTTTTGTTCTCCGCTCTCCAGGCTTCGGCGCAGCAACCGGCACCGGCCGGACTCGCGCCGGTGATGGATGTGAGCCTGGGATATTCGTATATGAGGAGCACGACGCCTTTGTCAACGGGGCTCAACTTGAACGGCGCGGTCGCGAGCCTCACCGAGGGCATAACTCCTCGCTTGGGCATCAGGGCGGACCTGGGATATTCGCGCACCGCGAACGTTCTCGGCACAACGCACCACGCCGATGTCCTGGACTACCTCGTTGGCCCGGTGTTCTATCCTCGGAGAGACCGGCACCTGGTTACCTTTGCCCATGGATTATTTGGAGGCGCCAGAGTCACAGGCATCGTTCCCATCAACGGTGTACCTACAAAAGGATATGTCTACGATTTTGCGTGGGCCTTCGGTGGCGGCTACGAATATTGGTTCACGGACGCCATGGCCATGCGAGTCAGCGTGGACGCTCTGCATACTTCCTACTTCAATGCCGCGGGAGCAGTTCAGGGGAGGTACGATATCAGGCCCGCCGTGGGACTCGTCTACTATTTTGGGGCGCAAAGGAGAAGAGGCATTGCGCCTGGGCGAACAAATCCCGAATAAATCACAAACATTCAAAGATTTTTGGAAGCGCGGAAGGCGCGCACAACAGCAGCTGCATCCTGGTACTGTGCGTCGACGGCGTAATTGAGGCGGCGAATGTCTGTCGCAGACAATTTGCCGGCGAGATCTGCCAGTGCCGCGCGTAGCTGTGGGAAGCGGGCGAGCGTGGATTGCCGCACGATGGGAACGGCATCGTACGGCGGAAAATAGTGGCCGTCGTCGGAGAGAGCAACGAGGCCGAGGGAATCGATCAGGCCGTCCGTGGAATTTCCCGCCACAATATCGACTTGATGATCGACGAGGGCGCGATAGATGAGGCCGAGATCCATGACTTTGGGTGACTCGGCGAAATGCAGATTGTAGCGATGGCTCCAGCCGCGAAATCCATCGGGGCGTTCGAGGAATTCATAGCCGACACCGGCGCGCCATTTGGGCGCGAAGGGAACGATATCGGAAATCTTCTGAAGATGAAGATTCTTGGCGTCGTCTCCGCGAACGACCATGGCGAAAGTGTTCTCAAAGCCGAGTGGCTCGGTGACTTCGAGGTGAAAGCGCTCGGAGTAAAGTTGCCTGACGCGATTGTAGACGGCGGCGGAATCACTTCGCGGCGTTTCGTTCAAGACGGCGGTGAGGGCGGTGCCGGTGTATTCAACGTAGAGGTCGAGCTCTCCAGCTTGGAGGGCTCTGTGGACGAGGAGCGTGCCGCCGAGATTGGTTTTGCGAGTGACGGGGATGCCAGTGCGCGCTTCGATGTGCTGGGCGAGCAGCTCAGCGAGAACGACTTGCTCCGTGAAAAATTTGGAGCCGATGGTGATTTTCGATTGAGGGGCTTGATGGCAAGCAGAGAGGAAGTAAGTGAAGCTGAGAAGATACAGAAAACAAAGAAATCGGAAACGAGCGCGACACATGTCAGGAGACCTTTAGCTTTCGTTCGAGGAGGCCCAGGAGAAAATCGGCAAGCAGGGCGAGGAGAGCGGCAGGGATGGCGCCGGCTAGAATGAGGGAATCGCTGACGAGGGCGACCCCACGGAAAATAAAGGTGCCCAGCCCGCCGGCGCCGATGGCGGCAGCGATGGTGGCGACTCCGATGGTGATGATGGTAGCGGTGCGAATACCGGCCAGGATCACGGCGAGAGCGAGTGGAAAGCGGACGCGGAAAAGGATTTGCGCGCGCGTCATGCCCATGGCTTCGGCGGCTTCGAGGACCGCGGGGTCAATTCCGGTAAGGCCGACATAGGTGTTGCGCAGGATGGGCAGAAGCGCGTAGAGAACAAGAGCGACTATGGCGGTGCGCTTGCCGATGCCGCCGATAAACGGAATGGGAATCAAGAAGCCAAAGAGCGCGAGGCTGGGAATGGTTTGGAAGATGCTTGCCGCGCCCAGCGCGATGGCGCGCAACGCGGGGCGCTGTACGATAAACATGCCGAGAGGAACGCCGATGAAAATGGCGATGAGCATGGCGATGATCACGAGCGTAAGGTGGTCGAGTGTGGCGCCGACAATTTCGTCGCGATGATCGATGAAGAAAGACCAGGTGGTTTGCGGATTCACGCGAAAGCCCCCGGCGTCACGGTGAGCGACGACGTGAAAGCGCGGACTTCGGGATGGTCGAGGCGAAGAAATTCCTGCGGGGCGGCGCTCGCCACGATGCGGCCAGCTTCAAGCAGAACGATGCGCGAAGCGAGGAGAAGCGCCTCGCGCAAATCGTGAGTGACAAAGACGATCGTTTTGCCAAGACGGCGGACTAGGGCGCTGAATTCGCGCTGAAGTTCGGCGCGCGTAACCGGATCGAGCGCGCCGAACGGTTCATCCATTAACAGAATCGGAGGATCGGCAGCAAGAGCGCGGGCAACGCCAACACGCTGGCGCTGGCCGCCGGAAAGTTCGCGCGGATGGCGATGCGCGAATTCGCGCGCATCGAGGCCGACAAGGTGGAGCATTTCTTCGACGCGCGCGGCCGTGCGGGAGGCGTCCCAACCTTCGAGGCTGGGCACGAGGCCGACATTTTCCGCGACCGTGAAATGGGGGAAGAGACCAGCGTCCTGAATGACGTAGCCGATGCCGCGGCGGAGGCGTATGGGATCCCAAGAACTGGTGGAGCAATCCTGAACCAGGACTTCTCCTTTCGTGGGAAGTAACATCCCGTTCATCAATTTGAGGAGCGTGGTCTTGCCGCTGCCGCTGCGGCCGAGGAGGACCAGCGTCTCACCATGAGGAATCTCTAACGAGACGCCGGAAACGATTAAGCGTTTAAGAATATCGTTTATGTGAAACGACACGCCGCGAAATTCGATCCTATTCGTGGCCGCGGCTGATATTTTCGTATTCATTTCGATTGACAGCAACAAATCACGGAGCGACCATCTTAATCTACCCAAGCCCCTGGGCGCTGAATTTTGGCGCATCCTTCGCGCAGAAGGTGCATCCAACTATAGGGGTACAAGGCCATGGGAGCTCTCGCCACAGCGGTCCGCATCCGGCACGACCTTCACAGCAGACTGCTTGAAGCTCGTGCACGCACCGATGAGATATTCCGCGTCGTTCGCGAAGAAGCGATGTACGACCGGCCCATCCCCGAAAGGCACCGCATTATTTTCTATGTAGGACACGTCGAAGCGTTCGATTGGAACTTGCTGGCCCAACGCGCCTTTGGCCTGCGGTCTTTTCAGCGCACGTTCGACCACCTGTTTGCGTTTGGCATTGACCCCGTGGACGGGGGATTGCCCTCCGACACGGCGGCGGACTGGCCGACGCACGAAGAAGTTGAACGCTACAACCGGCGTCTGCGAGAGGAATTAGATCGCGCGATCGAGCACGCTCTGGAACGGCCGGAGGAAGGGCACCCGCAGCTGATTACCATGCTGGAAGTGGCGATCGAACACCGGCTGATGCATGCGGAGACGCTGGCGTACATGCTGCACCGGCTGCCGAGCGACCGGAAGATTAGCGGAGCGGACCGGGCTGGGTGGAAGGCGCATCGAGTGAAGTCACATCTCGTAGAGATTCCAGCCGGAACCGCGACGCTCGGACTGGACAGCGTCCAGGGCGATGAGTTCGGATGGGATAACGAATTTGGGGCGCATGAAGTCGCGGTGAATGAATTCGCCATCGACAATTACAACGTGACGAATCACGACTTTCTGCGGTTTGTGCAGGCCGGCGGCTACGAGAACCGTTCGCTCTGGAGTGAAGAAGCCTGGGCCTGGAAAGCGAAGGAAGGCGTCGGGCATCCCGTGTTCTGGCGGCGCGAAGGCAATCTCTGGGTGTACCGGACGATGTTCGGCGAGATTCGATTGCCGCTAGAGTGGCCCGTGTACGTCAGCCACGCCGAGGCCACAGCGTACGCGAAATGGCTCGGACGCAAACTTCCGACGGAAGCGCAGTTTCATCGCGCTGCATATGGAACGCCAGACGGCGCATTGGAGCGCAGCTATCCTTGGGGCGAAGAGGCGCCGGGCGCGTCCAAAGGAAACTTCAATTTCAAATCGTGGGAACCTTCGCCGGTGGGCTCGCATCCCGCGGGCGCCAGCGCATTTGGTGTTCACGATCTTGTAGGCAACGGTTGGGAGTGGACGAGGACGGAATTCGCGCCGTTTCCAGGATTCACGCCCATGCCGTTCTATCCGGGTTACTCCGCAAATTTCTTTGACGGCAAGCACTACGTGATGAAAGGCGGCTCGCCGCGCACCGCAGCGTGCATGCTGCGACGATCTTTCCGAAATTGGTTCCAACCGCATTATCCGTACGTCTACGCAACGTTCCGTTGTGTCGAGGACTAATCAAGCCCAAGCCTGGGAGAATCCAATGGCGACGCCTGCACTATCGCTCCGGCATGTGTCTGCATTCGCTGCGGATGTTCGCGAGAGCCTCACCAAGCCGGGGCAAAGAGAACTGCCTTCAAAATACTTGTACGACGAAGTGGGCTCGGCGCTGTTCGAGACCATTTGTGTTTTGCCGGAGTACGGACTCACGCGAGCTGACGCGCGCCTGCTGGAAAAGTATGCGGGAGAGATTGTGAGCCGATTGCCATCGCCGCTTCACGTGGCGGAGCTCGGCAGCGGCTCGGGGAAAAAGACACGGTGGATCCTGGAAGCGCTCTCGCAGCGGCAAATGACGTACTACTACCCTATCGAGATTTCGCCGTTTGCGCTCGCGGCGTGTGAAAAAGAGCTTGGGCAGATCGAGCTAGTCAGCATCGTGGGCCACGAACAACCGTACCTGGAAGGATTGCGCACCGTCGCCGAAGGGCGGGCGGAGCAGGATCATCTGCTCGTGCTGTTTCTGGGCAGCACCATCGGCAATTTCGATCGTGATGCAGGAGAATCGTTTCTACGAGAAATGCGAGAGATTCTCCGGCCTGGCGATGCGCTGCTGCTTGGCACGGACTTGGAGAAAGATGTTGAGCTGCAAATGCTGGCGTACGACGATCCCGCGGGCGTGACCGCGGCGTTCAATCTAAACTTGCTGGCGCGCATCAACCGGGAGCTGGGCGCGGATTTTGATCTGAGCTGCTTCCGGCACGAGGCGCTCTGGAATTTCGCGGAGCGGCGGGTCGAGATGCATCTGCGCTCGACTCGCAGGCAGACCGTGCATGTTCCGGCTGCCAACCTGCGACTCATGCTCGACGAAGACGAAACCATCTGGACGGAAAGTTCGCACAAATATCAAGCCGAAGAAATTCCAGAGATGGCGGCACGCACGGGATTCTGCTGCGACGGGCAGTGGATCGACACCGAGTGGCCCTTCGCGCAGAACCTGCTGATTGCGGAGTAGAGAGCAACGTGCTCGTTAGGCCGGAAATTCCGAAGTACCCCCACACCCCCGTCAATTTGCATGATGGGGGTATCCATTTGACTCAGGTAACCACAATAAGTTGTGGTCAAACACGGCCAGTTTTAGCCGCCCTGACGATCGACGTGTAAGTGCTTGGCTCGACAGCCATTGCCTGTTGCACCAGGCGAAAGAAGAGCTTCCC